>Ga0209373_10003983_pt1 | contig 13114 bp, 10 predicted proteins | sample Higcelweek5metaG_FD_187173 | JGI IMG/M metagenome (GOLD analysis project Ga0209373, IMG submission 187173) | Freshwater pond sediment microbial communities from the University of Edinburgh, under environmental carbon perturbations - High... | ecosystem: Environmental > Aquatic > Freshwater >...
TTTTTTGGAAGAAAAAAAATTAATTACTCACTCATAGTCTATGATACACATAAAAAACCTCAGCAAATCCTTTTTTTCTGGAAATGAAACGGTCAAACTCTTTCAAGATCTCAACCTTGAAATTCCCTCTGGGGATTTTATCGCAGTTTTCTGACCTTCTGGAAGTGGGAAATCCACCTTTCTCAATATGATTTCGTGAATAGATAGAAACTATTCAGGGACGATTTCCATCTTGGATACCGAGATAAAAAATCTCAGTGATGACCAGATGACGGCATTTCGAGGGAAACATATTTCCTATATTTTTCAAAATTTTAAACTGATTGACAACCTGACCGTAGAGGAAAATGTTGATCTGATCATCGAACTCAATGGCTTGGAGCGAAATTTTTTGACCAGTGAGATTTTGGAGATCGTGGGACTTGGCAACAAAGCGAAGACTCCAGCGTTTTACCTCTCGGGAGGAGAATCCCAAAGAGTCGCTATTGCTCGTGCTTTTGTGGGAAAGACGCAAATTTTGCTCGCAGATGAGCCGACAGGATCCCTCGATGGAAACAATAAAAAAATCATTATGGATCTGATCTTGGCACTTCATAAGCAGACCCAAAATACGATTATTATGATCACTCACGATGATGCGGTGGCAAAGATTGCCAAGCGAGTCTTTACGATGGCAAATTATTCCCTGATTGCCTGAAATGCCAGAAATAGTGAGAAAACTGAGGACACACAGGGCTCAAGCCCTCTGTTGAATGAATATACAACAATAATAAAGTAATGTTTGTAGAGTATGTTTGAAAAAATTGCAAAAATCACCTTTGGAAGTGGCAAGAAATATTTTGTGTTTGTCTTTTTCTGAGTGTTTTTGAGCCTCTTTTCGTATATCTTTGGAAATAATATCATTCTTGGAGTGGAAAATTATCTCAAAGAGCAAGTCAAACCGCTTCTTGGAGGGGATGTGCTGCTGTCACCTTTGAAAGGGGCAGGATCATTTGAAGACTTGCAAGCGTATGTTGAAAAACTGCAATGGGCGCAAACAATAGAGCTTTCTACGACTCTTTTTGACGACCAAAAAAATCCAAAATTTTACCAAGCCGTGTTTCATACTCCCAATTATCCATTTTATCAAGCTTTTGAATTCAAGACCATAGATGCTTCTGGAAGCCTGATTGTTGACCAAAACACCTACGACGCATTTGGAGGTGAAATTGAAGTCTTTGGCAAGAAAGAAAAGGTAAAATGAGTGATTACCAAAAATCCGTTGGGGGAACTTTCGCTGTATGCAAGCGAAAACAAAATCTATCTTCCACTCCAAGATTTTCCCAAAAAATTCAATGCAACCAATGCTCGTTTGGAGTATGATTACTATGGAAAATTTGTCTGACCCTACGATGAAAAGGTCATAGATGCTCTCAAACAAGACCCAAACCTCAAAAATTATCTCATCAAAAGCATCGCAGATCGAAACGATACGATTTCAGAAATCACCGATCGATTTTATGTGTTTATCAATTTCTTTCACCTGATTATCTTTATTCTCACGTTTTTCATCGTGATTCTGTCACTGGAAAGCTATTTCAAGAAGATTAAACCCATTTTGGGAACTTTGAATATTTTTGGGATGCAGAAGCGAAAAATTATCTGGTACAATAGTGTTTTTTTGGGAGGTCTGTTTTTGATTGGATTTCTCTGTGCGTGTGTGGGAAATGTGGTGGTGTTTTCTTTTGTCTCACAGTCCTATCCTTTTTTGGTACTCTTTGAAGCGTCTCTTTGGAAAGGGGCAAGCATCACGGTGGTTTTGTTTCTCGTGGGAATCTTTTCTCCTTTTTACAAAATGTACTATGCTCAAGTCCAAGAACTCATCAGTGATTCGGGGACTCTGGCATTTTTTACTTGGAAAGAAAAGATGATGTATGTATTTCTGATGATTTTAGGATTTATCGGTATCGAACTCATTTCTGGCATCACGCTCTATGATGCTCTTTTCTATGCTTTCGGAAGTGGGATTATCCTGTTGGTCCTCTATGGATTGATTTCAAAAATCCTTGTCTTGAGCTATCAAAAATTCTTCAAAAAATACAAAGACTTCTATATCTTTGATGCCATTCGCTCCACCATCAAACCATGAAATGTTTCATTTTTTATCTTATTTTCAAGTATTTTATCTTTTTTATCGGTGTTTGTCTTTTTTGTCTTTAGTGGAAGTTTTGTACATTTTTTAGAGACTCTGACGACTCAAAGTCGAGATATGTTTCTCATCAATGTCCAGAAAAATGACCTCTGACTCTTTGAAAAATATTTCTCAAAAGATGAAATCTATGAAATCGTGACCCTTCGTATCTCCAAAATCAACGGAAAATCCTTGAAAGCATTTTTGTGAACGAGCTCGGTCTCACGTGAATTTAGTCGAGAATTTTTTTCGACGACCAATGTTCTCAAGACCTCCGTGCTCAAGGGAAGAGCACTCAGTACGTGAGGAGTCTCGGTAGATGAAGAGTTTGCCAAGCGTCTTGGACTCAAAATCTGAGATAGCATTGAATTTTGAGTCGCAGGATTGCCGATTTCTTTGTCTATTCAAAATCTCAGGGTTTCTGATCGAAATGGCACCAATCCTTTTTTCTATTTTCAACTGCATCCCTGAGATTTTCAAAACTATCCCAAGACCTATATGATTTCCTACAAACAATCAGAAAAACAAGCAGGACTTGAATACCTTCTCAATCAACAAGTCTCGGGGAGTTTGACCGTGATCAACACCAAAGAAATTGTTGCCATCGTATCCTCGATCGCTTCACAAATCTTGCAAGTGGTGTATCTTTGCTTTGCGTATATTTTTCTCTTTTCGTTTTTGAGTTTTGGGGCATCCATCAGTTTTTTGCAATCCTTCAAGCTCTCCAAGATTCAGATTCTCCATCTCTTATGAGGCAACAAAAAGCGACTTTTCGGAGCCGTAGCCTTTGAATACGTCTATTTACTTGTTTTTGGAGCCATTTTAAGCCTTCTCACAGGAAGTGTCATACTCTGGGGAATCTTTTCTTACAATAACTATTTTTCACTCTATTTTCTTTCCTATCTCCTCGGAATAGCGCTCGTGATTGGCTGAGTACTGGCAATGAGTGGATATGTGTGGCTGACTCTTCGCTTAAAGAAGTCATAGTGTCATTCCTGAACACGAACCTTTCCTCCAGCCTTTCTCTAAGTTTTGGGAAGGGCGCAAGATGTGATGTTTTGGCTTGGTTGTTTTGGGAGATCAAAAAGAAATTCTCACACGGTTTGTGATTCCTGCGGAGGCAGGAATCAATGAAAAAAACTCCCGAGTTGGGAGCCTTGGTGGGGGATTACCGCAGTCTCAGAAGTGTCAAAGTGACCAGAATATAGAGCAATACGGCAAAGCCGATGAGGTAGGGAACCACTGATTGAATCTCTTGTGTAGTGACGGGAAAGTGAAAGAATCCAATCACAAATACTGTGAAGATTCCGCACACCACAAAGATAAAAAAAGTGATTGCAAGGGAACCAACGAGTCGACTAAAAAACCATTGCAGGAGCGTAAAATAAGATTTCATTTTTGTTTCTTCCAAAGCTTGCTTTACGGTACACGGCTTCTTGCTTTCTTGAGTATATGTATTGTCTGAAAAATGTCAAAGAGGGAAATAAAGGATTAAGCATATTTTCTGTTTCAAAGTGTATTGTTGAGAAGTATTCAATGTTGCAGATGACTTTCAAAACATATATTTCTAATTTTTTGACTTTATAAAAAATATGACTAAAGTACTATTACTAATTTAACTTTGGTTAAACCAAAATAATATGTACATACAAAGATTTATAGAAAAAGAAATCGTAAAATATATTGATTGTAAAGAATATATAGCGATTATCTGACCAAGACAAGTTGGGAAAACCACATTTGTAAAACATGTAATGACTCTTTACGCAAATAGTTTTTATTATAACTTTGAGGATTTTAGTATAAAAAATGATTTTGAAAAAAATCCACTCTGATTTGTACAAAACCATAGAGAGAGCAATCGAAAAAATATATTGTTTTTTGATGAATTCCAGTATGTAAAAGATGCTTGAAATGTTTTGAAACTGATCTTTGATACCTATGAAGATACTATAAAAATAATTATTACTTGATCTTCAAGTCTCCACTTGAAAGAAATTTGAGCCAAGATGACTTGAAGGATGTTTACCTTTGAGATGTATGGACTTTCTTTGGATGAAATTTTATTACATAAAAATGTAAGTTATTATCATTCAATAAATACTATTCATTCTCAGTTTGATTTCCTAAATCTCAATATAAAGGATGGAGATTTTTTACAATTTAATGAGATTTCATTTCTTCATCAGATAAAAAAAACGGTTGATGAATATATGGTTTGGTGATGAATGCCCGCAATTATAAAGTCTGAGTCTCTTCAAGAGAAACAAATGGTATTGAGTAATTTTACACAGAATTATATAAACAAAGATATCATCAATCTCTTGAAGGTTAGAAATATAGATAAATTTTCAAATTTAATGATAAGCTTATCAATGCTTATATGACAACAGTTGGTGAACGAGAATATATCAAATGATCTCTGAATAAACATCGTTACTCTCAATGAATACCTCAATTATCTCAATAATACTTTTATCAACAAACTCATAAACCCCTATCATAAAAATGCTTTAAATGAGCTAAAGAAACAAAAAATAGAGTATTTTTATGATGTGTGAATACGAAATTATCTCATAAAAAATTTTAATGATCTTGATATAAGAGCTGATAATGGACATTTGCTTGAAAATTTTATCTTTTTAAGACTGGAAGAAAGAAAAGAAGCATATATTTCTCTCAATTATTGGAGAGAAAAATCTGGAAATGAAGTTGATTTTGTGATAAGAATGCATGACAAACTGATTCCTATAGAAGTCAAATTTCAAAATTTTAAAAAATGTGATTATACAATAGGAATGAAAAAATTTAATGATTTGTATGAAAAAGAAATAAAGTACAATATCGTTATTACCAAGGATTTCTTGGATATTTGAGCCATAAATAACAAAAGGGTATATTTTATCCCATATTATTTATTTTAAGACGAAAGCAACTCAAGAGGGCACATTACTTCAAATTCAAAGTCATCCGAGTGATTTCATCTTCGGGTTGAAGAGCATCTTCTTGAAATCACATCTTTTTATAAAATCCAAGAGCATTTTTGCTACTTGGAACATGAAGGGGTGAAATCTGTCTTTGGGTACAGAGATTTTTCAAATACAAAAACATCTCGCTCCCTCACTTTTGCCCTTGAAATTCTGGCAAGACAAACAGATTTGAGATACACCACTTGGGAGTATTGACATCTCAAAAATTCGCAAGTGCACCCGTTCAAATCGTACTTCCATCAATTTCCATTACAAAGATTTCTTTCCGTTGGAGTTGTTGGACAATGTCATGAGGCTGATTTTTTCCAATGAGAATATTGATTAATTGTTCTGAGTGATAGTTTCTCAAGATTTCATCGAGATTTTTCACTATGATTTGAGAGATTGCCTCACAATCTTTCGGGGACGCATTTTTGATTTCCATAAGTCATTTGGGGTTAAAATATGTTTGAGTGAGTTCACACCCATTCTTCTCGCAAAATTCCATAACTGACTGAGTCAAAATATTCTTGGTTGACAACTCTTGCTTTACGGTACACGGCTTCTTTTACCAATCACAATTTTTCTGCCAAAGCCATCATGCGAGTATTTCCTGACCAAGTGGTCAGTCCAAGCCTCACGAGTTCGGGATGCTCCAAAAATTTCTCATTGACCCACATTCTGAGGGCTCGTGAACCAATTCACTTTCCCCAATATTGTTCATTGAAAATCACGATTCCAAGTTCCATCCAGAGGGTTTCTTGTGATTTCCGATACCAATTGACTTCCCCAATGATTTCATCAGTATCTTGGTTGGCAATGATTTTTTTGTTCTGCAAAACATTTTTCTCACCACTGATGAGCTTTTCTCTATATCAAGCGACGAGTTGTGCTAATTCGCTCTCAGTCTCATGATGATAATAGGGACCATTGAAGCGATGAAATTCACGATCTGGGTGTTTCCATTTCTGATAGTCTTCCAAGTCTATGAGCTTGAGTTCACGTAAAATAAGTTCCATAATTATATTTTTAAGATTTATTGCTTGTTTATAAAGGTTTTAACCATTTCTGAGATTTTTTTTCAAGTATTTTCATAATCATTTCCCACGAAAACATACGGTACCTCATACTTCTTACATTCGTTCAAGTACCATTGATTGAAGCTTTCTACATACTTGATTTCTCTTTCCTTAATCCAATCAGGATACGTATTTGCTGGTCCCCGAAGTCCACGATTGAAAATAGTGTTTCGTGTTTTTATAAAATCTGTTTCTATGAGGTAAATAAACAAAAATTCGATATTTTTGAATTGTTTCAAATCATTCACCATCGATGGATGAAGAGAAATTCCTTCCATGATGTAGGTATCCCATTGATGATTTTCCTCGATAAATGTTTTTATCCCCTCAAATACGCTGAGGTCTCTCTTGATTTCTTGTTGCATAGCTTCTGTGGTATCGAATTGTGTCCAAAAAGCTTCTGCTGTGAAGATACTCTCCAAAAATAAATTTGGATACTCCTCTTTTCAAACGATTCTCGTCATCCATTCTCTGATGAGATCAGTAGGAATCCATGGAATAGTATATAACTCTGCGAGCTTTTTTGCAAGACTGGATTTTCCAACAGTAGGAGGACCACCTATAAAAATAATTTTTTGCATGTTGAGATGAAAAGTGTGTAAGGAGTGGGGAAAGTTCTCGTTGTGTTGAAAGAATGTATGATACATTTTATTGACTATCTACAAAAAGTTCTATCCAACCAAGCTTGAGCCAAAGTGTTACTTCTTCGTACGAGGCAACTTTTTTGTCTGGCATATTTTGGAGGATTATTTTCAAGTTTTGTTGGTAAAGCAAGTTTTGAGCCACTCAAAAACACATTTCTGCAAAGCTTTCGGCTCCAAGATACCCAACCACTCCGTTTTTTTCTTCATTCATCACAAATAGGAAATCAGCTTTTGTGAGATCTTGAAAAAATTCAGTATGAACCTGAGGATATTCACTTAAAAAGTTTTCTTTTGGAATGGGATGAGGATAATTCAATACTTCATATCAAGCATCTTCCCAATATTTTTTCCAATGGAGTATTTTTTCTTGGAGTGAGGCACTCCCTGCGATAACTACTTTTTTCATAATGGTTGAGTTGAAGAAAAATACTAATGTTCCAAAATTTCCAATCTCACTTGATTGGCTTGGACTGACATCTTGGCAATTCATCAGATCGGAAACGTAAAGAGTGGATTGGTGTGCCCAAAATCAGCATTGACGATGATGGGTATGTGGGCAAGCTCGGGTTTTGAAGAAAGAATGAAATCTAATTTTTCCTGCGTCATAAGAGATTTTCTTTGAAATCTTCCTATCACAAGCCCTCTGACCCTGTCAAAATTTGGCTGATGAATGAGGGACTGCAAGTTTCTATCAAACTCCACATCAAATAAATTTCCTGTCATATCATCATCTTCCAAAAAGAGGATAGAATCAGTCAGATCGGGCATAAATTCTGTTCCTTGGAGGAGATTGAGGGTACAGAGATTTCATCCGTAGATGATTCCTTGTGCTTCTCAGAGATTGACTCCAATCATAGGAGTATTTGTTTCAATGTTTCTGTTGTCTTGGTCACGAAACCAAGCATCATCCGACCAAGTAGGGGAGCTTTGTATTTCAAACGGGGCATGATCGGCACAACACTTGAGAAAATACTCACGGTTGTAGTTGGATTCTTTTTCCATTGCCCAAGTCGAGAAATGAGGTCATGAATAGGTTATGAGTCCTGTCTTTGCCGTAATCGCATTGGCAAGTGCGGTGATATCAGAAAAACCACACAGGATTTTTGGATTGTTTTTGATAGTTTCAAAGTCGAGGTATCTCAAGAGTTGATTGGAGTTAAATCCTCCAATTACCGTGAGAATGCCTTTTACTTGACTGTCTTGAAAGGCATCAAGAATGTCAGAAACTCGTGATGCAACTGAAGAAGAGAGGAGTGCATCTATTTCTTTTGTATTTTTTCAAAATGAGATTTTGTATCCTTGCTTTTCAAGGTTTTGAGTTGCTAGTCTGATGGTTTCCTGCGAGAGAAGAGACAGACTTATTGCGGGAGCAATCACCCTGATCTCATCTCAGGGTTGGAGTTTTTGTGGGATTATCATATTTTTATACGTTATAGAGTAAGACTTTCGTAGTATATAGAGACTTTTGAGAAATTCAAGATATAATTTAAACCTCAAATAAATCCCCCAGAATTGGGGGAGAAGTGAGATTGTTTTTCTTTCAAACTATTCTGCTGGAAAAGTGGTTTGAAGATTTTGAACAAAAGGAATATTTTTGGATTCTTGATATTTTTCTTCAAATTTTCCATTTATTTTCCTGAAGAATTTGTATTGAAGCCTTAATTCTTGAAGTTTGAGACCAAATTGGATATTGTTCTTTTCTCCACTTTCTGGACTTGGAGCTCATACTTGGAGGGGACTTAGATTTTGATACCCACTACACTCCTCTTGTACGAGTCTTTTTATTTCTCACTCTTCGTTGAAACTTCCACTTGGGATTTTCATCTTTATCTGTTCAACGCATGAGATTTCCATACTGTTGAGGCTTACACGACCATTGACATCTTGTTCTTTGAAATCAAAATATTTTTCGTAGGGAGAGATTATTGACGATTTTTGAGGTGGATTGTAGAGCATATAAAACATATTTTGTAACATCTCGTCTGACATCTGTGTGTTATCAAACAAGGATATAGAAACTTCTCACAAAGAAGTATTTTTTAGATCTTTGCTATGGTATGCCATGATAAAGTCTCCAAGCATTTTTTGCTTTTGCATGAGCGTGTCACATACTCATAACAATTCAGTTTTGCATTCCACCTCGTATTTCAAAGGGAAAACATAGACCTGATAGTAATCATAATTTTTCATTTCTGATATTCAAGCATCCGAAAAATGCAGTCATGTTTTGTCTGTTTGTACGGAAATCTGAGAGATTTTTTCTCCCAAAATCACTTTTTCTTTTTCTTGAAAATAATACCAACCAGTCCCGACTAAAAGCATTATCGCAATAATCAGTCAAATAGTTTTGTACATTGAGATTTATTATATACTAATTTAGAATAATGGCTTACTATCGAATAAACCAACCTATTCAGATAGGATTTACAGGAGGAGTGCCAAGACACCATTGGTAGTTGACATTTTGCTTTTGGGCTGTGATGAGATCATTGATTTTGAGATCTGGAAGATATTCGATCCAACCACAGTTGTTTCCCCAAGTCTGCATGGATGTTCTCCATGTATTGTTGACGATAAATCAGCCAAATTTGGCATCCCAATAATACATTCCAGATAGTCTTTCTTTGGCATTTACTTCTCTATTTCAGAGATTGAGTTTGCCTTCGTGTACATAAAATGCATTGGTACCTTTTATTCATTTGATGAGTGTTTGTGATGAATTTGAAATCAATCCCATTCTTCTTTCATCTTTCAATACGACTCATACTTCATCATCAGAAATAATCGGGTCAAGAATGGTATCTTTTTGATTGGTGTAAAAATCAGCAAAAGGACTTGCCCTGTTTTTATTATTTCCAAAAGTATTCAAAGACGGGTTGGATACTGCTATGAGAGTCCATCCACCACCATCTGTGGTCATATCACAATACACCTCAAAAGGGTCTCACCCTATGGCATTGATTTTATATACCCCGTCTCATTTGCTCAATCCATTTACCTTAATATTATTACAATTATAGGTGGAGTTGATTTGTCTCAATACATTTCCTGTCCCTTGTAATGCTCTCTCTTTATCAAGGACAATTTTGTATTCGTTATTGGTCATTCCAATATCTATTTCTCAACTTCCTATTACGGGAGTATTGTCAGAATTCACGATGACTCAGAGCGAGTCTCAAAACACGTTCAGATTTTTATCAGTATACCAAGTGAGCCCTGATGAAGTTGTCGTGGTTTCAATATAATCCGCTTCTACTTCTTCATCATCCTCAGAGAGGAAATATCCATTTTCTGTAGTCACGACAAAACCATCTGATTTTGCTATTGGAGAAGAAACTTGATTGTTATAGGATTGTACTCTCCACTCGTAGACGGATTTGTTGGTAAGATTGAAGACACGGTTTGCATTTATACAACCAGTACCAGAGGAAGTCGAACTTCTGATACAAGCAATAGTCTGGGGGCCGACATCTATCCAATCAAATACAGGAGATTTTTTTGTCTTGTTGTAAAGCTGAACCTGATACCCCTCAGCTCCAATGACGGGGGCAAAATTGACACTGGCTTTGTTGTCTTCTCAAAGAAGTTCTATATCAGCATCGTACTCACCACCATCTTTAACCCAAGCAGGAGCAGGAGTACTAGAACTGATGATTCTATATACAAATCCATCCTGAGCAGATACTAAAATATTTAACAATCCGTCATTGTCGGCATCTCAGATTGCCATATTTGTTATGGAGACCCCGATTTCATATTTGTATACTATATTTCAAGTATTGATATCGATGATATAAATCCATCCGTCCATTCCTCAGGCAACGATATAATTTTTGCCATTTCCAGTGATATCAGCCACCAATACATCAGCAAAATCAAGAGGAACTCATCCATCTTGAAAGATAGCATCTTCTCATCAAGGGTATCTTTTCCCATCATAATAGTGACTACGAAAGAGGATCTGTCCCACTCAGTTAAGACCTATGATTTCTCCTCTGAGTCCTTTGACAGCAAAATTTAGTTCTCAACTTTGAGTACGATTGACGCTTGTGGCAGGTCCACCAAAATCTCACATAATAGTATCATAAATGGTTGTACTAAATATGGTTGTGGGTCCTGAAGGAGTCAGTTTAGTGGCTTGAAGTATATATGCGCCGTAGTTATTAGACTGTCAAAAGGCATCTTTTACACCATCACCATCGATATCAAAGAGTTGAATAGTATGTAAGTGATTGAGTGTATATTTGAAATTTCCGCTCGGGTCAAGTATTCTTGATTGATGTCAACACCAAGATGAACCAGAAATTAGATCATCCTTATCAGAAGAAGTGAGTCGAACAGAAGTGAAATAAGTAGGTCAACACGAAGTATTGTTGGTAGAAATAGGGGGATAGATCTGTGTATTACTTTTTCCAGATATAGGATAATATTTGTAAAAGTTGTCAGTATCTTTGTAAACTCATCCTCTATCAAGTACTCCATCACCATCATAGTCTCAGTTCCATCAATATGCACCATCTACGAATCAACTGGTTCTTGTAAGTCAAAAACTAGCTCATAAATCATAGACATTAGGTCATGTAATCACATTCATACTTCCTGTACCATCAACGTCTACTATATAGGCATCGTTATCGAGATTTGCTTTTTTGGTTGGGGAACTATTTGGAGTTGCTGATGTTCCATCATAGATAGCATTTCACATATGGAGATAATTTTTGTCATTGCTTTTAAAAATCGACAAAGGAGAAGTGATTCAGGCAGAGTAAATAGGATAATTTTGAGTGAGATGAGTATAATTTGTTTGTCATCCTGCTCTATTGGTTTTTGTTATTTTGATAGTATTATCACTACTTTGGTAGCTATATGCCCAAAGCTCCTTTCCATCAAAGGTGTACTCTCTAGATTGAATAGTTGTACCTGTCGGGGTTTCGGATGGGTAATAAATGATATCTGATACCAATGTTTTTATATTGTTATTGATCTCATAGTGTTTAAAACTATAGGATTCATAGACAAGAAATTCTCTGATCCCATTGGCGTTAATATCTCATCATCTCACTTCGAACAATCAGTATTTAAAACCATAATTTGACACATATTTATCTCAAGGATTTAAAAGGCCTCCGGTGATTTGGATAGTTGCTGGACTATCAAATGTATGGCTTCCTGTAAATTTAAACAAATAATATTTTGTATCATAAGTGACTACATAATCTATTCCAGCACCATTATCAAAAATTCACACGATATCTCCGTATGTCGCAGTATCATATTCAAATCCAAGTTTTTCGTTGAAGGACTGGATGGTATTTGCACCATTGCTTCATAGATCAACATTTTGAGTGTATCCATTACTCCCACTTCCAAATGCCTGATAGAATTGATATTTGGTAGAACCATTGATTTTTACGGCAACATAAGGTTGGTTTGCATCTGCATAGTTCTTGATGGGGAGTACTTTGTTGATAGTGGTACCGAGTGGCCAAGAAATTCCCCAAAAATTACGAATTTGCCCACTACTCGTAAGTCATCATACCCACATTTTTGTTTTTTGATAGTATTGTGGAATTTCATTGTTCCATATGATATATTCATCATTCCCATCTTGATTGAGGTCATAGGCAGAGTTATAAGCCCCATGGGAACGACCGGGAGAAATGCTATAAGTATGGTAATTATTCATAGAGAAATCTCCCCCTGCTGAAAGAGGATATTTGCTAGAAGGATCCATAATGTACGCTTGTCCATAGTCCGAAGTCAGCAGATAGTTTTTTCATCCCAAGGTTATTTTACTTATCAATCCTCCATTATCTTCAGTAGAAGTATTCCCAATATTTCCACTAGCATTTTTATATCGAGTTTCGTAGAGTGGCTGAACTTTTACGAGTTTGTTTTCTCCATATATTCTTATTCAGACTGTTGGACTTCTCCATACATAGATGGTATAGATAGCACTTCCATCCGTTTGTTTCTCTCTAATAAAACTTGGAGAATAGGTCCAAGTTTCAGATAATGTTCCCCAAATCTTGGAATTGGTTACCATTTCACCTGTCCTCCCATCAAGAATTCAAACATAAAATGGATTATCTCAGAAGACAAAGACAATTTGCTTTTTTTTGGTATTTCAAAAGACTCCTTCTACTCATAGAATCTTGTTGATTCCAATAACTTTTGACTCCCAGACTGTCAATCCTGTAGCGAGATCAACGAGGTATCATTTTCCTCATTTTACATAAAATACATCATCTC
>Ga0209373_10003984_pt1 | contig 13114 bp, 8 predicted proteins | sample Higcelweek5metaG_FD_187173 | JGI IMG/M metagenome (GOLD analysis project Ga0209373, IMG submission 187173) | Freshwater pond sediment microbial communities from the University of Edinburgh, under environmental carbon perturbations - High... | ecosystem: Environmental > Aquatic > Freshwater >...
AGCACCCATTATTACAATGGTTTGGGTGTTTTCAGGAATAAACGCTTTTGATTTGCCCAATTGATAACGAGCCCAAAAGGGAAGGGTGGTGTTTGCCAATAAAATGATTGTTAAAAACAGAATGCCAGAGAAAAGGAGACCCCATTGAACTATTTTCTTGAAAACAGTTTTTACTTGTTGAAGGTTTCTCATGCGTTTTTTTTTAGAAATTAGTTAATGAAAACGCCCCATTCTGTAACTACAAAACCTTGACGGTCAAATGCAGGTATGATTGGTTTGGGCAATTGCAAAAAGCTGTCTGTTGCAACAATCCCATAAAAGAGTCGGAGTATGTTGTTTGGTTGTGTCGAAAACTGCAACTGTATTACCTCGTCGATGATTTTGTTGGTTTGTGGATAGATGTTGTAATAGGAGCTGTAGTTGAGGCGCGGTACCCAATATTTCACAAAGTCGGTAATTTCGCGTTCGTTAAATCCATATAAAGTAAGGTTTTGTCTGAAAAAATGATCTAATCCATCTTGAGGGACACACCATCCCTGAGCATCCTGAAAACTGTTTAATTGGGTGCTTTCATAAAACAGGTAATCGTAACGGCGATCGATTCTTCCGGTTGTATCTACAAAAACATCCCAACCACTGCTGTATTCGGGAACCGATTCATCGATTTGACCACCTTGAGGAAAATTGATTTTTACCTGCAACTGCAAATTTTCTTCGGGGTAAAGATATATATTGGGTTTGCCTACAGCTACGCATTCATTAGGAATGCATTTCTCCGTTTGATTGCTATTGTTGTTGTTTGAAGCTTCAAGTGTAGCCCATCCGTTAATTGTAGTTTCACCTGCCGCATGTTGAAAAGTGTGTATCGGATTTTCTTCATTGGAAGTTATGCCATCGCTAAATTTCCAGAAGTAAAATAAAGCGTTGGTTGAACAATTGTAAAAACTGACCTTAAAAGGGTCTTCTGGATCAACTTCATATTCAAAACAAGCGGTAACCTTGTATTTGGGATCTTCAACTTTGATAAATTGAGAGGAAGAACTTGTAGTGTAATTGTTTTTTACATTTAGCTTAATACTGTAGATTCCAAAGCCACTGTAATCGTGTACAGGCGATGCTTCGGTTGATGTAAGTCCATCGCCGAAATCCCATTTGTAGCTTTTCCCATTTGTAGACGTGTTGAAGAAGTGAACCTGACGGGCATTGTTTTCATTTATTTTGACGTAAAAACTGGAAGCAACATTGAACGAATCAATAACTTCGACATTGTGCAATGTTTCAGTCGATTTATTTCCCATTTCGGCTTTTAAACTCACAGAATATATACCCGGTTGCTTAAACTGATGCGAAGGGTTTGCTTCAGTTGACGTTGTTCCGTCGGAGAAATTCCATGAAAAGCCGATTGCATTGATCGATTGATTTTTGAAATTAACCCGTAGTTTCCCCGAAGTGTCTAATTCCCATGAAAACAACGCTTTTGGGGCAATGTTAAAATCGCTTTCCGAAATCACAATTGCGAGTGTATCTGTTCCATATTCGTTACGCGCAACAAGCGAAATTTGTAGCGGAAAATCCAATTCGAATTCTTTCATTGGACTAATTTCCTTCGAAATTGCACCATTCCCAAAATCCCAAAAATAGTCCACCGCATTTTCAGAACAATTGGTAAATTGAATACCTCCATTTACAGAATCGATTGGCGTGAAATCGAAGCATGCAACAGGAAGCTCTTTTTTTATGCAGGCTGATAAAAGGGACAATATAATTAGGGCGTAAAATGTGGGTTTCATGTTCAATTTTGTTTAATAATGTAGAATAGACTTTTTTCGGATCAGTTTCGAATCAAAATTAGAAAATTAGTTTTGAATGGAAACCTTTAAATCATAATAATAACTGAATTTTACATTTTGAATAACAATGAAACGAACATGTTTGCAAAGAACCCCAACTTGCCCCGATTCTTCAAGAGTACCTATGAAAATTCAATATGTGAACTCGAAGTTATCGGAACCATACGACATTAAAAAAAACAAATTCAGAAACTGTTTAAATTTTACACAGAGAATTTAATTGATACTATTAAGTTGCTGTATTTCAAATTTTTTTTTGTTGTTGTATTCCTTTTGATCTTTCCTATTGAGAACACACAGAGATCACAGAGAAACAAAATCGCTTTGCGATTTTAAACTCCGGGTTCTCTGTGTCTTCTCTTAGTCGAAGCATTCTTATGACGCAGTATTTTTCAAATTGCCTTGCATCAGAATGAAGCATTAAGACATCTCCCTGTGTTAGAAAAAATTTAATTCTATTTTTAAACAGTTTCTTCTATGAAAGGGTGTTTTTTATAATCGCATTGGAGATGGTTGTTCTGAATAACTAGATTGTATTTTTAATTTTGTGTTCTGAATAGTAAACACAAGATTTCAATCGTACCAAACTCTAATTAACGACACTTTGACTTCATTATGAAACCTCATCGTTCATCCAGCCTAATTTGCCAACTATCCAGAAAATAAGCGATAGTACTACACCCACAATGGCAGCAAAGGCCATTCCTTTTAACTGAACTGAGCCAAGGTTAATACTGGCACCACTAACACCAATCACAAATGTGATGGCACCAAGTACCATGTTTTTATTTTTGCTGAAGTCAACTTTTTGTTCTACAAACATACGGAACCCTTGAACGGCAATTACACCATAAAGCAACATGGTAATACCACCCATAACAGCGGTAGGAATGGTAGAAATTGCTGCTGAAACTTTTCCGATCAATGAGAAAGCCATTGCTAAAATGGCAGCTCCACGAATAATCCAAACCGAGTAAACGCGGGTGATTGCCATAACACCAATATTTTCGCCATAAGTGGTATTGGGTGGTGAACCTGCAAATCCTGAAAGTAAGTTGCTAAGACCATCGCCAAGAAGCGAACGGTGCAACCCGGGATTTTTCATCAGGTCAGTGTCTGTAATTTTTCCGGTTACAATCAGGTGGCTAATGTGTTCGGCCAGTACCACAATACATGCCGGGGCAATGATAATAATTGCGTTGGCATCCCAAACGGGTGCTTGAAATTTTGGTAAAGCAAACCATGGTGCATTGCTGATTGCAGCAGTATCGACCATTCCCATTGCCAAAGCCAGTATGTAGCCTGCAATAACAGCAAAAAGGATAGGTATTACCTGTAAAAAGCCCCGGAACATTACTGAACCAATGATGCCAACCACTAACGTAAACAACGATACAATCAGTACGTTGGTCGAAGGGGTGAATGGTTCAACTACACTGCCCACATTGGTAGGCCAGGGTGCAAGGCCTGCTTGTTGTGCCGCAACAGGGGCTAATTCTAACCCAATAATAGCAACTACAGCACCCATAACGGCTGGTGGCATCACTACATCGATCCATTTGATCCCCCATTTTTTCACCACAAATGAAATGATGATGAAAAATAATCCGAAGAAGATGAAACCAGCTTGTGCATGGCTGAATCCTCCGTAGGTGGAAATAATCAGAAGGGTAGGGGCAATAAAGGCAAAGCTTGATCCAAGGTACGCAGGAATTCCACCTTTTGTAACCCATGAATAGAGGAGTGTTCCCACTCCGTTCATTAATAATGCAATTGCCGGATCGACCCCAAGCAAAATGGGGACTAATATGGTAGCTCCAAACATGGCTGTCAGGTGCTGAAAACTGAGAGGCAGGCTCTCTAAAATAGGCAACTTTTCATGGATGCCAATGGTTCGTCGTGTCATTTGCAATTTCTTTATTGATTAAGAATTTGGATTAGAAAATTCAGCCTGAATTTATTAATTCTTTTTGTCTGTTTATTTAAAAGTCCATTTTTCTGTCATATAACAGAATCCGTATTTTTTATTCACTCTCTGAATAAGGAAATGTATCGGGCGAAGTCCCTCTTTCCTTGTTGGGAACAGGCTGCATAATGAATTCCAGTTCTCCGCCTTGGCGAATTGTTTCATGGTTGATGTACATTTTATCCCACGGTTTGCCGTTCAACGACGCCTTTTCTACATAAATGTTTTCAGCCGAATTGTTCGGGCCTTTTATAACGAACGGCTTCCCTCCATCAATTGCAATGGTGATTTTATTGAACAATGGTGAACCAAAAACGTACTGGTTGGTACCGGGGCAAACCGGATAAAACCCCATTGAACTGAAAACATACCAGGCCGATGTTTGTCCGTTGTCTTCGTCGCCGCAATAGCCATCGGGCTGCGGGGTGTATAACTTTTTCAGAACGTCGCGAACATGTTGCTGAGCTTTCCAGGGCTGTCCGACATAGTTGTACAGGTAAATCATGTGTTGGATGGGTTGGTTTCCGTGTGCATAATTTCCCATTCCGGCAACTTGCATCTCCCTTATTTCGTGTATCGGAAAACCGTAATACGAGCAGTCGAAAACCGGGGGCACAATGAAAACAGAGTCGAGCATTTGAGCCATAACATTGTTCCCGCCCATTAGCTTGACCAACCCGTTAATGTCGTGAAAAACGCTCCAGGTATAGTGCCAGCTGTTGCCTTCGGTAAAGGCATCGCCCCATTTGTAGGGGCTGAAAGGCGACTGAAAGGAACCATCTTTGTTTCGTCCACGCATCAGGTTCGATTCTTTGTCGAACACATTTCGGTAGTTTTGCGACCGTTTTTTAAACAACTCAACCTCTTCGGTTGGGCGGTTCATCTTTTTGGCCAGTTGCCAAATACAGAAATCGGCATAAGCATATTCCAGTGTTCGGGCGGTGTTTTCGTTAATGTCAACGTCGTATGGAATGTAGCCCAATTGGTTATAATGGTCGTATCCCCATCGTCCCACCGATTTTATATCAGGGTGAACGTTTTTGGTGTTTTTAAGAATGGCTTCATAAAGCGTATTCATATCGAAACCACCAATTCCTTTCAGGTAAGCATCGGTGATGAGCGATGCCGAGTTTGACCCGATCATGCAGGCACGATGCCCCGGACTGGCCCATTCGGGAAGCCAGCCACTTTCGTTGTAGGTGTTCACCAAACCCTGCATTACCTTGCTGCTATGTTCGGGGTAAACCAGTGTAAACAGCGGAAAAACAGCGCGGAATGTGTCCCAAAATCCATTGTCGGTATACAGGTAACCCTTTTCAATTTTTCCGTTGTAAGGGCTGTAATGAATTATTTGATCAGCCTCATTGGTTTCCCAAAACTTGCGTGGAAACAGCAAAACACGATAAAGCGATGAATAAAACGTTTTCAATTCGTCGGAAGTTCCGCCTTCAACTTTAATTTTTCCCAGTTCCCGATCCCAAATTTGTTGGCTTTCGGCTTTCACCTCTTCGAACGTTTTAGCGCCAATTTCACGTTGTAAATTCAGTTTAGCTTGCTCAAGTGAAATAAACGACGAAGCCACTTTTACGTTTACTTGCTCGTTCTTTTTCGTTTCGAAACCGATAACGGCTATGGCATGTTTCCCTTCGGCGTTGGTCGAACCTTCGGTTAGTTTATCGTCGCACCAAGTGTGGTAAACTTTAAACGGTTTATCGAATTTGGCAACAAAGAAGTTGTGAAAGTTCTCGGGCGTACCGCCACTGTTGTTGCGGCAATAGCCTGTAATGGTTTGCTCCTCGGTGTTAATTGTAACTTTTGATCCTTTAAAAAAACCGTCGAGCAAAATGTATGAACGGTCATTTTCTGGAAATGTAAACCGATAAATTGCGGCCCTGTCGGTTGGTGTCAATTCAACACGGGTGTCGTAATCGGCCAAATAAACGTTGTAGTAATAAGGTTTTACCGTTTCGGCCTTGTGCGAAAACCACGAGGCACGCTCTTCTTCTGTAATTTTCAAATCACCAGTAACGGCCATCAGTGAAAAAGCACCGTAATCGTTGATCCACGGACTGGGTTGGTGGGTTTGTTTTATCCCCCTTATTTTGTAGGCATCGTAGGCATAGCACCAGCCGTCGCCCATTTTTGCGGTTTGGGGTGTCCAGAAATTCATCCCCCAAGGCGTTGCAATTGCGGGATAGGTGTTTCCGTTTGAAAATGAGAATTCAGAGTCGGTTCCCATTAGCGGATTTACAAGATCGGAATAGTTTTGACCGACATTTTTTTCGTTCGATTGGCACATCCCGATAATTGGTGAAAATGCCCAAAAGGCAAAGGCAATAATGTGAACAATAGGTCTCATAGGTTTGTAGTTGTATTTCACTGTTTTCAACTCTCGTTTCACATAGTTAATCCTTAGTTGTTGGTTCCCAGAAATCAGTTTTGGTTAAACCACATTTTTCGATCATTTCCATAGCATAAATAGGTTTTGGGAAATTTTTATCGATGTTGTTAGTTCCAATCGTAAATTTCACACCAGCAGTCTTAGCCAGTTTAATGAATTTTTCAGAAGGGATTTTAAATCTGTTGTTAATTTCTATTGCAACACCTTTATCTTTTGCCGCATTAATTATTGTCATCATTCGAGCTTCGGTCCAGAAGCTGTCGTAACGTTCAACCATCTGTTCGGGTAAATATGTTGGATTTACATAAATATTGATGGGTTCGGTTCTGATGATTTTTTCGGCTGTAAGAACCAGATAATCCATAAACTCTTCCTCATTGTCAATCCATGTTTCTTCTTTGATCCAAATTCGGTTTCTACGGCCTTTTGCATCGGTAAACGTCATAGCATCGGTAAACACATAGTCGAATTTTTCCATTGCTTCAGCCGAAAACAGGTTCACCCACTCACGGCCTTCGGCCTGCATTCCAACATAAAACTGTGGATATTGCCGCATAAATGTCAAAAATGAGTCAATTTGAGCATCGGTTTGAATGGGAAAACCTAACCCGCAGTTGGCAGCAATGCCATATTTCACGCCGTCGGCATCCGATTTTTTGATGGCTTCGTCGAGAGTAAGATCACCTTTTAAATGAACATGTAAATCAATCATTTCTATCTTCTCTACAGGTTTTGTTTTGCAACTAAATAATGAAATGAGGCAAAATATAAAAAACAGATTTTTCATTTTAATTTCTTTTATCGGTTTATATCAAGTTAATAATTAGATTTTTATGTGATAATGGTTGGATGCATTGAGATTGTGGTTTTTCAAAAAACCAATTACAACGCTCAATTTTTCAGTCCTGATTTTTTTATTTAGAATATTGAAGCTGCTTTTGGTCGTAGTAGTCTTTCAACACAAAAAAAGCTTTTTTCTTTTCCCCTTTTTCTGAAAATAAGCCTTTTCGATTCCATCCATCCTGAATACGGGGAAGCAATCGGCGAGGAGAGCGAAAGTCTGATAAAATCCAAGGAGTCATACCTCGTAATTGAGGTATTTTTTCAAGCATTTTTAAGTTTTGGATATACAAATCTTCCTGAAATTCTTCACTCCAGCGGGTATCTTTATCGGCATGGAACCCAAAACGGGCATCGCCACCAAATTCGCTGATTATAACTGGTTTGTTGAATTTGATGGACCAATTTACCCGATTGCATTTTTCGGGCAGACCATCGTACCAACCAAGATATTGGTTAAACGAAAGCACATCGACATACTGAGCAAACGGGTCTTCAATCGTAACTTCGAGTGGATTGTTCTGATCAGCGTGCTTTTCAAGTGCGGCACTAATTAAGCGTGCATCGTCTAATTGGCGTGCTTTTGAAATGAGGTTGGTAAGAAACTTTGTTCGTGGTTCGGTTACGGGTGTTTCGTTGGCCATACTCCAAATGATAATGTTTGCTCGGTTTATATCGCGGCCGATCATTGCAGTAAGTTGATCTTCGGCGTTTTTGTAAGTCGATGGGTTTTCCCAGTCAATGGTCCAATAAACCGGAATTTCGCTCCAAACCATTATGCCAAGTTCTTCGGCAACTTTAATCATGTGTTCGTTATGTGGATAATGAGCCAAACGAACGAAGTTGCAGTTCAACTCTTTTGCCCGATTGAGCATAATGCGTGCATCTTCTTCTGAATTTGCACGGTCGCCACGGTTACCAATATCTTCGTGAATACTAATGCCACGAAGATATATTTTTTTGCCGTTAAGTAACAAATCGCTTCCTTTTGCTTCAATGGTGCGGAATCCAATTTGATCGGTAATTTTATATTGTTCAGATTTAAGTTGAACGGTGTATAATTTTGGATTTTCGGGCGACCAGTACACCGGTTTTTTCAATGTTAACGAAACAGGAGCATAGCCTTTTTCATCGGTTATCATTGTTTTCGATATTTTTAGTTCTGGTATTTCAATGGTTATAGCTTCGTCGTGTTGATTTCCATTGAGTTGAATGTAACCTGTTACTTCGGTTAATGAACCCTTTTTAAGTTGAATATGATAGTCGGAAATGAATGATGCTGATGTCTCAATCAGTTTGACATCACGGGTAAGCCCTCCATAATTAAACCAGTCGGTATTTAATGTTGGGACTGCTTCTTTTTTGCGTTTATTGTCAACTTTAACAACGAGACTATTCTTTGTTTCTTTCAAAAAGTCGGTTATTTCGAAATAGAAAGGTGTGAATCCACCTACATGGGAGCCAAGTTTGTTCCCGTTTAAATAAACGTGAGCTTCGTAGTTTGCGGCACCAAAATAAACAAACACACGGTTGTTTTCAGATTTCTTTTTATAGTCGAATTTTTTGCGGTACCAAATGGTTCCTTCGTAGTAAAACAGTTTATCGTCCTGAGCATTCCACGATCCGGGCACGTTAAGTGTCTCTTCGAGATCAAAATCGTATTCTACCCGTTCTGTTTTATCGGTTGGATGATAATCGTTGAAAATGGCTTCGGCCATGGTTGAATTATTGGGTTGTTGATCCAATGGTTGATATCGGTAATTGTAATATCCGTTTTCATATTGGTCAACAATATAGTTCCAAGCTCCGTTAAGCGATGTTACATCACGATTTTGTGTGTTAATAATCAAATTAGATTGCGATTGAGCTGTTACTGCTAATAGCGAAAGTGTAGGCAGCAAAAGGTGTGATTTTCTCATTATCGTAAGTTTGTAGTTAATGTTGTCAGTTTCTAGCGTTAGTCGCTTTGTTGAGTTTAAAACTATGTAAATTCTCATAATATTCAATGGATAGGCTTATTCTGAATTTCATTTTCGCTAAAATCAATTGAAAAATAATTAAAAGGTCTTCAAATGAGAATTTAAGTAACCTCATCGGTAAATATTCATAAATTATAATACTTTTGCGGCGGTTTAAAATATTTGCTCTCACTTATTTTGAGAAAAATTATGCGAGAGTTGTAATACTTCTTTAAGAACCACAAATCAATCACATTTCTGAAGGGATATTTTGAAATGTGTCTTTCGTAATTAATAAAATGGGATAATACAATGAATATTTTTGTTGGAAATTTAAATGAGAAAATAGAAGGCTATCATCTTAAAACAGAATTTATGGCTTATGGAAAAGTAACTTCAGCTGCTGTAATTAAAGATAAGTTGACAGGTGTATCGCGTGGTTTTGGATTTATTGAAATGCCAAACGATGAAGAAGCACTCAAAGCCATTGATGTATTGAATGGTGGAAAATGGGAAGGAAATGTAATTTCGGTTCGTAAAGCCGTAAATAAGAAGTAAGATTAGTGCTAACAGGGTTGATCAGTTATTTTTTACAATCCGCCCTTTAGTAACTGTTTTTTTCATTTTTTTTGATGCCCAATAGTGAAATTTTTTGTTCTTCGAAATTCGGTTCGGCAAGTTAGCCTTCTCATTTTAATTTAATGAAACGAGCCATGAGCGGATCAGTGATATGGCGGGTTCCATCGAATACCTTAAAGAAATTTTAAGTATAATGAGATGAAGGCAGTATTGCTTCAGAAACGGACTTGTCAGATCCAAATTTTTTCATGTTTTATAATGCAATAACAAATTCCAACACTTTCGATTGTTGTCCCAAAAGTACAGTGATGAATATATGTTAAGACTTGAGTCTAAATCATCTTAAGCACTGTTCATCATTTCCAATTTTGATCTCCTTTTTCAATCCTTTGTTTTAATTCTTTTTCTTGAACAACTTTCCTAATTCTTTTTCATACCCCTATTTCTGATGTTTTTGTTTGTATTTTTAATGCTGTTATTAAACGATATTTCGTGAAATAAAAGGTTGTACTCTTTCACATCAAAATAAGTGCTTAAAAATCCACCACTTTTTGAATAATTTGTTGGATTGAGGTTGACTTTTGGTGGGTATAACCCTAAATTTGAAAAAGGTAAAGTGAACTGGTTGAAAATTTATGTCAAAATTTCTGATAGGTACGATTTTCTGCTTACTGTTTACTGTAATTGGATTAGCACAAACCACAAAAAGCGCTTTTTACGTTACAGGTAAAGTTAAGGTTGAACAAGGTGTTGTTGATAATACTCATATTCAAGTTTTTCGCGACGGAACGTTGTTGAATACAATTGGGGTAAACAACACTGGTAATTTTCGTGTGCCTCTTGAACTGAACCATGTTTATATTTTCAAAATTGGGAAAGAGGGCTATTATTCGAAAGACATAGAAGTTGACGCCAATGTACCCAAAGAAGTTTGTGATCAAAATTGCAGTTTTCCGCCCTATCAGCTTGCCCTTCTTCTTTATAAAACGGTACCCGGTGTTCCCGAACCCAAAACTCAAGTAGGCCGAATTTCCTACAATCCGAAGATCGATAATTTTGATGCTGAATTTTTACGCACAAATATTGAACTGAAGGAGAATGTTCAGAAAATGCTTTCTGAAACAAAAGAGCAAAGCAAAAAGTACGAAGAACAATCTCAGGAAGCTAAAAAAGATAAATACCGAACGGCAATATCCGAAGCTGACCTTTTGTATAATTCCAAAGATTACGAAAAAGCGATGCTTCGCTATCGCGATGCTGTTTTGTTGTTCCCCGAAATTATGTATCCCAGAAACAGGGTTAACCAGTTGTATCAACTTATGATTGATGAAGAACTGAAAAAAACTTTAGGAGAACCAACTCAAGATAATTTTTTGAAATATGTCAATTATGCCGACAAGAAATTAGGTGAAAGAGAATTTTCAATGGCCAAGGTAACTTATGAAAAGGCGCTGAAAATTAAGCCAGATGATGAAAAAGTTAAGAATAAGCTTTTCAATGCCAATACTGAATTGCTTAAGATGAACGATCTTGCCATATCTGAGGTCACTCACCGAAAAGAAGTTTACAGTTCAAGAGTTGAAAAGTACAATGCACTTATTGCTAAAGGGGATGAAATGTTTCTTGTTGAGGAGTTTGCAAAGGCAAAAGATTATTTTGCTCAGGCTGTAACTCAAATAGATGAGAACAGCTACTCGTTGCTTATGATTGAAAAAATTGATGCTATTCTTGGAAATAACGACGCGGCTCTTAAACTGGCACAAGAGCGCCAAGAGGCAGAAACACAACGGTTGCGTGAAGCTAGAAACAAGGCATATACAGATGCAATTAACGAAGCCGACCGGTTGTTTTCTGAACGTCTTTACCGCGATGCGCAGGAATATTATGAATTGGCGTTAACGATCAAAAATTTTGAGTTATATCCACAGCAACAAATCAGAAAAATCAAAGATATTTTGGCCGACTTGCAACTAAGAGGTGAAGATTACAATCGGTTACTTCGCGAAGGAGAAGCTTATATGAAGGAAAAAGATTACCTCAATGCTCGAAATTCTTATTCAAAAGCTCACAGTTTAATTGAGAATGAAAAATTCGCCCAGTCAAAAATAGAAGAAATAGACAGAATACTTAACGACCTGAAAGACGAGGAAAAGAGCGATAAAGAGTACCGTTCCTTGTTACAACAGGCCGATAATCTTGCTAATCAGAAAAAATACACCGATGCAATTGCTGTTTATCAGTCGGCATTGAGGATTAAACCATTGGAAGAGTTTCCAAAAACAGAAATCAAAAGAATCAGGGAAATCCTGTCCCGCGAAGAAGATGTGCAAAAGCGCAAAATGCAGCTTCAAACCGATTACGAAAAAACAATTGTGTTAGCCGATGAAGCATTTCTACGCCAGTCGTACATGCCAGCACGTTCACTTTACCAAGAGGCGTTGCAACTCATCGCAGGGCAGGAGTACCCAATTTCTCAAATTGAAAAAATAGATCAACAGCTAAGGGAAAAGAAACAGCAGAAAAAAGAACAATCGAAGCTCGATCAAATTGATTTTTCGAATTTGGATAAGATTTCGGATGATATTCGAAAAGCTGCATACGATGAAGCTATGCAGTTGGGGAATTCATTTATAGAAACAAACGAGTGGGGGTTGGCCCGCTTTTATTTCAGAAGAGCTTTAGCTTTGTATACTGCCGATCAGCCTGCAACCCAAAAATTGGCACTTGTAGATTCCAAAATCAGAGGTGGAAATGTTGATGAGGCGAAGTATAATGAGTTGATAAAGAATGCTGAGGAAGCATTTAAGACTGGTGATTTTAGCATTGCCAAATTTTATTTCAGCAAAGCACATGAATTAAAGCCCAACGATACGTACACGAACGATCGGCTTCAAATTGTTAACAAATTTGCAGAATCTGCGGCTCAGCGTAATGCTGACAATGAATTCAGCAATACAATGGATAAAGCCAACGAAGCCATGAAATCAAAAAATTATTCAGTGGCACGTTTCTTCTATCGTAAGGCCTTGAGTTTAAAACCAACCGATGAACAGGCTAAATCTAAGCTGTCCGAAGTTGAAGCGATAATTGGAAAATGAGAATTGAAAATCAAATATGAAAAAACCCTCCGCTACTAAATTGTAGCGGAGGGTTTTTTCTATTGTATTGGTTTTAAAAATTAGTTTACACCAATTTTTAAAACTTTTGAAGAAGTCCCTTTGTTCAGCAATTCGAGCAAGTATAGCCCGGGTCTAGGAACTGCAATTTCAGTTTGATTTTGTGTCAATGTAACAGTTGCCACTTTTGCTCCGGTTACATTGTAGATATTTACTCTGGAATTCCTAAAAGAGCTGGTTTCAATCACAATTGTGCTTGGTTTCGCCCACACGTTAATGTTGTCCGTCAGATCATCAATGCCGGTAGCAACTGTTAAATCGACTAACGATCGGGGAACAATCTTTGCCGCATTTTTATGCCATAAAGCAATACCCGTAACCTCCATTTTTCCCGAAGGAATTGT
>Ga0209373_10003985_pt1 | contig 13109 bp, 8 predicted proteins | sample Higcelweek5metaG_FD_187173 | JGI IMG/M metagenome (GOLD analysis project Ga0209373, IMG submission 187173) | Freshwater pond sediment microbial communities from the University of Edinburgh, under environmental carbon perturbations - High... | ecosystem: Environmental > Aquatic > Freshwater >...
CGCTCTTCATCTGGGCCAAGGGGATTAACTTCACGAATATGAACGGGATTCTCAGCTCCGGCGGAGACACGATTGCCGCCGCCGCGATCGATATCGGTGTCTTGTGGTTGATCGGAGTTCCCTTTACCGCCATAGCGGCACTTGTTCTGCATCAACCGTTCTGGGTTGTGTTTCTGATGACATGTCTGGAAGAACTTCTCAAGGTCGGTATCGGAATCTTGCGCGTTCGACGCTATGCGTGGGCAAAAAAGCTCGTATAATACAAAACCTGTAGCATCATCCTATTGGCTTGGTTCTTTCCTCTTGGATCGAATCGAAAAGGACGGCATCCCTGGTGTGGGAGCCGTCCTTTTCGCGAGTTACACATAAATAGAGAAGGATGAATTACCAGGGACGTCGTGCGATAACGAAGTGGCTTGACCAGAAGTCGGTAACACAAGAGCGTTGCACGACTTCGCCGTTGGAAGACGAAGCGTCAATCATCATGCCGTCACCGATATAAATACCGGTGTGTCCGACTGCCTTGCCGTTTGTACTGAAGAAGAGAATGTCGCCGATCTGGAGATTGTCCATTGACTCGATCGCTTCCCAATCCGTCACCTTCGAGTAGCCTGCAGCGTTATAACGGCTGCGTGATGAGCCGGCTTGCGACAGACAATAATAGACAAGGCCGGAACAGTCGAATGAATCAGGTCCCACATTACCGAGAATATACGGGTCGCCAAGCTGATTATAAGCAACTTCGATAAACGTGTCGATATTGGCTCTGCGGACTTCTTCCTTCACCTTCGATTCACTCTCAAGTGCCTCCGGCGAGTAAATTAACGAGAGCGTCTGCTCGCCAGTCTTACCATCGACCCCGAGGCCATTTCTTTCCTGAAACTCGATAACGGCGTCGACCGTTTCCGTACCGTAGTAGCCCGTTGCTTTGCCCAGATATCCGAGGTCGATCAGCTGGCGCTGCAAGCTGTCTACATCGGTTCCGGTAGTTCCCTCAAGGAGGGTGTATTTCTTAGCCTCGTCAGAATACAACAGATCGAGTGTCTGCGGACCGGCAACGCCGTCCTGGGCAAGCTCATGCTGCCGCTGAAAGAGCTCGACAGCATATTGCGTCGCAGGTCCGTAGCGCATCGTAGACTCGTCGAGATCCAGGTAATTAAGCTCCATCAGGCGTTCCTGCAAATCACTAACCCGCTCGTTCTCCATTCCGAAACGAAGAGTAGGGTCAGGTGTTGGAGTCGGCGAAGGTGTAGGCGAAGGTGTCGGTGTCGGCGTCGCAGTAGGGGTGGCGGTAACCGGTGCGGTAACGACAGTGGACTCGGACACGGCCAAGTTTGCAGATGAGGAGAGGAGGCGGGGAAGAGCGATAAAAAGTACGAGGAGTATCGCGGTACCCGCAAATACACTAAGTATAATCAGTTTCAGTCGCGTATTCACACACAAAAATGCGTCGATTGAATGCGTGATCTTCTGCCACAATTTCTTGATTGAGGATAGAATGTCGGAATAATTCATGAATACCTGCCTGTCTGTAGAGTCCATAATACTGCAATGTACGCGTTGATAATATCAGGTCGAGCGTCCTTGATACAATAGCTCGAACAAATATGCCACAATTCTAATGCAAATACGCTATAGATTGGTAACATATGGATTAAGGTTAGAAATCAATACAGCGTCTGAGAGATCATCACCCATTCTAGCACAAACGAAAATGTTGGGAAGACTTCCATAAACGTCACAACAAATGATATCATTTTTATAAAACATGTTTGAGGGTCGAATATGGATAAATCACAACATCAACGATCGCCGTATTGGGACTCCATCAAAGGGTTTCTCATTTTTTTCGTCGTATTTGGGCATTATCTCATCGATTATCTCGGCCAGAATCTAACGACAGATTCGATTGTCACTGTGATTTATCTCTTTCATATGCCTGCGTTTATTTTCGTTTCGGGATTGATGACTTCGCGTGATGCAGGAATCCGGAATCGTAGTTTAAGTCTTCTTCTTGGAGCATATGTGGTTTTCAATACCTTGATGACGTTTGTCCTATACATCACAAAGCAAGTTCCATTCTCTCTGGTTACCCCCGTGTACTCCTACTGGTATCTCGTCGCTTTGATCATTTGGCGAGTGACGATATCCAAACTCGAGAAGATTCGCGGAATCTTTTTCATCAGTATCCTGCTGGCATTGCTTGTGGGATGTTTTCCTGATGTAGATAACGTTCTTGCTCTGTCGCGAGTCTTTTCTTTCTACCCTTTCTTCTTGGCAGGATATTTTCTCCCGCTGACAGTCGCAAAAATGATTTCCTCTAAACGGCCTTTTCCATCGCACTTGGCAGGAATCGCTTTGTTTACTGTGGCGGCCACACTTGGTGTCGCTGCGAAGGTTTGGATCGGATTGGAAATTTCGCAGTTGTTGATGCTTCCGTATCAAGAACCTGTAGATATATTTAAACGGGCATTTATCTTTCTTATCGCGAGTGTATTTATTGCGGCGATTCTCTTGATCGTTCCATCGCGACCCATTCCTTTTCTCACGCATATAGGAGAAAACTCGTTACCCATCTACGTTCTTCATCGATTTCCAACCATGCTGGCGGCGATTCTTTTCCCTTCGATTCCGCCGACGATTCTCGTGCCCGTGATGCTTGTCATGTCCGTGATCACGGTATTGGTGCTTGGATCAAGGATGTTATTACAAAAGATTCACACCGTTATCGAGACGGTCACCGAACTTCTCGTTAGTCGGTTCAAAAAGGATAATATTGTACTGAAAATCCTTGCTATCTCGGTCGCTTGTGTCTTCTTTCTCATACCAGTACTGCAATTATTCTCCGGAATAAACAAGAATCAGGCGATTTCTCAGGAGACCTTTCCGATTGTTCCGGCGATACGCGGCGCACAGAAATCCTCCTATGATTCCGCTGTGAAGCTTCTATTCTGTGGAGATCTGCTCTTGCTTGAAGAGCAGGTGCAGGCGGGAAAGACGTCGGAAGGATATGATTTCTCCGGGATATTTTCATATACCGAGTCGTATATTCAAGATGCGGATCTGGCTGTCGGTGTCTTTGAAGGGCCAATGGCTGGATCTGATGCTGGTTATTCGACGGGGAATTTCGATGACGGAAGGCCTCTCGCCTTTAATTTTCCGGATTCTTTTGCCGCAGCGGTTTCATCCGCAGGTTTTGATGTTGTCACAACGGCGAACAATCATCTTCTCGATCAGGGATTGGACGGGGCGCGAAGAACGCTCGGTATTCTTGATGAGGTCGGACTATCACATGTTGGATCTTATGCGAGTACAGAAGGGAAGATGAAGGAGAGCATATTGATCAAGGAAGCCGGAGGAATACGCTTCGCGTTCGTTGCCTATACGTTCGGAATCAATGGTTACACGGAGGAAGATCTGGTCAATGGACCGGCTTCGGAGATAACGACGATCCTGCCACCACCGGACAGTGAGAACTTTGATGAAGCGGAGCGACAGGTGAGGGCAGACCTTGAGCGGGCAAAGGCGATGAATCCTGATGTGATCGTCGTCCTTCCACATATGGGTACGCAGTTCACACACCAAACGGACCTGATGCAAGAGACCTGGAATGATATCTTTCTGGACGCGGGAGCGGATGCCATTCTTGGAGACCATTCCCATACAGTTCAACCCGTGGAATATTCTGATGGAAAAGCAATCATCAACTGTCCGGGTAATTTCAATAATTCATATAACGGTAACGACGGAGATTTCTCCGCAATGACAGAGATCTATATAAATCCTGAAGATGCCTCCATTATGGGCGTTGGCATCATTCCGACCTATATCAGGACAACAGCGAATGGGTTCTCCACTTCGATCCCGGTCTATGATATATTTACCGATCCATCGATTTACTCCATACTCAGTGAGCGCGAGATCCAGCGCGTTGGCGAGGTGAATCTCATCGTAACCGAATCGATGCTCGGAGTCCCGCTTGACGCATCTTCCATAAGCCAGAGATACTACCTAACTCCGGATGGGGTAATGAGGTCTGAGGCACCGGCGCTTCCCATAACCCCTGAAATTGAGAAGACCGTTTTCTATCAAATGATGACCGACGCGGACTCGATTTGCTTTGTCGGAGACAGTATCACTCTTGGTTCTCGATGTGGTACCAATGATGTACGATATCGAGATCCATCGACGTGCGCGATGTCGTCTGAAGACTATGTTTTATCTGTGGACTCCTTGGTCGAAGCAATACGGGAGCAGAATCCCGATGCGAGTTTTATCCTTGTCGCACCTTGGCCGTCGCTGGAAAACGACCCGTTTTCGATGCTCGACATAGCCTCGAAAGATGCGATGCTGGCGCAATACGCAGACGCACTCGGCGATTACTGTAACGAATCCGGATTGATCTTCACTGATCCGACACCATGGATAAAAGGGGTATGGGAGGAGAATCGGGTATCGAACTACCTTCTGGATCATATCCATCCGAACAGCACGCGAGGAGTGGAGCTCTATAGTTATGCCACTCTTATTGGTTCAGGAGAATACGACGACGATACCCATAGCATTTCGTGAGAGACAGCGCTTATACTAGGTATTTTGCGTTTTTCTCATCCTTTATAGCAGACAAGATCAGCCATTCTCTGCTATCATGGGTCTGTTTTCACGTAAATCGAAATACGACATGAGGTACCTATGAGTTTGTTGACAGTTGAAAAGTTGAGTCACGGTTTCGGCGATCGTACCATTTTTGAAGACATTTCCTTTCGCCTGAATCGAGGAGAACATATCGGTCTGGTTGGTGCTAACGGGGAAGGTAAATCTACTTTTATGAATATCGTCACGGACCATTTGGTGCCGGACGAAGGCTCAATTCAATGGTCTAGGGGGATAAATGCTGGCTATCTGGATCAGCACACTATTCTTACAAGCGGGTTTACGATTCGCGATATCCTCCGACAGGCTTTTGATCATCTTAACCAGAAGCAGGCACGTCTAGAAGAGATATATACTCTTTTGGGCGAGGCCGATGAAGACGATATGGTTGAATTGATGGATGAGATGGGTGAACTACAGACCCAGATCGAGCACAGCGATTTTTTTCTCATGGATGCTAAGATCGAAGAGACAGCGGGGGCACTTGGCCTCCTAGCATTTGGTCTCGAGACAGATGTTACGGCACTGAGCGGAGGGCAGCGCACGAAGGTACTTCTGGCAAAGCTTCTGCTTGAGAAGCCGGACATACTGCTCCTTGATGAGCCGACTAATTATCTTGATGAGGATCATATCACATGGCTCAAACAGTATCTTCTCAATTACGAGAATGCCTTTATCTTGATTTCACATGACGTCCCATTCATGAACAGTGTCATTAACGTGGTCTATCATGTCAACAACTGCCATCTGGAGCGTTATGCAGGAGATTACGACCATTTCTTGGAAGTCTATGAAGTACAGAAATCTCAGAAAGAAGATGCATATGAGCGTCAGCAAATGGAAATAGCAAGTCTGAAAGATTTTGTTGCTCGCAACAAAGCTCGCGTTTCCACCCGAAATATGGCGATGAGTCGGCAGAAGAAGATCGATAAAATGGATGTGATCGAGCTCGATAAGGAGCGACCGATTCCGGTTTTCTCCTTTCGCTCAGACCGGGCCCCCAGCCGTACAGTGTTTGAGGCCCAAGGCCTTGTGATCGGCTATGACGAACCATTGAGCAGTCCGATTGATTTGAAACTTGAGCGAGGCCAGAAGATATCGCTGGTAGGTTCGAACGGCATCGGGAAAACAACCTTACTTAAGAGCCTTCTCGGACTTACACCGCCCCTTTCCGGAGATCATAAACAGGGAGAATATCTCTCGATCGGTTATTTTGAACAAGAAAATAACCATGACAGAAATCGCACGTGTCTCGAATCCCTGGGAGATGAGTTTCCTTCGATGAGCATCTCAGAACTTCGTTCAGCCCTGGCTCGTTGTGGACTGACGAACAAACACATTGAGAGCAAAGTGTCTGTTCTTAGCGGCGGAGAGCAAGCCAAACTCCGGTTATGCAAGCTTATGAGCCGCAAATACAATGTGCTTGTACTTGACGAACCCACAAATCACCTCGACGTCGTCGCCAAAGATGTACTCAAGAAGGCATTAATGGAGTACTCTGGAACAATCCTGATGGTATGTCATGAACCGGAGTTCTATGGAGATATCGTTACCGGGACATGGGACGCAAGGGAATGGGCGCTCAAACTTTGAATGACATGGACGGTGTACGTCAGAAATCATTTCTAAGACAATGCGAGAATGGGCTGTTTCTTCCTTTTCCGATAAGCATGGCAAGTTCACCGCATCTTTTCCGTGGTTTTAGGGGTGTTATTGTATGAAAGAAATAAATATTATATACAGACTATTAATAAACAAAATGCGCGAACATGATGAGAAATACAAACTCGGTTCGATTTTTGGAGAAGAAATAAATATTCCTACTCGAAATGGTGAGATTCGGGCTCTGATTTACAGGCCCAAAACAGAAAATACTGCGTTGCCTGTCTTTTTCGATTTTCATGGCGGTGGATTTGTTTTTGGAGTACCCGAAATGGATGATTCGTATTGCCAGAAAATATCTGAGAATCTTGGCATTGTTGTGATCAGTGTGGATTACCGTCTCGCACCAGAATTTCCATATCCGGCGGCCCTTGAGGATGCACACGACGTGGCGATGTATGTTCATAGCAATCCCGGGAAATATGGAATTAATCCGGATCTCATCGCAATTGGAGGACATAGCGCAGGGGCAAATATTTCTACTGTCGTAACTATGATGATCAAGAAAAGCCGTGAATTCGAGCTTCGATGTCAGGTTCTTGATTATCCCGCACTGGATTTCGAGACAGATGCCGACCTAAAAGAGTCGCCTTTGGGTAGTATTCCTCCGTCTTTGATGGAGATGTTTGAATCTTGTTACTGTGAGGTGGAAGAACGTTCAGATGTCTATGTATCCCCGCTTCTGGCTTCGACTGAGGAACTTGCGGGCTTGCCGCCTGCCATTATTATATCTGCCGGTATTGACTCTCTGGAGAAGGAGGACGGAACCTACGCTGCAAGGCTCAAAGAGGCCGGAGTGCCAGTGGAATATTATCATTACCCCGATGTCGCACACGGATTTACAATCGCTGCTTTCTCACCTGTGGATCTTTCCGGCATCAATATTCTGCCGGGTACTTCGGACATTTCTACAATACAAGAGGATGCAGATGACGCGATCAGTAGGATTACGAGAACCTTGAGTCAGTATCTGCGATAGAGTGTGAAGAGTTTTTGTAACGCCTTGGCAAACGAGAAATTTTTCTTCTTGAAAAATATAACAAACGGAAAAGCCCACATCCCCAAAGGATGCGGGCTTTTCTCATGGAGCCGATTATCAGACTCGAACTGATGACCTGCTGATTACAAATCAGCTGCTCTACCAACTGAGCTAAATCGGCGCAACGGATTCAAAATCCGTGACGCGCAAGAGAAATTATACGAGTTAATCCAAACATTGTCAACCCTACTATGATGCCCAGCTAGGTGTCAATAGGAGTACATCGGATTGGATGCCGCCATTCTGATGTGCCGCAACGGTACCTAAGGCGCGTTTGGGATAGTCAGATCGATCCGGTGATCAATTTGTGTTTGATAGGCACTGGAAAAATGTCAAGAAATATATTATAAATAGAAGGCACATAATATTTCGTCAATATTAGTTTTTCTAATGGGATAATGTTACTAAAAAATATACATTTAAACTACAGCCGATGGAGGACTTTCGTGGAACGGGATAAATCACAAAAAACGAGCAATGGATATCTACTTTCTTTACTATTGGTATCTTTGTTTATTTCTTTTTCTAATTTCATTTTTGCGCCGACAGACATCTATATTGCAAATATTACGTACCTTGACTTTAAGCTTGTCGACATATTCGTATTTCTAGTGGTATATTCTCTAATCTGCTTTTTCATCTTGGGGGCAATCGGCTACCTCATCCGCGAGAAGAAGATTGCAAAATACTACTTAGCCGTATTATTTGCTCTCGGTGTGGCTCTGTATATTCAGGGCAATTTCCTTGCCAAAGGATATCCGCTTCTTGACGGTGAGGCTATCCTTTGGAGCGAAATGTTCTGGATTGGAGTTATCAATACAGTATTTTGGATTGCAATAATCGCTGGAATTCTTTTTCTGGCACGGAAGAAAGAGAAACTTCTACTAAAGGTAGCTAGAATAGGGTCATTGTTTATTCTTGTGATTCAGGTCGCGACGATCATTACGCTTTTTGTAACAACGGATTTTTCGAGAGCAACCACATTAGCGTATTTGTCCCAAGATCACATGTTTGAACTATCGGATCAGGAGAATATTGTAACAATCATTTCAGATACGTTTGAAGAGACGTATCTGACTAGAGCATTGAATGAGTTTCCAGAACTAGCTGAGGATCTTGATGATTTCATTTTCTATGAAGATACCTCGGGTGTTTCGTCGTTTACCTATTTATCTACCTCAGTCCTCTTTACAGGAGAGGTTTTTCCTGTGGGAATGGATATGCGTTCCGGCACGGATTATTGTTATGATACCTCGACATTATTAGATGAGGTGCATCGTAATAATTATGACATCAATTATTACACAACGATAAATCTCCTCAGTGAAGAATATGTAGGAACCATTGACAATTTATATATTGAAGAGGAAATGAGCGCTAATTACCTAGCTTTGTATCACTATACAGATTATCTGCTCGGAATTATGAGGTTTAAATATGCACCTCATTTCTTGAAGCAGTATGTTCCGATGCTGTACTCAACCAGTTACGCACAATCCTTTTTGAATTTAAATAATTATACGATGGATGACATCGCATTTCGAGATGAACTTTTATCTAGCGGGGTTAGTAAATCCCAAGAGATCAACAAACAGTACATCGTATATCATTTGAACGGGGTTCATGCACCGAACGACACAGACCGAAATTTTGCAGACATCCAGTATCCGGATTCTGTATCTGCTGAGGACAGAAGATATGAAGAGGCGTTGGCGCAAATCATGCTGCTGAAGGAGTTTGTCAGCCAACTGAAGGCTGCTGGAGTGTATGACAATACAACCATCATCTTCACTGCAGACCATGGCCACGACCTGCGATACAACACGGTATTACTCATAAAGCCGGCGAATTATGAAGCGGATTTTGTTATCTCAAAGGCGCCGGTATCATTGTTAGCTGACTATCCGGGTTTTATTCTTGATCTCGTTCAGGGAAAGGGTTCTGAATCGTTGATTTACAGTATTCCCGAAGATAGCCCGAGAGAGAGATATGTCTATAGTTACATAACATTTCCGTACTTCTCACCAAGCAAAGTTCGAACGAAAATACTCATTGGCGGACGCGCGAATGAATCAGAAAAATATCTAATAATTAGCGATGAATTCTACGAGAAGAATGACAGGAAGGGACCCTGCACAATAGGAGATAAGATTGAGATAGGCTCAACCAGTCCGGTTGCGTCGTTTTACGGATTCTTTGAAGATGGTGCCACGTATTCGAAATCTGCGATCATTGAAACGGATCTGCAGACGGACATTGATTCTGATGTGAAGGTTACTTTGGACATATCCAAGGTGGTTGACGACCAACAAGTTGTGATTTCCGTTGGGGGCACTGTCGTATATGATGAGGTTTTGGCTAACGATGCCAAATCAATCTCATTTACGGTAGATCAGTCGCTAATCGAAAGCCATACTCTGCGTTTGGAGTTCAGCTTTCCGAATGCTGTGTACGCGATAGATGATGGAGAAGTGCTTAACAATACGCATTTTGATTCTGTTGATTTCGATTCGTTTGTGGTAGAATTGTGACAGTAATGTGATACATAGAGAATTTTTTTGTAAGCCTCATTCATGAAGGAGGATTAGATATATGTATTTAGATCCTGGATTTGGAAGTATGATCATTCAAGTGGTTATTGCCGGAATCGCTACGATTGGCGTGTCACTTTATGTCTTCAAATCGAAAATTAGGGCCTTATTTAATAAAGAAGGCAAAACAAATTCTAAGAAGGACGAAGAGTAATCGTGAGAACAACTGAATTTAGCTCTTTTCGAGACCCATCAGGCGTAGTCTTTTATCAGGATGATGTTCTGTACCGTCAGGTGAATCCGTGTTATAAAGAACAGTTTGATACTTTGATGAGTTCTGGTTTATATCAAAAATTGGTCGATAAGAAGTTACTCGTTTCGCACGAGATAATGCCGGAAAGTGACAATTCTACCGGTTCTGCTTATATAGTGCGACCGGAAAGGTTGTCATTTATTTCGTATCCTTATGAATGGTCTTTTGGACAATTGAAGGATGCTGCACTTGCGACGCTCAAGATCAACAGATACGCAGCAGACCATTCCATGATCCTCAAAGATGCGAGTGCGTACAATATTCAATTTGTTCGTGGAACTGCCTTACTCATCGATACACTTTCTTTTGATTTTTACGAAGAGGGAAGACCATGGGTTGCCTATGGTCAGTTTTGCCGTCACTTCATGGCACCCTTATTGTTGATGGTATATACGGATATCCGTTTATCACAGATGTTGCGCCTCTATATAGATGGTATTCCCTTGGATCTTGCCAGCAAGCTCCTGAAGGGTAAAGGCGGATTCACAGCAAAACAGCATATCCATTGGCATGCTCGATTATCCACCAAACATGCCGAAGACGGCAAAAATGCTGATAAGATCAAGATCTTTCAGATTAAGAAACAGAGTTACATCGCCATGATCGACAATATGATCCGAGAGATCGAGAAGCTTGAACTCAAGGGTGTTAAGACGGAATGGGGAGAATACTACGAACATACGAATTATTCGGATGAAGCCTCAACCAGCAAGGAAGAGATCGTAGCCTCCTTCGTTAAAGAGGCAAGACCTCGCGTTGTTTGGGATTTTGGAGCCAACGATGGCAGGTATTCGAAGATCGCCGGCAAGTTCGGAGCTGAAGTCGTGGCCTTTGATATTGACCCGATTGCTGTCGAGCGCAACTATCAGGAGGTCAAGAGAACTCGGATAGCGATGCTCCCGTTGATTATGGATTTAACGAATCCCAGCCCGTCGATCGGTTTTGCGAATCGTGAGAGACCATCGGTTTTTGTGCGACAAAGCGCAGACTGTATCATGCTTCTTGCTGTTATTCATCATCTAGCGATATCCAATAATCTTCCTCTCGCTAAGGTCGCATCATGGCTCTCTGAGATCTGTAAATATCTCATCATCGAATTCGTCCCGAAAGAGGACTCTCAGGTTCGAACGCTATTGGCTACGCGTGACGATATCTTTCCAAACTATACTACGACAGGTTTTGAAGAGGCCTTTGGGGAGTATTTTACACTCGAACGTTCGCAGGCTGTCAGCGGAAGTATGAGAACCATGTATTTTTATCGATCGAAACATACCAGCTAAGGAAACCTGAGGCGAACGAGGCAGGTTCTGTTGAACTCCATAATAAGTATTATACAAAAACCGGGAATATCTTTGATTCCCGGTTTTGTATTTTTCGAAAATATTCATGAGAACCGGTATGCATAATCAACAATTAATCGCTGAGATTGGAGTGATCCGATGGACAGCTAAACGTTTCGAAAGAAATCTGTATTTTCGATACAGACGAGAGAGTGAACGAGATTAACTCCTACATCAACCCTGTGTTATAAATAAGGTATATAAAGGGATTCGCTCCGGAACGTAAAATATCCCTGATATAGATTTCGAAACGTTTCGCGCTTATCTAATTAAAAACGCGTCTGTTCGTTGAAACAAGACGCGTTCGTATCGATCATTTCGATTGTTCTGCCGCGAATGGTAGGGTGGAGCCTCCGAATGGCATCGCGATGATACTCGCCTCGTCTCCCAGGAGAGAAAAGGCCTCCTGAAGCGCATCCTCGACACTTGATTTCGGCTCGAGATGACAAAGTCGGACGATCTCTCCGGGGAGGTCGCTCACCAGGAAGATACGTGCTTTCTCCAGAACCAGCGCGATGGCAGCGGCCTTGTGTCCCCCGAGTTGGAAATCTGAAGCGATATGCGGAATCATATCCGACGCTTTATCGTGTCCCGTCATCCATTTCTCGAAAACATGCTCACCGAACCCTTCCTTAGCAGAGGCCACCCATATAACGACCCCGCCATCTCGTACGGCGTGCTTCGCGTTGTCCAGAGCCTTCTGAGCCTGGTAAAGATTAATATCCTTCGGATATCCCCCGGGAGAAACGATGACGATATCCGATCGATTCGGTATCGTCACACGGTACATCGTATCGAGGAAGGAGCAGCCCTCGCGGTGGGCGGTCACATGATGACCAGCGACCGACTTCACGATGTGCTTCTTCTCGTCGAGAACAACGTTGACAATGAAATCGATCGGGACGAATCGAGCGACGTCCTCAATATCCTGGCGAACGGGATTGTCATCCATCGCACCGGCACGGGCCTCCGGTTCAACCATTCGGCTGTGGTTAGCTGATATCGAATTTCGCGTCGCGACACCCGGCATGATCGCCTTTGCTCCGCCGCTATAGCCCGCGAAATAATGGAATTCGATATTGCCGACGAGAATACGTCGGTCTGCCGTAACAACAGGATCGAATATCTCAAATGGAGTCCCAAACGCACTTGTTCCGACGAAAGTGAACGCGCCGACAGAGTCGATACAGGACACTGTATCATATACCTCGTCGCCGACGAGGCGACGCATCTCCTCTTCTGTATGCGGCCGATGGCTGCCCAGAGCGAAGATTACCGTGATATCCTCGGCGCGAATCCCTCCGGCGAAGAGCCGGCGAAGTATCGAGGGGAGAATCTTGTAAGATGGCACGGGTCGCGTGATGTCACTGGTGATGATTACAACCTTCTCGCCGGAAGAAACAATATCCTCAAGCGGCGGGGTTCCGATCGGATGGGAGAGGGATCTCTCGATCTCCAGAATCTCTGATTCGGGGGGTTTACCTGCGGACTCATTAGGATGAAGAACCTTTAGTAGGTTCTTATCCGCCAAATCGATTTGCAGTGTATCCTTTCCATAACCGAATGGAACG
>Ga0209373_10003986_pt1 | contig 13103 bp, 11 predicted proteins | sample Higcelweek5metaG_FD_187173 | JGI IMG/M metagenome (GOLD analysis project Ga0209373, IMG submission 187173) | Freshwater pond sediment microbial communities from the University of Edinburgh, under environmental carbon perturbations - High... | ecosystem: Environmental > Aquatic > Freshwater >...
AACGGCCTGGGTTGCTGAAGCCATTGCAAAGTGGCTGAATGCCTCCATCCTCTTGGCGTCTTTTCTGTCCATGTAAAGGAGAGGATCAAAATTTTTAACCTCCGCTGCCAGTTTCGCCTTGAAATCGGTTATATCGAATTTGGTTATGAAATCTATACCGCATACTCCCGCCTTGATATTGTTCCAGAACGTATCTACGTCATTGCCCACAGGAGTTACTGCGCCTAGTCCGGTTATTACAACTCTTCTTTTCAATTTATTCACCAACCTATCCTATTAATGTTTATATGAACATTCCGCCATTAATGTTTATTACCTGCCCTGTTATATAGCTGCCGCTGCCAGAAACCAGAAATGATACGAGATCGGCTATTTCCTGAGGCTTGCCAAGCCTTTTCAACGGGATACCAGAAAGTATATCCTCTTTTACCTTATCTGAAAGGACATCTGTCATATCGGTCTGGATAAATCCAGGAGCCACTGCATTCACGGTTATTCCCCTGGAAGCCAGTTCCTTCGCTGCGGATTTCGTAATACCGATAACCCCTGCTTTGGATGCGGAATAGTTGACCTGCCCTGCATTCCCTGCAACGCCTACAACCGATGACATGTTGATTATCCTTCCGCTTCTCTGCTTCATCATTATTGGGGTTGCATGCCTGATGCAGTTGAAGGTCCCTTTAAGGTTTGTTTCGATTACACTGTCAAAATCCTCTTCCTTCATCCTCATGAGAAGGCCGTCTTTAGTTATTCCTGCATTGTTGACCAGTATGTCCAGGGAGCCGAAATTTTCCACTGCTGCTTTTATGATCTTTTCGGCTTCTGCGAAGCTGCTGACATCTCCCTGAACCGCAACGGCTTTTCCGCCCATGGCTTTTATCTCGGCCATTACTTCTTCTACGGATTTTATGCTGCTTCTGTAGTTTAGAATAATATTTGCCCCTTCGGATGCCAGTTTTATTGCTATTGCCCTGCCGATTCCCCTGCTTGCGCCGGTAACTACTGCCGTTTTATTTGCAAGACTTTTATTATCCATATGTTATTCCCCATCCTTAATTTTTAATATAACTTTGTTTAAGGAATCAAGATCCTCAACGTTCAAGGTTGTCAGCTTCCTGTTCACTTTTTTCACAAAACCGCACAAGGTTTTGCCTGGTCCTATTTCTATGAATGTATCGACACCGAAATCGATCATGGTGTTTATCGTTTTTTCCCAAAGCACAGGACTCATTACCTGTTTCTTCAGTATTCCTCTTATTTCCGAGGCATTTTCCACAAATTCCCCTGTAACATTTGTTATGACCGGGATCTTAATATCATTTACAGGTACGCTTTCAAGCTCTTTTTCAAGTTTCAGCGCTGCCGGCTCCATCATTGTTGTATGGAATGGTCCGCTCACATTAAGCATGACCGCTTTCAGAGCCCCCGCTGCCTTTGCTTTTTCCACTGCAGTTTCAACAGCTTTTGCTTCCCCTGCAATAACTATTTGCCCCGGACAGTTCAGATTTGCTGCCTGAACAATTCCTGCAAAGGAAGATTCTTCAAGGACCTTCCTGAGAGCGTCTTCCTGCATTCCTATTATTGCTGCCATTGCACCAACGCCAAGGGGAACTGCCTCCTGCATGAATCTGCCCCTCTTTTTTATCAGCTTTACCGCATCGGTAAAATCAAAGACTCCGCTGCAAACTAAAGCTGAGTATTCCCCCAGGCTGAGGCCTGCAGTAACATCAGGCGTTATGCCATTCTCTTCCAAAGCCTTCATCGCCGCTATGCTCATGGTCAATATGGCCGGCTGGGTGTTCTCTGTCCTGTTCAGTTCCTCTTCCGGTCCTTCAAAGCACAGTTTGCTTATGCTGAATCCCAGCGCCTCATCAGCTTTGTCATAAATGTCCCTGCACACCTGAATGTTTTCGTAGAGCTCTTTGCCCATTCCGGCATATTGTGCTCCCTGGCCTGAAAATATAAATGCTATCTTACCCATACTATCCTCCAAAATTATTTGACTATCATTTTATTTTGGACATCAAAAATCACTTCTTCAGCTTCATTAAACATCTCTTCAATTATCTCTTTGCAGGTCTGCTCCTTCTTAACAAGTGCAGCAATCTGTCCTGCCATAACGGATCCAGTGTCCACGTCTCCATATTTGGCAGCCCTGCTCAACGCCCCTCTTCCAAGCTCCTCATATTTTTCGATAGGGGCGCATTCCTTTTCCAACAGCTGGAACTGCCTTACGAGCTTGTTCCTCAGTACTCTTACCGGATGTCCTGTTGCCCTTCCGGTTATCTGTGTGTCGAGATCCTTTGCAGCAAGAACCCTTTGCTTGTAGTTGTCATGAACTGTGCATTCTTTCGCAACAAGGAACCTGGTTCCTACCTGTACACCTACGGATCCCAGCATAAGTGCCGCAGCAAGTCCTCTTCCGTCTCCAATGCCCCCTGCCGCTATTACAGGAATGCTAACCGCGTCAACAACCTGCGGCACAAGAACCATTGTGGTGAGTTCCCCGATGTGCCCTCCGCTTTCCATTCCTTCAGCGATAACCGCATCAACGCCTGACCTCTCCATTCTTTTAGCAAGAGCTACAGAAGGGACCACCGGTATGACCTTTATGCCGTGTTCTTTCCACATTGCTATGTATTTCCCAGGATTGCCGGCTCCGGTAGTTACAACCTTAACCCCTTCCTCGCAAACAAGCTTTGCTATCTTTTCAGCGTCTTCGCTTAAAAGCATTATATTTACCCCGAAAGGCTTGTCAGTCATCTCTTTCGCCTTCCTGACTTCATTTCTTACCCAGTCAACAGGAGCGTTTCCGGTGATGATTCCAAGACCGCCTGCATTGGAAACTGCTGCTGCCAGCGAGGCATCCGCTATCCAGGCCATACCTCCCTGAAAAATCGGATATTTTATTCCTAACAGATCGCATAATTTGCTGTATATCATAATGTAAATCCTCCTCTGAATACCCTTGTATTTTTAGTAGCTTCGATATTTGAATTTACCATTCGATGATTGTTCCGCCATAGGTCAAGCCTCCGCCAAAGCCTACCAGCATGATTTTGTCGCCTTTCGCAATTCTGCCGCTTTTCGCAAGTTCATCCAGCGCAATTGCAACACTGGCAGCAGACGTATTCCCATATTTGTCGATATTGATAAATATTTTATCCATATCGACACCAAGCTTCCTGGCAGTGGATTCAATAATCCTGTAATTTGCCTGGTGAGGAATAAGGAATTTGATGTCCTCCATATTCAAACCGGCTGTCTTCAGGAGCTCCTGTGCGCATTGGAGCATTATGCCCACTGCAAACTTGAATATTTCTTTGCCGTCCATTTTTATAGTGCTGTTTGTAAGGTCATACATTTTGCCAGGGCTGTTCTCTATAAACGGATTCCTTACAGGGACTCCATCTACTGTGAGATTTTTGCTCTTAGCCCCGTCAGAGCCGCTGTAGCAAGCCAGCACATCACCCTGATCCCCAGCTTTTATAACGGCTGCTCCTGCTCCATCACCGAAGAGCACACAGGTTCCCCTGTCCTCCCAGTTTAAGTGTTTGGATTGGGTTTCCGCACCGATTATAAGAATACACTTAGCCCTGCCGATCTTAATAAACTGGGTAGCTATATCAAGGGCATAGATAAATCCTGTGCATGCTGCGGACAAATCAAAACAGGTCGCGTTCACGGCGCCGATATTGCTCTGTACAATACATGCTGTGTTTGGAATAAAAGCATCCGGAGTATATGTTGCCAGTATAATGAATTCTATTTCATCCGGAGTTATCTTTGCATCTTCCATAGCCAGCAAAGCTGCTTTAGTGGCAAAATCAGAAGTGTTTTCACCCTGGGTTATCCTTCGTTCCTTTATGCCCGTCCTTGAGCTTATCCATTCATCACTGGTTTCTATTATTTTAGCCAGGTCTTCATTGCTTACTATGTTTTGGGGTACATAATGTCCGGTACCTATAATTTGAGCTTTATTCATCTCTTTATTCTCCTTGTTGTTTTATTGTGAGTTTGCTGTTCTTTTCTTTAAAATATTTGTTCAGCTTATCAAGGGACTTGATCAGTACCTGCTCTTCCTCTTGAGTCAGCTCTTCAATGATCGCCTTCACCATATCGGAGTGGAACTTTTCGTGAACCTTATAAGCAAATTTTCCTCTCCTTGTTAAACTTATGCGAACCACCCTTTTGTCTTCAGCCGATTTGCTTCTTTCCACATATTCTTTTTTTACGAGATGATTTATTGCAATGGTCAGGGTTCCCACTGTGATACCCAAAATACCAGCTACCTCCGACATTGTTTTTGAATCATCCAGTCCGACAGCTTCTATGGTGTGAATTTCCGTTACTGACAAATCTTTAAACACACCCGATTGAAGCGCCTTTTGCTCGATTGAAAGAATATCATTGAAAGTACTTACGAGTAGTTCATTTAAAACACTTATGGTATTCTTCATTTTTTCACCTTTCAAACTTTTTCTGCTTCTGTTACCAATTCATTTATAAGCTCTTTTACAGTCGTTATCTTATCCAGTCTGTACGCATTGCTCCCCACAAATATGAGGCCTTCGTCAATATTGCCTTTGACTGCCGCAATCAGCGCATTTGAGATGCAGTAAGGCGTGTCTTTAGGGTTGCATTTCTTAATGCAGTTGTAGCATTTCCTTGGAGGTATCCTTCCTCCCTCAACCTTTTTGATAAGCTCGTTCCTTACAGCCCTTCCCGGCATCCCCACCGGGCTTATGATTATTTTGATGTCATCTTTCTTCGCATCAAGGTAAGCCATCTTGTACTTGATGTCCGCATCGCATTCCTCAGTGGCAACAAACCTTGTTCCCATCTGGACTCCTGCTGCTCCCAACTTGATGAATCTTGCTATGTCCTCTCCTGAATATACTCCGCCTGCTGCTACAACCGGTATTTCTTTTCCGAATTCCTTTTCGAAAACCGATACCGCTTCAATTACCTCTGTTACTATTTCTTCCAAGGGTCTCTTTGTATCCTCATCAAGCTCTTCGCGCTTGAATCCAAGATGCCCTCCTGCTTCAGGACCCTCAACCACAACAAGGTCCGGCAGCCTTGAATATTTTTTTGTCCAGTTTTTGATTATAAGCGTGGCGGCTTTGCCCGAGGATACGATTGGAGCAATTTTTACATTGCTTCCCTCCACCAACTTCGGCAGATGCATGGGAAGACCCGCCCCTGAAATGATCAGGTCGGCGCCTGCTTCAACACAAGCCTGCACCATCTCATCATAATGGGTTATTGCCACCATTAGGTTGACTCCTAATATTCCCTCAGGGCTTATTTCCCTGGCCTTGGCTATTTCTTTTTTCATAGCCCTTACGTTCGCTTCCAATGTATTTGTTTCAAAATCCGGTTCTCTATATCCAATCTGAACGCCTGAAATGACACCCACTGCACCTTCATTTGCAACCGCAGAAGCAAGCTTGTATCCAGATACGCCTATGCCCATACCACCTTGGATTATTGGAATTTTTGCCGTTAAATCACCTATTTTTAAAGAAGACAGTTTCATTTAAATTCTCTCCTCCCGTTTTCATAATCATTTATTTTGATAGTCAAAGTATATATTATTATAGATTTGTTGTCAACGTTTTAAGTTGTGATAGTTTTTTGTATTTGCTATAATTGATTAAAGGATTTTTTATTTCTTTGAAAGTAGGTTCCAATATATGAGTACATTTTTATTCAAGAACAGAAACAGCGTGTTTACTCCTGTGAGTAACGTTTTTATAGAAAATTACATGCCTCAGGCAAGAGGTGAATATGTAAAGGTATATCTTCTCGGATTAAAATATTGTGTTTCAGGAGAGCCTGGCGTAGCTTCGCATGTTTTGGCAGACTCCCTGAACCTTCTGGAGACCGATGTGCTGAACGCCTGGATTTACTGGAGCGATGCAGGTCTGGTCAAAATGGTCCCCATGGACAATGAGGGTAATTTTTCGATACAATTCGTTGATGTCCCGGAACCTGGGGATATGAAGCCAAATGATGTAAACCTGTTGGAAGAACTCAACAACAGCTCTACAAAGGACATGCTGCAGGATATAGAAAAGCTGCTGTTCAGGCCCCTTTCCTCTTCTGAGATGGAGATGTATATCAACTGGCAGAAAGAATACAATTTCAGTCCTGAAATTATCCTTTTGCTGATTCAGTACTGCGCCTCAAAAGGGAAAAGCGACCCGAGGTATATCGAAAAAACAGCTATATCCTGGCATGAGGCCAAAATAAGCAAAGTTGACGATGCCCAGACCTTCATAAAAATGCATGAGGACAAATGGGTCAATATAAGGAAAATATTGAAATACCTCGGCATCAGGGATGGGGACGTCATGAAGCCTCAGGAAGAGCTTATGGACAAATGGCTGTACAGCTACAATTTCGACCTTGAGGTGATTTTCAAGGCCTGCAACGTATGCTTTGAAAGGATCAACAAGTCAGACTTCAAGTATATCGACGCTATCCTTACAAGCTGGCATAAAGAAGGTATAAAATCACTGGAGGACATATCGAAAAAAGATAGCAAAAAAACATATGCCAAGGGCGGATACAAATTCAATCCTGCCAAAAAGCAGCCAGTAGGAAATTTCGACAATTTCGAACAAAGGGAATATGACTATGAAGACTTGGAAAAAAAATTATTAGGATGGGATACCGATGATTAAAAGCTACAATTCTAAAATTATGCAAATATATGAAGAGGACCGGATATCTGCAGAAAACAGTTTAAAGCAGCGAAGAGATGAGATAGAGAAAAATATACCGGAGATAATGAAAATTGAGAGGGAAATCGGGATGCTTGGAATCAAGCTTTCCATTAATATGCTCAATGGCTCAATGAATACGGATGCACTTATCGCTGAGCAGAAGGAAAAAATAACCGATCTGAGAATGAAGAAATCGGAACTTCTTGTTGGGCGGGGATATACCATGGACTACCTGGAGCTGCAATACAAATGCAACAAATGCAAAGATACAGGCTATATTGGCTCGGAGAAATGTCCCTGCTTCAAAAGCAAGCTGCTGGAGCTTTATTATGAAAATTCCAATCTTAACAGGATGCTGAAAGAAAATAACTTTTCAAATTTCAATTTCGATTTATACAGCCGGACTAAAGAAATCAATGAACCAAAAAGCCCAAGGAAAAATATAGAGGATATACTCTCCAAAGCCTGGAGTTTTATAGAAGAATTCGCTGATTCACCTGAAAACCTGATGTTTTATGGCGGTCCGGGCACCGGCAAGACTTTCCTGTCAAACTGCATAGCCAGGGAGCTTATTGACAGAGGATTCTTTGTTGTTTACAGAACCTCTGAAGAACTGTCATCTGATTTTAAGAAGATAAGGTTTGAGAATGACCTTGTCATGGAGGAAATACTATTAAACTGCGATTTGCTTGTAATCGATGATCTTGGGTCGGAACAGATAACCGATTTCTCAAAAACAGAGTTTTTCAACTTCCTTAACAAAAAATTGCTAAGAGGAAGTAAAATGCTGGTGGCTACAAACAACGGCCTCGAAAAGCTGAGCCAGCTTTATTCCGAGAGGACCTCCTCAAGGCTGTTGGGAGAGTTCACACTGTGTAAGTTTTATGGCAAAGACATTAGAGTGAATAAAAATATTAGGGAAAAAAAATAAACTGCATAATAAATGCAGTTTGTTTTTTTATGGCGACCTGGAAGGGACTCGAACCCTCGACCTCCGGCGTGACAGGCCAGCACTCTAACCAACTGAGCCACCAGGCCACAAAAAAAAATATGGTGGGCACAACAGGGCTCGAACCTGTGACCCTCTGCTTGTAAGGCAGATGCTCTCCCAGCTGAGCTATGCGCCCATATTTTTTGGTGACCCCTAGGAGACTCGAACTCCTGTTACCACCGTGAAAGGGTGGTGTCTTAACCGCTTGACCAAGGGGCCTTATTAAATTAATGGAGCTGGCAATAGGAATCGAACCTACAACCTGCTGATTACAAGTCAGCTGCTCTACCGTTGAGCCATGCCAGCAGAATAATGGCGACCTGGAAGGGACTCGAACCCTCGACCTCCGGCGTGACAGGCCAGCACTCTAACCAACTGAGCCACCAGGCCACAAAATGTGGTGGGCACAACAGGGCTCGAACCTGTGACCCTCTGCTTGTAAGGCAGATGCTCTCCCAGCTGAGCTATGCGCCCACATTTTATGGTGACCCCTAGGAGACTCGAACTCCTGTTACCACCGTGAAAGGGTGGTGTCTTAACCGCTTGACCAAGGGGCCTGAATGTCGTTTTTTGCGCTCTGCGCAACCCGACATAGTCTATAATACATAAATTTCTTCGACGTGTCAATATATTTTTTCCGTTTACTTCATTATATTTTTTGTGCAGACTATGTCAACACCTGTGTTTAAAATGTTTTTGCAAACCACATCCCCTATCCTGGTTGGTGGCCCGACATACAATCTGCTGAGGGCCTTGGAGCATTCGATCCAGATGCCCTTATCTATGGGAGCAGTGCTTTTTACAGGCATAACATTGGTTTTGCCGCCTTTAACCCTTACAATTGTTGTAAAAATACCTTTGCTCTCATCCTTATTCACCTGCAGTCCCTCCTTCATCTACATTTCTTCAAATTCCTTTATTCTTCCAACAACAAGCTTTGAATTTTTTGAATCCTTCACAATATCGATCATCTGCTTGTCGGTTTCTCTGGAAAGGATACCTGCAATACGGACAAGGCAATCCGAACCGCCGCAGAAACCAGCCATTGCACCGGTTCTCCTCTTTATGCCCTCTATTGTCCTCGCTCCCAGCGGCCTTCTGATGGAATCAACAATTTCTCCTTCCGAGACACAGCTGCAGGCGCAAATTATCTTGCCGTAATCTTTGTTCATTTTGATAATTTTGTTCCTCATATCATTGTCCAAATCCCTGAATCTGAAGAAATCCCTTCTTTTGTCGATGTAGTTTTTCTTCAGTGTACAGTTTTGGTTGTTGTTTTTGATTGTTTCACACACGATTTTAGCTATTGCGGGAGTCATGGCCACCAGCCCATAGTGTTTTCCAACTACTTTAATGTAACCCTGGTGGATCATACTGTCGTCTATTATCAACGAATCCTTGTGAAATTCCGCCTTGCGGTATGACCTGATATCCTCATTGCTGACAGTCCCTATCGTTTGCGATATCTTATCCAGGCTTTCCCTGTAGGGCAAATTTTCTTTTGTATATAAGGAAACTATTGCGCTTCCCTGAATATTTGGAACAACAGTTAACCTTCTTTCCTTTTCCTTTTTTGCTATGATTATGGATGAAAAATTAGACTTGATATTTTCTCCCATTAAAAAGTAATCCATATTCATCTTGTTTCTGTGGAGTTTTTCTTTGATGTCAATGCTGTAGTCTTCATTTGGAGTTGTGTTGACAACTATATTGCATGTAAATCTGTTTTTATTGGTTATGACCTTATAGCCCTTGTTGATTTTTTTAATGTCAATGACCTCTTCCTCCAGCTTGAAATTAACACCGTTGTCGAAAGCAACTTCGCCATAAGCAATGGCCAGATCATAAGGAAGCGTTACAGCAGTGTTCGTGGAATATAAAGCCTTCAAAGCCTTTGTATTCAGGTTGGGCTCCATTTCATGAACCTCTTCACCGCTAATCAGCCTGATATTCTTTGTTCCCCTTGCAACCGCCTTCTCATATAGCTCCTCAACATTTTTTTCAGAGGCCTCATCTTCGGCTATTATGAGAAATCCGCATTTTTTATAGGGAACATTGAACTTTGAAGTTATCTCGGGCATAAGCTCGCTGCCCATGAACTCCAGCTTTGACATAAGCGAGTCATCACTTTCAGTTCCGTCATAAACGATTGCGGAGTTTACCAAAGCCACATCATCTGCAATATCATAGTCTTTTTCAATTAAGGCTATATTTAAATTGTATTTTGAGAGTTCATATGCCGCGGCGCAGCCTATGATGCCACCGCCCAAGATAAGAACGTCATAATCCATAGAGTCCCCTCCACATTCACAAAGTAATTACTGATTCAGTTCTTCAAGTATCTGGCCAAGCTGTTTTATATAATTGCCGTAGCTGCTCCAGTCACCGTTTTTCTGGGCTTCTATAGCCTTCTCATACAAGCCCTTTGCCTCCTGTATTTTTGTTGCATTATCGCCGGTTGAAGGTGTGGTTGTTCCTCCGCTGGTGCTGCTGCCTCCACTTCCGGCTCCCTTGTAGTCAAACAGCTGTTTTAATGCGCTGTCAACGCTCTCGGCCAGGATTATCTTGTCGGAATAGGATAAAATGATCCTTTTGACCTCAGGTATACTGCTTTCACCGCTTGCCCTCAGATACATAGGCTCGATGTACAGAAGCGAGTGGTTAATAGGGATTATGATGGTATCACCGAATATGACCTCTGAGCCTTCCTTGTTCCACAAAGCCAGCTCCCTTGATATGGTTGTATCCTGGTTTACCTTTTGCCTGAACAGGTAAGGGCTGTATATCGTTTTTTGCGGCGGGAAGGTGTATACAACCATCTTGCCGTAATTTTCCCCGTCCATCCTTGCTGTGAATAATGCCGCCATATTGTCCTTGCTTCTCATATTGAAATATTCCAGAAGTATCATCTCTTCTTTATCCATTTCCGGAAGCTTCATGACAACATAAGGTGATTCACTGGCTACCTTTTCTCCTTCAATTTCCTTTTGTGTTTTGGCAACTTCCCAGACATCCTCTCCGTTATAGAAGACTCCTGGATCTGTAACATGGTACTTTCCCAACACGGCGCATTGTATTTTGAATATGTCGTCAGGGTATTTAAAATGCGCCCTGAGATCAGCGCTAAGGCTGCTGTCATCCTTAAACAGGCCCGGGAAGATTTTTGCATAACTTGCCGCTATAGGATCTGCTTTATCCACCCTGTAGAAGGATATGCTGCCGTCCACAGCATCTATAACAACTTTCACGGAATTTCTTATATAGTTTATATTTCCCTGAGGCTGAGCGAAGGGGTATCTGTTGGATGTAGTATATGCATCCAGTATCCAGTATATCTTTCCATTGCTAAGCACCGCATAAGGATCGCTGTCGTAGGTCAGGAAAGGTGCTATCGTTTTTGCCCTCTCCACAATATTCCTGTTTATCAATATTTTGCTTTCACTTGTTATATCCCTTGAAAGAAGGAAGTTCAGGTCTCTCTTATTGATTGCAAAAAGTATCTTGTTTCCCAGAGTCATATTTATTCCGGCATCTTCCTTAAATGTTGTGGTCTGAACATCCGTCCCTCTTGGATAGTCAAATTCGCTTATCTTCGTATTTACTACGGCATAGTCGTTAGTCTTCTCACCATAATAGATTCTTGGATTTGTGATTGGAAGGTCAGTGCTGTTTTCAGGCGGAATATCCTTTATTACAAAATCAGGCTGCCCTTCGGAGGTTATTGAATTTACGTTGTTCATGGCCAGTCCATATCCATGGGTATAGATGAGATGCTTGTTTTGCCATGTCTTTGGCTCTATGGAATCTGTGTTGATTTCCCTTGGGGCTATAAATACCTGATTGTAGTTTCCGTTGATGATGTATCTGTCCAGGTCCAGGTCGTTGAAATCATAATAATACCTTATTATCTGCACCTGGTTGTAGAACTCGAGCGCAGGTTGATAGGAGTTTATCCTGATGTTTTCTATGGTATCTTTGTTTGCATCGATGTCGGCGCTTGTTATGTCATCCTTTACAGGGAAAGACTTTACCTCTACGTTGTCGATGGCATATGCCTTCCTTGTAAAATCAATGTTGTATTTTATATAAGGCTGTTCGAAGGTTTTTTCATTTGATTTAACGATAAACCTCTGCATGCTGAATGCTGTGACGGCTTGTGCAGCTATCAGGACCAGAATCAATGCAACGGATATTATTATTGGCTTTGTCCTTGAGCTTAAAAGGCTGATGAATATGACTACAGCCGCAGCCAGTGAAACAGCCACTATGATCTTGTATAACAACAGGGAAACATGGATATCCGTGTAGCTTGCCCCGAAAGTAACCCCTGTTGTGCTGTACACGAGAAACAGGGCTTTGATAGCATATCCCGCGGCAAGCATTATCATAAGCAGAAAGCATAACACTGCAATCTGTTTTCCAGCAAATCTTGTCAAATCCATCAGAAGGGATTTGAAATCCGGTACTTTCCTCATTCTAATAGCGCCATCTATGGTTTCTTTGGCTGATATTATTAAATAGGATCCAAATGTTATCATTGCAAGGATTACAAGCAATGAGAGCACTGTCCCGAATAATGATTGGATCAATGGAAGCTTAAACACATAAAACGAGACATCCAGTCCAAAAATCGGGTCCGCAGTATTGAAGCTGACCGCATTCTGGAATTGTAATATTGTATACCAGTAATTGACTGCAATGACGAAGGAGAATATCAATGAAAGAACCGTATCGGCAATATAGAAAATTTTCTTTTCCAGCTTATCTTTCTTTGCATCAACCTCTACTACCTTCATCCATTTAACTACATTTTTTCTCAGGCTGCGATAATACAGCAATATTGTAAGGTATGAAACCAGAAATATTGGAATCATAAGGATCAATATCGCCTTTAGCTTGGTAAAATAAACGGAAAGGTATCCTACTTCCGTATACCATTCAATATTGATTACGAAATCAACTATCTGATTAAAAAAAACTATACATAAAATAAAAATCATTACGGAAACGGCAGTTAATGCTCTTTTTTTCAAATAAATCACCTCTTGTTCATTTTCAGTAATTTGCTTAGTCTTGTATATTTTGTTTCAATTGCCCCGCATGGGCATAATTCCTGGCAGCAAAAACATCTTATGCAATTTTTCATGTCCCAGTCAGGATATATACGTTCTTTGGACTGGACCATTTTTATGACTCTTGGCTTTTCCGGGCAAACCTCACCGCATCTGCCGCAGCCAATACATTTTTCCTTGATCAGATGGGGATTTGGCGCTATCATGTTCCTCAAGAAATCTGTCACCTTAGGATTTATCCAGTAGAAATCCCCGCCTTCCCTGCACAGCTCAAAATCTTTGCACTTCATGCTCTCAAAATCTTCG
>Ga0209373_10003988_pt1 | contig 13101 bp, 9 predicted proteins | sample Higcelweek5metaG_FD_187173 | JGI IMG/M metagenome (GOLD analysis project Ga0209373, IMG submission 187173) | Freshwater pond sediment microbial communities from the University of Edinburgh, under environmental carbon perturbations - High... | ecosystem: Environmental > Aquatic > Freshwater >...
TTGGTTGTGGTACAGGCAGAAATTCAAATTATTTGGCAGAGAGAGAAAATAAAGTTATTGGAATTGAAATCTCAAGGACAGCCCTAGAAATAGCTAAAAGTCGAGCTCGTGAACTTGGACTTGCTGTTGATTATCGATTAGGTGATATTGGTGAGCCTTATAACATACCTGATAATTCAATTGATGTAATCTTGGATGTGACATCTTCTAATTCTCTTAATGAAGAGGGTAGAGAAATATATCTTAAAGAATCGCATAGGGTTTTAAAAAACGGCGGGCCTGCCTGTGCAGGTGGGTATATTTTTGTTAGAGCCTTAGCAAAAGATGGAAATAAAAATGTTAAAAATTTATTAAAACAGAATCCTGGCAGAGAATACGATACTTATATTATTAAAGAGATAGGACTTACCGAAAGAGTATTTTCACGAGAAGACTTTATAAAAACGTACGGTCAATATTTCAAAATATTAAATTTAGAAAAAAAGACCAATTATGCGACATTTAATAACCGTATTTACAAACGTGATTATTGGTTGGCTTATATGCAAAAATAAGATAGAGTTTAAGCAAATTGACAAGACTATATATTCAACGTATATTATTTAAATAAGCTCTTTTAAATATAAAATGGTCAAAGCCAAAAGGTCTTGATTTATCGATATTTTTTGGCTTTGACTATTTAAAGTTACAGCTCCTCTTCGGATGAGAAGAATATAAAAAGTGCAAACAAGCACAAGGAGGTTAAAATGAAAAATGATTTTGTAATTTCTGGTATTGAAACTGGAAAACTAAACGCTTTAGTCAAGAACATAATGTTTCAGTCTGGTATTAATGATCCGATTAAGGCTGTCAGAATGGTTAATTCTGGTCAGTTAAGAGTTTCCAAATTGTCTCGCAAGTGGAAAGAAGAAAACGGGATTATATCTTTCTGTGTTACCCTTGACAACACAACTGGACCAGAATGGGTTGCTCTTTTTGGAAAGAGGAATTTTCATATTGGGGAAAATGCTAAAAGCATCCTCAATTCTCCCTTTAGATCTACAGGGGGTTTAAAAATAAACATGGCTATAATCAAGAGTAGATCTTTAGAAAAAAAATTTGTAACTACTCGAGAAATCTTATCTGAGGCTCAAAGGTTTAACTTACTTAAACCTAATATCGAAACCACTTGTCTCGTTTGCGATATGTTCTCTGCAGATGATATTGAGGACATGGGGTTATCGTGCTTCATTTTTATGCATGAACCAGTTGGAGATTCTCCCGATATTCTTAGTTTAAATTTTGGGAATGATAATTCTTGCAATCTTGGTACTTGTTGTAATGATTTAAACAGTAAGTGGGGCTCTGATTTTGGGTTTGTATTTATAGCCCCATAGAATCTATTAATTAAAAACTCTGTCTTTTAATAAAGCAGAGTTTTTTTAATTAGTTTTAATCTCTTATATGACTAAGTAAATAATGTTATAATGCCCATATGGATAAAAAAGGAAGTATAGGGGTTTTTGATTCTGGACTCGGGGGGCTTTGGGTTTTAAAGCACTTAAAGGAAGAATTGCCCGAATATGATTATATTTTTTTAGCAGATCAAAAAAATATGCCTTATGGAGAAAAAACTCCTGATGAGCTTTTTTTACTTACGACAAAGGCATTAGATTATCTATATGGAGAAAAAAAATGTGCTGGAGTTATACTTGCTTGTAATACTGTAAGTTCAAATATTTATGATAGATTGCGTGAGTGGAAGGATGAAAAATATTTTGGTAGAATTATTTTCGGAATTGTTCGGCCTACAGTAGAATCTCTCAATAGCGATGATCAAGTTGTCGTTTTTTCTACACCACGTACGTGTTTATCAGAAGTGTATGAGAAATTCTTAAGTTCTAATATTAAGAATTATATAAAAATACCAATGGATAATCTTGCCTCTATAATAGAAAAAGGAGAAGATTCTTTCTCATATATTTCTTTATTCAGGGATAAAGTTCCAGATAATATCAGAAGAGGAGCGTTACTTTGTACTCATTATGGAATTGTTAGAGAAGATTTCAAAAAAGCTTTTCCCTCCATAAAAGAATGGATTTATCAAGAAGAAATAATTCCTAAATACATAAAAGATTATTTTGTTAAATTTCCAGAAAGAGAAGCTTTTTTTTCACACGGTAGTGATTTATCTGTATTGATTACTAAAGAAAATGAAGTTTTTAAAAACTATGTAGAAAAATGGTTTGGACAATCTACTAAAATAGAATTATTAAATTTAGATAAATAATTTATGGCAAATAAACTATCAGATGAATACGAAAAGAAATATGAAGTCCTAAACGACGCTCAGAAGCAAGCTGTAGACACTATTGATGGCCCTGTTATGGTTGTAGCAGGTCCTGGAACGGGTAAAACTGAGGTTCTTGCCCTTCGTATCGGTAATATCCTAAAGAAGACCGATACGAGCGCCGACAGTATTCTTTGCCTTACTTTTACGAATTCTGGAGTTTCGGCTATGAGGGACAGACTAGAGAGATATATTGGTACTCGATCAAAAGATATAATAGTTTCTACTTTTCATAGTTTTGCATATAGTCTTATAGAAAAAAATTATGAATTACTAGATTTCCCCCAAATGCCGACACTTTTGTCAGATGATGAGGCAGTATTTTTGATAGATGAAATTTTAAATAATAATGATTGGGAATACATTAGTCCCCGAGGAAATCCGACAATGTATTTTGGAGATTTGAAGCAACTTGTTTCAATATTAAAACGTGAACGTATTTCTGACAAAGATTTACTTTCTTATATAGAGGAAGATATAAAAAATCTCAAAAAAGATCCAGATAATATTTCTTCCAGAGGGGAGAGTAAGGGTAAATTGAAAAAGGAAGTAGAAAAGAAAATCGAACAGCTTTCTCGTACTCGTGAGGTCGTTAAATTCTATGAAATGTATGAAAGTAAGAAAAAAGAAAGTTCAATGATGGACTATGATGATGTCTTGGAATATGTCGTAGAACTAGTAGAAAAATATGATGATGTTAGAAATGATATAAGAGAAAATTATCAATATATTTTAGTAGATGAGCATCAGGATTCAAGTGGAGTTCAGAATAGTTTTTTGAGAGCTACTTGGGGAGATGTGGAGAAACCAAACATCTTTGTGGTTGGAGATGACCGTCAGCTAATATATGGTTTTTCTGGAGCTTCAATTTCATATTTTGAAGAATTTTCTAGTATTTTTAAGGGGGCAAAAAAGATTATTTTGACTGAAAATTATCGTTCTACTTCGCCAATACTTTCCATAGCTGATAACTTACTCAAAAGTTCAATTACAGATAAAAAATTGAATAGTAATAAAAAAGGTGACCATAAAGTAATGCTTAATGGCTATTCTTATCCTCGAGATGAGATTATAGGAGCGGGTATTTATTTTAAAAACAAAATTGAAAAGGGAATGGATCCAAACGAGTGTGCTCTCTTGGTTCCTAAAAATTATAATGTTAGAGAGGCTATTCAGATTCTTTCAGATATGAATATCCCAGTTTCTTCGGGTAAAAACCTATCACTTTTTTCAGTGACAGAAGGAGATTTTTTACGTAGAGTTTTAGGTATAATTGTAAATCCTTCGGACTCTATTTTGCTTTCTAAAACATTATTAGATAAAACAAGCGGTATTCCTTACTTTTTGGCTCACAGTTTCCTTAGAAGTACAAAAGGAGACAATCTTACTATAGAAGAATTAATTTCTTGTAATTTGTCAGAAGGACTTTTTGCTGGAGAAAATCCAATTTCCAAATGGGGAGGACAATTAAAAGATTGGATAAATAATCTCTCTGGAGAAAAACCAAGTGTCGCAATAAGTCATATTGGAAATGAACTTTTGATTAATACAGCGAAAGATAATGAAGATTTATTGAATAGGGTAGAAGTTGTTAGAAGCTTTATTCATTTGGCTATGCTTTATGAAGAAAAAAATAAAAAGGTTAGTCTGACTTCATTCTTGGAATATATCAACAGACTTGAGTCTTATGGAGCCCATATCGAACTTGCGAAATTCGGTAATGATAATGGAATTAAAGTAATGACCCTTCACAAATCTAAGGGTCTTCAATATGAGTGTGTCTGGGTAGCTCATATGAACGAAGAAACTCTTATGTCTGAAAAGAAAGGCGGTTTTACTTTGCCAGAGAAAATTAAAGAGCATATTAAAAAACGCAGTGTTGAAGAAGCTAAAAGGGAACTCTATGTAGCAATTACTAGAGCTAAAGAGTTTTGTATTTTGTCATATGCAATGGAGAATTATAATGGTGGGACACTAGAACTTGCTTCGATAATCAAAGAATTGGATGATATTCATTTCATTAAAAAAGATTCTACGGAGACAGAAGAAGAAATATTAAAAGAAGGACCTTCAATTTATGTAAGTTATACAGATAAAGAAAGTGGTGAGATTATTCCTGATTTACAAAAATTAGTTCGAGAAAATTATAGAGATATAAAAGTTTCCGTTTCAATGCTAAATAATTTCTTTGAGTGTCCTTGGAAATGGTATTTTAGAAACTTTTTGAGATTGCCAGAAGTAAAGCCTGTCTATTTAGCTCTAGGAACTGTGGTGCATTCAATGATTGAGTATATTTTAAAGGCAAAAAAACTTCCTAATGAAAGCGAACTAAAAACCAAAATTAAATTTGAACTTGAAAAGGAAGGAATCTCTAATGAAAATGATTTAAGAAAACTCAGTCGTGATGCTTATAATATAGTCTCTAGTTGGGTAGATAATTATTATCCTCATCTTTCTCCTGATTTCAAATCTGAAAGATCAGTTACTTTTATAGATAAAAAGAATTTTCCACAATTAACTATGTATGGGAAAATAGATTTAACGGAGTATCTACCGAGCGGAGATATTTGGGTGACAGATTTTAAAACGGGAAGTTCTAAAACAAGTGGAATCATTGAAAAGATAGATGAAGATGGAAGAATGTCTGATCTTATGCGTCAATTAGCTATGTACTCCTATCTTTTATCTGGAGAAAGTGGTGAATTAAAAGTCACAAATTCTAAATTACTTTTCCTTGAATCTGATAAGGGTGATAAAAATGCTTTTTACCAGACAAAAATCACCAAAGAACAAATTGATTTATTGAGAATGGATATAAAAGAATACGAAGAGGCTTTATCATCTGGTTCTTGGACTGAAAGGGAATGTAATTTTAAACCATTTGGTGGTAATTCCCGTGAATGTGAATATTGTAAAATGATTAACAATTTAAAGAAATAACTTTTGAATTAGAGCATATTTTGTGCTATATTTTAAATATTAAATAAAAATATATGAAAAATACAACCATTCACAATATAGATTTGTCTTATGATGATACCCACGAAAGAGTTGCTGATTTTGCAGAACATTTTAAGTCAGAAAGTAGAAAAGATGAATTTAAAGCTTACTGTAAATTAGCTCAAGAAAATGACGATTTTAAAATGCACCTTAGTAACAGAGACGGTGATGAATTTACTTTGGAATATAAGGGAGATGGTCAATATAATTTAAGATTGAGAGATTTATCATAAAATTATGAAAGAATATCAACAAGGCAGTTTACATCCGCTTACCATCATTATGAATGAGGCGGTTTCTATTTTTAAAGATTTAGGATTTACGGTTGAATCTGGTCCTGAGCTTGAAGATGAGTGGCATAATTTCGATGCGCTCAATGTTCCCAAAGATCACCCAGCTCGTGATATGCAAGATACTTTTTTTGTAAAAGGTAAGGAGAATCTTGTTCTTCGTACTCACACCTCAAATACCCAAATACGATTTATGGAGACTTTAGTAAAAAATGGAAAGAAACCACCATTTGCTATTGTCGTTCCTGGAAAAGTTTATCGTAATGAATCAACAGACTCTGGTCACGAAATGCAATTCTATCAAATCGAATGTTTGATGATAGGAGAAAATATTTCGGTTGCTAATATGAAAGGTGTCTTATATGAATTCTTCAAAAGATTTTTTGCTGGAGATAATGTAGATATTAGACTTCGTCCGAGTTTTTTTCCGTTCGTTGAGCCTGGATTTGAAATTGATTTAAAAAGGGGAGAGAAATGGATGGAACTTTTAGGTGCTGGTATGGTTCATCCAAATGTCTTGAAAAATTGTGGAATTGATTCCACAAAATACCAAGGATTTGCTTTTGGTGTTGGTCTTGACCGTTTGATGATGATGAAATATCAAGTTCCAGATATCAGATTGATTTATCAAGGAGACTTAAGACTAAATCAATTTTAAAAATGAATCCCGTTAGAAGCCGCGGTCACGGTTTTAATGGGAAATATATATTATAAATGTAATGTTAATTAAATTAAGTAGGTATAAGGTTATTGAGACACCGACCGCGACCTGCTTCTAAACGGGATGAAAATTTCTTACAATTGGTTAAAATCATATATTCCAAATATTCCCGAGAGAGAAGAAATCACTCGTCTCGTTACTTTTCATATTTGTGAAATTGAAGGAGTAGATAATTTAGAAAATGGAGATACTGTCTATGATTTAAAAACTCTACCTGATAGATCACATGACTTACTTTCGCATTTTGGTGTAGCAAAAGAAATTGCTTCTTTACTTGGTCTTAAAATAAAAGAGAATTATTTACACGATGTAAATGAGGTTATTTCTAAAGATAACAGTTTAGAAATTGAGATTGAAACTGATAATTGCCGTCGATATATGGGGCGAATTGCTAGAGGAATTAAAGTTGGTCCATCTCCAGAATGGATGGTTCGTCTTTTAGAATCAATAGGACAAAGAAGTATAAATAACATTGTAGATGCAACAAATTATGTAATGTTTGATTTAGGTCAGCCAATACACGCTTTTGATTTAGAACAATTGTCTGGCCCAAAGATTGTTGTGAAAAATGCTAAGAACGACGAAAAAATAGATTTAGTTGGGTCAGAAAAACTTACAGCCACATTGAAAGATACAGATATTGTAATAACTGATGGAGTTAAGGATCTTGCCATAGCTGGGGTAAAAGGTGGATTAAATTCTGGTATTACAGACAATACAAGAGATATTTTAATCGAAGTAGCTAATTTTGACCCAGTCTCTGTTCGTAAAACTGCACGTCGTTTGTCTATTTTAACGGACGCTTCTAAGAGGTATGAAAATGATTTATCTCCAACACTTTGTGATTTAGCAATGTTTGAAATATCCGGTTTGATTTCTCAAATGTGCCCCGAGGCAACATTTGAGGAAGTAGTTGATGTTTATAAAGAAACACCAGAAGATAAAAAAGTATCTTTTACGACTTCCTATGTAGAAAAAATGCTTGGTGTAAAAATATCAGATGAAGAAATAGAAAAAATTCTTAAAAATTATAATTATGAGTTCTCTCATCAGTCCGGCAATTGGGAAGTCAAAGTTCCTCAAATGAGATTGGATATAACAGGTCCACATGATTTTGTAGAAGAAATTGGACGAGTCTATGGATATGACAAGATAGTTCCGATACTTCCAGAAATTATAAAGGATCATCCAATAGATAATGTAACTTGGATGAAAATGTGTTTTGCTAAGCAAAAACTCGCTGAAGATGGATATAGGGAAGTAATGACTTATGCTTTTAGAGATAAAGGTGATGTAGAGATATTGGCAAGTGCTTCGGATAAGAATTTCTTGAGAACAAATCTAGAGGACGGTCTTTCCGAAAGTATTTCTTTGAACCAAAAAAATCTTCCACTTCTTGGATTGGATGAGATTAAAGTTTTTGAAGTTGGGACTGTTTTCAAAAAGAAAGGGGAACAAATTAATGTTGCTTATGGAGATAAGAAAAAAATTAAAGAAGTTTCTCTCGATGAATTTTGTGAAGAATTTTTACCAAAATATTCTCCAGATACTTTAGTTCAAGTTCTCGGAGCTTCTTTACCGGGGGCTTATAGAATTATTTCAGAAGAAAAAGCAGGTGAAAGTCATGAAATGGAAATATTTAGATCATGGTCTATTTATCCATTTATCACTCGAGACATTGCTGTCTGGGTTCCAGAGGGGACAAGTCCCGAAAAGCTTCTATCAATCTATAGAGATTTTGGTACAGAACTTTTAGTTGGCGAACCAAAATTATTTGATACTTTCACTAAGGATGAAAAGACGTCATATGCTTGCCGTTTAGTCTTTCAATCAAAAGAAAAGACTTTGACTGACGAAGAAGTGAATATAATTATGGAAAATATTACTAATGAGATTTTATCCCTAAAATATACAGTCAGATAACAAAAAACCCTTTATTTATATAGCTAAAAATCGTCAAAAATATTAGGATTTCTGACGATTTTTTGTTATAATACAAGAAGAAATTATCGATAAAACGAGTATTTTTAATTATTTTAATTATGACAAAAAAAGAAGAGAAAAAAGATAAACCAACAGGTAAATATGGGGCGGAACAGATATCAGTTTTGGAAGGGCTTGAGCCAGTCCGTCGCCGACCAGGAATGTATATTGGTTCAACTGGAATAGAAGGCTTACATCACTTAATTTGGGAAATATTTGATAACTCACGCGACGAAGCGATGGGTGGTTTTTGTGACAAAATAGAAGTTGTTTTATTGCCAGATAATTCAGTTAGAGTTGCCGACAATGGCCGTGGTATTCCAGTTGATATCCATCCTAAAACAAAAGTTTCTGCTTTGGAAACTGTTATGACAACATTGCATGCCGGAGGAAAATTTGGTGGCGATGATAGTGGTTATAAAGTTTCTGGAGGATTACACGGAGTAGGGGCGTCTGTTGTTAATGCGTTGTCTATTTTTACTCGTGCTGAAGTTCACCGTGATGGAGGAAAATATATTCAAGATTATGCTCAAGGAAAACGTAAAGTTGCAGTTAAGAAAGTTAGCTCTTCAAAAGAACACGGAACCATTATTTCTTTCAAACCAGACGTAGAGATTTTTAAGGATGTTAAATTTGATTTAGAAACTGTTATTGCTCACTTGCGCCAACAGGCTTATTTGGTTAGAGGACTACGTATAGATATTCTTGATGCAAGAGAATGGGATCCTATTACTGGTGGAAAGGGTAAGGGTAATTTTGATGATGTCTTTTGGTTTAGAGATATTGAACTTGAAATTCCATCGACAACATTTTACTTTGAGGGGGGATTAGTTTCTCTTGTTAAATATTATAATAAACTTGAAAAGCCAATTCATCCAACTGTCTTTTATGTAAATAAAGAAGCAGACAATGTTGGAGTAGAAGTTGCCCTACAATATGTTGATGATATAAATTCTGATATCGTTCCTTTCGCCAATAATATTTACAACCCAGAAGGAGGAACTCATGTTACAGGATTTAAAACTGCTCTTACTCGTATTTTAAATACTTATGGTAAGAAAAATAATTTAATCAAAGAAAACGATGGAGGTTTTACAGGGGACGATGTATTAGAAGGTCTCACGGCTATTATTTCTGTAAAGCTCCGTGAAATACAATTTGAAGGACAGACAAAAGGTAAACTTGGATCAACTGAAGCACAAGGAGCTGTCGCGACTGTTTTCGGTGATGCTTTTAATGCTTTCTTAGAAGAAAATCCTGATGAGGCAAAATCCATAATTAACAAGTCACTTCTTGCTTTACGTGCTCGTAAAGCTGCCAAAGCAGCTAAAGATTCTGTTCTTAGAAAAGGAGCTCTCGAAGGAATGACTCTTCCTGGTAAATTAGCCGACTGTCAGGTTAGAGATGCTGCTTCAGCTGAACTATTTATTGTGGAGGGAGACTCCGCTGGTGGTACAGCAAAAATGGGACGTGATAGAAAAACTCAAGCCATTCTTCCGTTGCGTGGAAAAATTTTGAATGTTGAAAGAGCTCGTCTCGATAGAATGCTTGGAAGTGAAATGATTAAAAATTTGGTTGTTGCAATGGGAACATCTATTGGTGATACTTTTGATTTAGAAAAAATGCGTTATCACAAAATAATTATTGCAACCGATGCCGACGTTGATGGTGCTCACATTCGTACACTTATTTTGACTTTGATGTATCGTTATTTCCGTCCGATAATTGACGCTGGTTATATATATATTGCTCAGCCACCACTTTTCAAGATTAAAAGAGGTAAAGAAATTTTGTATGCATATTCTGACGAGGAGAGAGATAGAATTCTTGGTAAAGAGGCGACTGCTCCAGATGAGATTATACTTGATGAAGTAATAGAAGAAGGGCAAGAAGAAAACGAGGGAAATGAAGAAGATACAAAATCTAAAAAGTCTACAAAAATTCATGTTCAGCGATATAAAGGTTTAGGAGAAATGAACTCTGAAGAACTTTGGGAGACAACAATGGATCCAAACAATCGTATATTGAAACAGGTTGCAGTTGCTGATGCTGAAATGGCAAACAAAACTTTTGACATGTTGATGGGTTCTGAAGTTCCTCCTCGTAAGACTTTCATTCAATCAAATGCCAAAATGGCAAGATTAGATATATAATAATTATATAAAATAACACTTCCGCCAGTTTCTTTGTTGATGTAGTATATATTCAGTGATATAATAATTATATGAAATCAAAAGGTTTTACTTTGATTGAATTACTCGTGGTTGTTGCGATAGTTGGATTGTTATCAACTATTGTTATAACTGTATTAAATACAGCTCGTGAGAGAACAAGAGATGCTCGCCGTTTAGAAGATATCAAACAAATACAAATTGCCTTGGACTTATACTTTAGTGATTATGGACGCTATCCAGAACCGGTTCCAGATACTATTTCGTGTGATGGATGGGATACATCAGCTGATGGATCTTTTATAGTTGCTCTTGTAAGTGGTGGTTATTTACCGAGTCAATTTAAAGATCCTAGTTCTGGTGCTTGTGTTGGTTATCGATATTTTAGATATGTTGCTGGTTATCGTAACTGTCCAAGGGCTTTCTATGTTCTTGGGGTGAAAAATATGGAAACAAGTAGCGGTACATATTCAACTAGTCCAGGTTGGGCATGTCCTAATAGAGATTGGCAGCCTGATATGGAATGGGTAACAGGTAAATATGAATAAATATTGTTTAATTGACATAGTCTTTTATTCAAGGTAATATCTCTACAAAACACCTAAAATCGTTAAAAGATGGCAACGAAATTTAATGCTCATTTGGGACGTTACTGTTTGAAACTTGGTCGTAACTATGTTTTGGTGAGATTGGACCGTATTAACGGTACAAACAATTTTACAAAAACAAAGGCCAGTATTCCTTTCCGTGGGAGAGATTTTCCTGGGATCGTAAAATCAAACATGAAACCTAATCTTATTTATCAGGTTGAAAGGGTTAATAATTTAATCTAAAGAGACAACAAAAATCCCGTTCTGTGAACGGGATTTTCTTTTAATTTAATTTTCTTTCCATTATTTCTTCTTTGATTTTTTCTAAGAATTTTTCTATAGTAATTCCTTCAAGTTTTTCTGTTCTTCCTTCAACTGTTATTACTTTGGCTTCTTTTTCTTTATCACCAATGACTATAACGTAAGGAATTTTTTGCATCTTAGCGTTACGAATTCTTTTCCCTAATGATTCATTTGAAACATCTAACTCTGTGCGGATATTATATTCTTTTAGTGTTTTATAGACACTGTCAGCATATTCTTTTTGATGTTCAGAGATTGGTAAAACCATAACTTGGACAGGAGAAAGCCAAATAGGGAATGCTCCTCCAAAATGTTCGATCAGAAATCCGAAAGTGCGTTCAAGGCATCCAATTGTTGAACGATGGATCATCACTGGACGTTTCTTTTTTCCGTCGACGTCAGTATACTCCATGTCAAATTTCTCAGGAAGCAGAAAATCCATTTGAGCAGTAAATAAAGTGTCTTCTTTCCCGTTTACATTTTTTGCCTGTACATCAAGTTTTGGGCCATAAAAAGCCGCTTCATCTTTAGCTTCCACATAATCTAATCCAAGTTCATCTAGTGCTTCTTTCATTAATCTTTCGGCGTTATCCCATAGATTATCGTCAGGGTAGTATTTTTCTTTATTTTCTGGGTCTCGTTTAGAAAAACGATAAGAGACAATATCTATCAAGCCCAATCCTTTCATTCCTTCAATGATCATATTACATACCAATTTAAATTCGTCTTTTATTCCTTCTGGAGCAACAAAGAGATGTCCATCTGTAAGTTGAAATTTTCTGACTCTAATCATTCCCATTAATTCTCCTGATTTTTCATATCTATTATAGTCCGCAATCTCTGCATATCTTATAGGTAAGTCTTTATAACTCCACTGTTTTCTTTGATACATACGTATATGATGTGGACAAGCCATTGGACGAAGATAGAATTTATCCCCATCCATATCAATTGGAGCATACATATTTTTTGAATAATGATCTAAGTGCCCAGAAGTTTTATATAATTCCTCAGCTCCAAGATATGGAGTTTCCACGTGCTCATAATTATATTTTCTTTCAAGCTCTCTGGTAAAATTCTCTAATTCAAATTTTATGGCTGTACCTTTTGGTGTCCAAAGAGGTAATCCCTTACCAACTTTTTCGTCGATTAAAAACAAGTCAAGTTCTTTGCCAAGTTTTTTATGGTCTCTAGCTAGTGCTTCTTCTCTTTGGTTAATATATTTTTTTAACTCTTCTTTTGTTTCAAATGCAAGTCCATATATACGTGTAAGCATTTTATTGTTTTCATTACCACGCCAATAAGCTCCTGCTATTCTGTCCAAATTAAACGAACCTTCTTTAATTTCTTTTACATTATCAACATGTCCACCACGGCAAAGATCTACGAAACTTCCTGATTGGTAAACAGTTATTTCTTCTCCCTTTTTATCTATTTCATTAATGAGTTCTATCTTGTATTCATTACCAGCAAATAATTTTAACGCTTCTTCTTTAGTTAAAACTTTCTTTTCAAAAGTAGACCACGTTTTTAGAATTTTATTCATTTCGGCTTCTATCTTTGATAAGTCGCTATCGGCAATTTTTTCAACAATGTCTACGTCATAATAAAAACCATTATCTATAGCAGGACCTAGTGTAACTTTTGAGCCAGGGTAGAGACTAACAATAGAAGCACCTAATAAGTGAGCCAGAGAATGTCTTATCTTTGTTAT
>Ga0209373_10003991_pt1 | contig 13094 bp, 7 predicted proteins | sample Higcelweek5metaG_FD_187173 | JGI IMG/M metagenome (GOLD analysis project Ga0209373, IMG submission 187173) | Freshwater pond sediment microbial communities from the University of Edinburgh, under environmental carbon perturbations - High... | ecosystem: Environmental > Aquatic > Freshwater >...
ATATTTTCAACTTCGGAAGCAGAATAGCAACTTCCATCGAAACCCACTACATTTCCGGGTTTCAATTGGCTAACCAACCAGTTCTCGGTAGAGATAGTTTCTGGCAGTCTGGCTTTAAGCATTTCAATACCGGTTCCTTCGAGTTGTTCTTTGGCTTGCAAAAAATAGCGTGAATCGGTCCAAAGAACAGCTTTATCGCAAGTGATGGCCATCCAGCCGTACGAGCCAGAGAACCCTGAAATGTATTCGCGGGTACGCCATCGGGCAGGAACATATTCGCTCATGTGTGGGTCGGAACCGTTAATAAGGAAAGCATCCAATCTGTTTTCCTTCATTTTACTTCGCAATTGAGCAATACGTTTACGAACTTCTTCCTTCATTAATAATTTTGATTAAGATGTTTTTGACTGATTCAAATGGGATTTCTTCCAGATTTATATCTGAAGGATTGATAAACGAGAATGCTGCAATATCATCGGCCGAACTTATGTTGCTAAAATCGGAAACCATGCAGCGAAAAACGAAATCGGTGGTATAAACGGTTACTTCGGAATAAATATATTGGTTGGGAAAAGATCCGTAATATTCAATAGAATCGGGTATCAGGTTCAATTCTTCTTTCAACTCGCGAAGCAAAGCTGTTTCTGCATTTTCGCTTGGGTCGATGAACCCACCGGGCAAATCGGGTTTTCCTTTTCCTGGTTCTAAAGCACGTTTTACAATAAGTAGCTGGCCTAACGAATTAAATATTAGAGCAGTAACGGCCGCTGCTGAATTCATGAAAAAATGAAATCCACATGAGTTGCATTTGAACGACATGTTGTGATCACAGAATTCACCTTTTGCAGCACAACGTGGGCAAAATTTGTAGTGATGGTGCGGATGAACCCCCAAATGAGCTGACGCCGAACGTTGTTCCCCTGAAGGGTGGTTTTTGTTTAGTGCATTAATTTCTTTGTCGGTCATTTCTAACAGTTAAAAAATGTCTTTCAATTTGGCAGTTTCTCTCTCTCACTCCCTCTCTTTCCTTCTCACTCTCTCCCTCTCTTTATATGGGGAGTCGTGGCCTTACTTTGTTTTCTGTCCTGTAAAGAAGTCTTCTTTTTCGGAAAACAGAATATTGAACGTGGTCAAACTTCCGTAAGCTCTTGTAATGTATTGCTGAAGATCTACTTTCTCTTCTTCTGAAAGTGATGGATGGCTGTTGATGTTTTGTTCCAACACCCTAAGTCGGTCACGCACCATCACAATTTTGTGGAAGAAGGTTTCGATTGGAACTTCTTTCGATTGCAAGTCGGAGTTGGCAGGTTTCATATCAATGATGCCGCCCTTCCATTTATCGGCAATTTTCACAGCATATGTCAATCCCTGAAATTTGTCGAGTACGTGCGCAACGGCCACTTCAACTTCGGCCAACGATAAACCGGTTCGGGGCTCATCGGTTGGAGTTTCTAAAATTTTTAAATCGGAATTGTATTTGGTGATTTCTACTTTTCCACCATGTTCAAAATAGATTTCATAAACGGTTAAATGCGATTTACTTACTAATCCATCGCCATAACGTGGGTGGTGTACCCTTGTTCCAACAGCTAAATCGTCCATAATAGTATAATTTGAATTGGTTATATTTTTTAATAAAGCTGAAAAATAAAGAAACTTCAATGAATAAAGAAAGATTAATTTCATTCGTAAATAATTTGTTTTTAATTGTCGAATGGTCACGCTAATTATCGGGATCACATGTCGGCGTTTGGCTAACGCCGATTTTCAATTCATTGGTGCTTGTGATTCTCCGCAAACATGTTCGTTTTAAAATCCAATAACCGAATTCCAAGTATTTACCGTTATTGCTTGAAGCAAACATTAACTTACCATGTGAAAAAAACTTGCTATCTTAGTTCTTATAACAGAAAAATTACTTTTGCGCCCATGGTTGAGGTATTTAAAAATAGTATTAGGCAATTCAATATTTGGAGAATTAAGAATGTACCTGAACGTACATTTGTTGTTTTTTTGAGCTTAATTGTAGGATTAGTAAGTGGGTTGGCTGCTGTTACACTGAAAAATGGCATTTATATGTCTATCCATTTCATTGAAAAATATTTGTTTATCGAGGGCGAATATTACTATCTTCTTTTTCCAATTATTGGGATAATTCTTGCATATTTATTTGTTAAATACATTGTTAAGGATAATATTGGTCACGGTGTTACCCGGGTTTTGTATTCTATTTCGAAACAAAACAGCATGTTGAAAAAGCACAACACCTGGACTTCGATGGTGGGTAGTACCATTACCATTAGTTGTGGCGGATCGGTTGGGGCCGAGGCTCCGGTGGTTCTTACCGGATCGGCAATTGGATCGAACCTTGCTCGTTTGTTCAAATTGAATTACAAACAAATAACGCTAATGGTGGGGTGTGGCGCAGCTGGAGCTATTGCTGGAATTTTCAAAGCTCCTTTGGCCGGATTGCTTTTTACCATTGAAGTGCTGATGCTCGACTTAACCATGGCCTCCCTTATTCCCTTGATGATCTCTGCTGTTACAGCTACAACGGTTGCCTATTTTTTGATGGGAAGCAGCGCATTGTTCACGTTTAAACTTGCCCATGCATTTACGGTCGAAAACATTGGTTTTTATATCATTTTAGGCGTTTTCTGCGGTTTTATTTCGGTGTATTTTACCCGCATGACCTTGTATATTGAAGGCATTTTCAACCGTTTTTCAAATCCTTGGTTGAAAGTTATTGTTGGCGGAAGTGTTCTTACTGTACTTATTTTCTTCTTTCCTTCACTTTGGGGCGAAGGTTATAATTTTATAACAACCATTTTGCACGGACAAGGCGGTACCATTTTTAACAATTCGCTTTTTAGTGGCATTGACTCAAACAGTTTTGGTTTTCTTGGTTTGTTGTTTCTGATTCTGATTTTTAAAGTAATTGCAATGGCCGCTACCAATGGGGCTGGCGGAGTAGGGGGGATTTTTGCACCATCGCTGTTGGTCGGCAGTTTTGCAGGTTTTTTTATGGTGCATACCTTCAATGTTGTTTTCAATCTGAGTCTTCCTGAAAGCAATTTTTCACTGGCAGGGATGTCGGGGGTGATGGCGGGAGTGATGCACGCCCCAATGACTGCAATCTTCCTGATTGCTGAAATTACCGGAGGTTACGATCTTATTTTGCCACTGATTGTTACCGGAACAATTTCGTATATGACGATTATGATTTTTGAACCACATTCCATTTACACCAAACGATTGGCGCAACGTGGAGAACTACTTACGCACAACAAAGACAAAAACGTGCTCATTATGCTTGAAATGGAAAAGCTGATCGAAAAGGAGTTTGTGGTTATAAAAGAGGAGTATTCGTTACGTGATTTTGTGCGCGAAGTGCCTCGTTCGCTGCGAAATATCTTTCCGGTTGTTAATGAAGAGAATAAGCTGGTAGGAGTGGTGTTAATGGAAAATGTTCGGCCTATAATTTTCAACCGTGATTTATACGATACTACTTTTGTTCCCGATTTTATGATTATACCGCCCGATGTTGTTGATATAAATGATAACATGGAAACGGTGATGCGAAAGTTCAAAAAAAGCAATGCTTGGAACCTTCCTGTGACCAAAGATGGTGAGTACATTGGGTTTTTGTCAAAATCGAAAATTTTCAATGAATACCGCGATATGCTGATTCATTTTTCTGAAGATTAGGCATTTTTAGTTACCCCAAATGTTAGTTCAATGTGGGGCTGCTTCTTTCATAAAGTACTTTCGTTTTTGTAATTCCAATAATCGATGCCTTCCTAATTATGTGTGGCTCATTTTACATTTTCATTGGCCAAAAGCTGAATCATTAATGCGTCCTTTAAATTATCGTTGAGCGTATGTGTTTTTTGTTTAATTTAACAGAGATATTGAGGGTCGTTTAAGCGATAGAATTGTTACGGGGCCATTTTTATCCGGCACTCAATGGGTTAGTGATCTATTCTTTTAGGACCTAGCATAAATTGTGCATATGGAGATAAGGGGCAAAGTTTTGGTGGTTGATGATTCATTAACATCGCAAATCGAATTAAAAGATATTCTTACAACTCACGGATATTCTGTTTATTTGGCAAACAGCGGAACAGAAGCACTTTTGACAGTTGACAACATTATGCCTGACCTTATTTTGCTCGGCACCAGTATGGAACCCATTGATGGTTTTGAGGTTTGTTCTAAATTGAAAGGGATACCAGTAACTTGTGAAATACCCGTGGTTTTTGTAAGCTCACGAAACGATTCCAGTGATAAAATTAAGGGGTTTGGGCTGGGCGCAGTTGATTTTATTTCTAAGCCATTTCAAAAGGCCGAATTAGTGGCAAGGGTGAAAACCCATATTCAATTGCGCCAGATGCAGCTTGATCTTAAACTGCAAGCGGCAGAGTTGATTAATTATAACTTACAACTCGAAATTGAAGTTGCCAAACGCAAACAAGCAGAAGAAATACTTCGGGAGAGCGAAGCACTTTACCGCACCACCCTCTACAGCATTGGAGATGCTGTAATCACTACCGATTTAAATGGCAACGTTCGGCAAATGAATACTATTTCCGAAGCCTTAACAGGTTATACAGAAGACGAAGCAAAAGGAAATTCTATTGATTCTATATTTAAGATTGTAAGTGAAACTAATCACGAATCGGTTAAAAACCCAGTTGAAGATATTCTGGAAAAAGGCCAGATTGTTGGTCTGGCAAACCATACATTGTTAATTTCTAAGGATGGTACTGAATTTCCTATAGCCGATAGTGGGGCTCCCATAAAAAACGAAAAGGGCGAATTAGTTGGAACCGTATTGGTATTTCGGGATCAAACTCAGGAGCGAAAAATACTTTCTGAGCTCGAAGCCAGCGAGGGGAAATTCAGAAGTATAGTACAGTCAAGCCCAATGGGAATATATTTCTATCATTTATATCCCGATGGAAAGCTCGTTTTTAAGGGAGCAAACCCAGCTGCCGATAGAATAATTGGAACCAACCATAACAAATACATTGGAAAAACCATTCAGGAAGCCTTTCCAAATTTGGCCAACACCAATGTGCCCGATATGTATTCAAAAGTTGCAATTGGCGAAATGGATACCCAGCAATTTGAAATTGAATACTACGACGATCAACATATTAAGGGTTTTTATAGTGTAACCGTTTTCCAATCGGGCGAAAATTTTGTGACTGTACAGTTCATTGATATTTCAGAACAAAAGAACGCAGAACTGGCGCTTAAAGCGAGCGAGGAGCGCTTCCGTCATGTATTCGAGTTTTCTCCCATAGGCATGTCGATGACCGGTGTTGATGGTACATTGAGAGCAAATCGTGCTTTTTGCGAAATGGTTGGATACACCAACGAAGAGTTGCAAGGGAAATTGTGGAAAGAAATTACCCACCCCGACGATATTCAGGAAAGTATTGACGTGATTAATCGACTGAATTGTTGCAAAGTTGGAGTTGAGTTTGAAAAACGTTACATCCACAAAAATGGTTCGGTGGTTTATGGCAATGTATACTCCGTAGTGCAGTTCAGTGGCGATGATATACCCCAATTTTATATTACAACAGTAGTAAATATTACCAGAAGGAAACTGGCCGAGGAAAAATTGCGCCGAAGTGAGGAAGAGCTTAAAAAAGCACAGCATATTACCCATATTGGCAGCTGGTATCTCGATGTGGCCTCAAATGAAGTGGTTTGGACTGAAGAACTTTATCGGATGTACGGGTTCGACCCAACACTTCCTCCTCCTCCTTATACCGAACATAAGAAACTGTTTACTCCCGAAAGTTGGGACATGTTATCAACTTCACTTGCCCATACTTCTGAAACCGGAATCCCTTACGAACTTGAACTCAAAACCGTGAAGAAAGATGGCGGTAATGGATGGATGTGGGTGCGCGGTGAAACAATACAGAATGCCGAAGGCAAAACAATTGGACTATGGGGTGCCGCACAAGATATTTCAGAACGGAAAAACGCTGAACAACAATTAATGGAAAGTGAAATGAGATCACGCAGCACTTTCGACCAGTCGCCGGTGGGGACAGTAATTGTTGGGCTTGACAAACGATTTATCAAGTGTAATTCAGCTTTTTGTCGTTTTCTTGGATATTCTGAAGATGAGCTGATCGGTAAAACCATTTCGGATGTTACTTATTCAGACGACATTGAACTTGGAATGTACGACTTGAAATTGATATTGGAAGGGAAAAAAGAATCCTCAACTGTACAGAAAAGGTATGTGCGCAAAGATGGAACTATTGTATGGGGCGAAGTGAGTATTTCATTGGTATGTGATAAAGATAAAAAGCCAATATATTTCATACCTGTCATCCAGGATATTAACCAACGCAAATTTGCCGAAGAAGCTTTAAAAGAAAGCCAAGAAAAATTCTCAAAAGTATTCCACGATGCACCTGTGCTCATTTCCATAACCGACATGAACGATGCAACCTATATTGATGTAAACGACTATTCAATTAAGGTGTCTGGTTTTTCGCGAGAAGAAATTATTGGTCATTCAGCCACTGAACAGGGATGGATCACGGCTGAAGATTGGTTAAAACTTGTTCAGGAAATCAGGGATAATGGGCAGATTACTGGTTTAGAAATAAATTTTAAAACAAAAAGTGGACAGGTCATATCTGGGTGGGTCAATGGTGAACAGATCGTTATTGGAGGTAAGCCCTGTTTGCTCACTGTGACCATGGACATAACCGAACGTAAAAAATTGAGTGAGGAGATACTGAAAGAGAGAAAGCTGCTCAGAATTTTAATCGACAACATCCCTGATGCCATTTACATTAAAGATACCGAAGGACGAAAAGTAATTACCAATGCGTCTGATTTAAAACTAGTTAATGCCAAAGATGAAACAGAAGTTGTTGGGAGAACCGATTTGGAAATCATACACGGTGCAATTGGATCCCGGGGCTATAACGATGATATGTTGGTATTGAAGACTGGGGATGCAATCATTAACAAAGAAGAATACTTTCAATTGCCCAATGGGGAACAACACTGGTTGCTCACCTCAAAAATTCCTTTTTCAAATTCGAAAGAAGAAATCTCAGGTTTAGTGGGTATTGGCCGCGATATTACCGAAATTAAAAAATCGAACGAAGCAATTATTAAGCTTTCAAAAGCCATTGAGCAAAGCCCATTATCTATTGTAATTACCAATACGAAGGGTGAAATTGAATATACCAACCCAAAATTTACCGAAATAACAGGTTATTCTAGTATTGAAGTAAAAGGAAAAAACCCGAGGATACTGAAATCGGGCGAAACCTCTGCTGAAGAATATGTTGAATTGTGGGACACCATTTCATTGGGCAAAGAGTGGCATGGCGAGTTTCACAACCGTAAGAAAAATGGCGAGTTGTACTGGGAATCAGCATCTATCTCACCCATTGTTAATGAAAAGGGAGAGATTATCAATTACATTGCCATAAAAGAAGACATCAGTATTCAAAAAGAGCTGCTTGAGGAACTTCTGGTTTCAAAAGAAAAAGCAGAAGAGAGCGACCGGTTAAAATCGGCTTTCCTTGCCAATATGAGCCACGAAATTCGTACTCCCCTCAATGGTATTCTGGGCTTTACCGAATTGTTGATCGACCCTGATTTTAATGAAGAACAGAAAGCCGATATGGCCCGATTGGTACTCGACAATGGTGATCAATTATTGGCGATTATCAACGACGTCCTCGATATTTCGAAAATCGAATCTGGTCAAATAGAGATAAAATATTCTGAGTTTTCTGTCAAGCAAATGATCAATGACATAATGAAATCGTTTGAGCCGCGTGCACAGGTGAATAACATCCACCTTCGGTTGGCCATAGATATGCCAATTAAAGAAATCAATCTAAAAAGCGACTTCACAAAAATCAAACAAGTATTGAGTAATTTGTTGAGCAATGCCTTAAAATATACCGATAAAGGATTTGTTGAAATTGGATTTAAAGCAACAGAAAAGGAACTTATTTTTCATGTTAAAGACTCAGGAGTGGGCATACCCAAAGAATTTAGGGAAAAGATATTCGACAGGTTCAGGCATCTTGAACCCAACCGATCGAAACTTGCCGGAGGGAATGGTTTAGGACTATCTATATCGAAAAGCTTTGTGGAAATGATGGGCGGAAGTATTTGGGTTGAAAGTGAATTGGGAAAGGGGAGTTGCTTCTATTTTACAATTCCCATGAGGTGATGTGTTTGATCCTTAAATATGTATGTCGTATTTTGCGGGTGTTAGATCATAGCTGAAACCAGACCAATTACAGTTTATTGTAGCAATTTCATTAACAGCAATTGAATTGATTAATCCAAAAGTTCTTTAATAAACATGTTGCTTGGTTTTTCAATTGAGCGTTTTTTGTCGAAGTAAATTACAAACTCCAATTGTTCGCTAGTAAGGGTTGTTCCCGGAATATCGTCGGGCGAAAAGGTGTAACGGCCAACAACTTTCTGGGTGTTCCATGGAATGAAATCGTACGAGAGATAAATTAATTCGGAACAGGTGATTTCGTCGGTCGATTGTGCATCGTACTGGTAATCGTAAGATTTACCCAATTGAGCATTAATCAATTTCGCAATTCTTTCCTTTTGCTGGTTATTTAAGTTTCTCACCCTAATAATCAGGTACGAGTCACCTTCGGCAAATTTGAATGGATCACTCAAAACAACCCCTTCGTGAAGAGCTTCGGCAAAAAGACTGTCGCCCATGTAAATAGCTGCATGTCCAAAATAGCCGGGTATAAATTTGTCGGTAAGTCTGTTCCTCGATTTTTGCAAAATAATGTCGTAAGGTTGAAGGTAGGGCATTAAATGAGGAATATTTTTTTTGGGATGAGGCGCTAAATAGATGTTGCTTATAGTGATACCTACGAGCTGGCTTCCATAACCAATCGATTTGTGGAATAGGTTGAACCACTTATCTGTTCTACGTTCCTTATGTATTTGTTTGGCAACAGTTCTTTTTTCAATGCTTGAATCAGTCTCAAAATTTTGCAGTAAATATTCCTGAGAACGGCGCAAAACATTTTTTGAAACACCAAAACCTTTATCTCCCAGATTAATTATTCTTCTAACTTCGACATTGTGTTCGAATAAACGGTTATAATCGCTGGCCGATTTTAGTATTTGTGATTGCCAAAAAAATTTACTTTCTTCAGTTTCTGCTTGTTTATATTGGGTGTGTATTGCAGAATCGAGCTGGTAATGGGCGTTTAAATTTTCAAATAACAGAATTAGATAATTCGGTGCTATTGGTTTAGCTTCTCTTTGTGTTTCTTCAATTTTAGCAATTAATGCTTCCGATTGGCGAGTTACTTCTTGTTTCTTGTTAAGAATAGAATCGAGATTAATTGTAGCAACCTTTGACGAAATCACCCTCTCAGGAATGCGTATAAATCCGTTTTTGTAGGTGATGCAAGAGTTTAGCAATAGCAATGCTATTAGGCCAATAAACAGGGTTATCTTATTGAAATGTTGCACTTCTTTCATGGTGCGCCAAAGGTAATGGTAAATTCATGAAAGTTGTTTCAGACTTATTTCTAAAAAACGTTAATTGATTGTTATTCTTAATTTTAATTTCAAAGACCATCGAAAACATTACGATATACCAATAGTTCTGGTCTAAAGCTTATTGCTGTTTTTTCTGAAAGGATTGATTGTTGCTATTTTTAAACGTAAAAAATGCGTAAAAAAGTTACCAGCGCAATTAGCATCAAAAGCATAGTTGTAAATGCGGCTTCTTTGTCTTCTCCTAATTTAAAGTGGGTAATTGGAGCACCAATCATCAGCACAATTAGCCCGACAGCACTAATTGTTGATAATACTGGAACAATGTTTAAGTAATAAGGCAAGAAGAAACCTATCGAACCTGCAATTTCAGATACAGCAATAAACCGGATAAAACCAACCGATTTTTCCTGAGTCCATTGCATTCGTTCGTTAAGCGATTCGTATGATTTAAAAAGCTTTGCAATCCCTGCAAATAGAAAGATTAAAGAGATTATTAATGCTGCAATAAATAAGAAAACGTCCATATCCGTTAGTTTAGAAAGGTTAAACTTACCTACAATTTATGAAATTGATATGATTAAAAAAATACCAATAATGATAAATTGAAGATTTGGATTAATTATCGTGTTCTGTTTCTTATTTATTTTCTGTTTTTTGAATTATTATTTTTTCTGAACGTTTTTTTCTGACCTCCTTGGTAAGGTTTTTTACTGTCGGGGTTCCAAACAGGGCCTTCGCCAATTTCAGCTGGAAGCGGTATTTTTGGTATTTCTTTTTCGATGAGTATTTCGATGCGTCTTAGTTTGTACATGTCGGGTTCTGAAACCAGAGTTAAGGCAACACCTTCAGATTCAGCACGAGCTGTGCGTCCAACACGGTGTACGTAATCTTCAGCATCAGATGGTACGTCGTAGTTAATGATCAGATGAATGTCCTTGATATCAATTCCACGGCTAAGAACATCGGTTGCAACAAGAACACGGGTATTCCGAGCCCTAAAATTGGAGAGAACTTCTTCTCGTTGTTTTTGTTCAAGATCGGACGAAATGCCAGCAACCTGATAGCCTTTTCCTTTTAACCCCGAAACAATCTGGCTCACCTTTGCTTTAGTTGATGTAAAAATCAGAATACTGCTGTACTCCTCTTTTCCAACAATCAATTTGTTGATGAGTGCTTTTTTCTGTTCTTCATGAACCATGTAAGCTGCTTGCAAAACACCTTCTGCCGGTTTCGACATTTGTATTACAATTTCTTCAGGGTTGTGAAGAATGCTGGCTGCCATCTTTTTTATTTTAGGGGGCATGGTTGCACTGAAAAGAAGAGTTTGACGTTCCTTAGGCAAATACGATACAATGCGCATAATGTCATCGTAAAAGCCCATGTCGAGCATCCTGTCTGCTTCGTCGAGTATAAGATGTTTAACGTGCGACAAGTCGAGGCTACCAAGACTTAAGTGTGATATCATTTTACCCGGAGTAGCAACAATAATATCGGCATTACTGGTTAGTGCATTTCGTTCGCGGGTCCAGTCGTTGCCGTCGCCACCGCCATAAATCGCAATGGAATTTGTAGGTATAAAATACGAAAAACCTTGTATTTGCTGGTCTATTTGTATGGCAAGCTCACGTGTTGGGACAATAATCAGGGTGTTTATCTGGTTTAAATTGCTGTGGGCAAGTTTGTCGAGAATGGGCAGCATAAACGCTGCTGTTTTTCCGGTTCCCGTTTGAGCAAAGGCCATTAAATCTTTATCAGCTAAAATTACAGGAATCGCTAGTTCTTGTATCGGCGATGCGTTTTCAAATCCCATGTATGAAATGGCATCGAGAATATCGTCATGTAAATCAAATTCGTTAAATTTCATGTTTTAAAATATTGTAATGGGGTTGTGGTGTTAATCACTTTCAAGATAAGTGTATCCATATAATCCCGAACGGTAATTAGATAAGAATTCCTTTCCTTCTTTCGCGGTAATTGTCCCTTGTTTTACGGCACTTGTAACCCATGTTTCAACGGTACGAACCAATTTTTTGGGGTTGTATTGAACATAGTCGAGTACTTCGGCAACAGTTTCACCATCGATCACTTGGTCAATATGATATCCCTTTTCTGAAACAGACACGTGAACAGCATTGGTGTCGCCAAACAAATTATGCAAGTCGCCAAGAATTTCTTGATAAGCACCTACAAGGAAAACACCAATGTAATAGGCATCGTTGCTTTTTAATTTGTGCAATGGAAGGAAATACGAAATATTTTTTGTTGAAATAAAGTTATCAATTTTTCCGTCACTATCGCAGGTAATGTCCTGTATGGTAGCGTTTCGGTTGGGTTTTTCTTCTAACCTGTGAATTGGCATTATTGGAAAAATTTGGTCGATAGCCCATGAGTCGGGTAACGATTGAAACAGTGAAAAGTTGCAGAAATATTTTTCAGCAAGCATTTTTGGAAGTTGTTTCAATTCATAAGGAGGATGCTTCATCTCATTGGTCATTTCGAAAATATCGCGGGCAACGCTCCAAAACAATCGTTCAACCTGGGCGCGAGTTTTTAAATCGACCAAATTCAGGCTGAAACGGTCGAGCGATTCTTCGCGTATTTGCTGCGCATCGTGCCAGCTTTCGAGCATTCCGCTTTGAGTTAGGTTTTCCCAAATGGCAAACATGTCGTGAACTAACTCATGGTCGCCTGGGGTTATTGCATGTTTTTCTTCGTCCCATTCGGGAAGAGTTGCAGTTTCAAGAACCTCAAAAATAAGAACTGAGTGGTGTGCTGTTAGTGAGCGCCCCGATTCGGTAATGATATTTGGGTGAGGAAGATTATTTCTATCGCTTACGTCAACAAAAGTACTTACACTGTCGTTCACGTATTCTTGAACAGAATAGTTGATGCTGCTTTCACTATTCGACGATTTAGTTCCGTCGTAATCAACGCCTAAACCACCGCCTATGTCAACAAATTCAATGTTGAAGCCCAGTTTGCACAATTCGACATAAAACTGAGAAGCCTCGCGAAGTGCATTTTTGATCCTTCTGATTTTGGTGATTTGCGAACCAATATGAAAATGAATAAACCGGAAACTATCTTCTAAGTTGTTCTTTTTCAAGAAGTCTACTGCTTCAAGCAATTCACTCGACGAAAGTCCGAATTTACTGACATCGCCTCCAGAACTTTCCCATTTTCCTGCACCAGAGCTGGCCAACTTAATTCTTATACCAATATTTGGAATTATTTTTAAACGTTTTGCAATACTGGCAACCAGTCGCAATTCGTTCATTTTTTCAATAACAATGAATATGCGTTTACCCATTTTTTGAGCCAGTAATGCCAACTCCAAATAGGCTTCATCTTTATAGCCGTTGCATACAATCAGCGATTCAGGATCGGCGTTAATGGCTAATACTGCATGAAGTTCTGGTTTAGAACCGGCCTCGAGCCCAATGTTGAATTTTTTTCCATGGCTTACAATTTCTTCAACTACAGGCCGCATTTGATTGACCTTAATGGGATATATGATGTGGTTTTGAGCCTTGTACCCATAT
>Ga0209373_10003992_pt1 | contig 13093 bp, 11 predicted proteins | sample Higcelweek5metaG_FD_187173 | JGI IMG/M metagenome (GOLD analysis project Ga0209373, IMG submission 187173) | Freshwater pond sediment microbial communities from the University of Edinburgh, under environmental carbon perturbations - High... | ecosystem: Environmental > Aquatic > Freshwater >...
TTGATATAGTTTGTTTTTAATTTGTTTTAGTAATTCTTCATTTTTAAATTTTTTAGATAATAATTTATATTGTTTATCAAACTCTCTTTTAAGAGACAAAGAATCTTCTAAAGAAAAATTACTTATACAGTTTTTTATCATATCATAATCATAACCTAAATTCATTAATTCACTAACTAATTTTTGTTTTAAAATATTATTTGAATATCTACTGTTTTTTATTTTTTTTGATATTATTTTATTAATCTTATTTATATATATTTCTTCATCATAAGAATTAAGTATTTCATTAATATTGCCTTCATCTATCTCATGATTAATTAAATCTTTTTTAATTTGAATAGGACCTATATTTGATAAATTAATTTTATCTGATATATATGCTTTACAAAAAACAAAATCATTTATTAAACCTATTTCTTTTAATTTATCTATTATTTTCTTTGAATCAGTTTCATCTACATTTAATTTATTTAAATAATTTTGTATTTCAAATGTACTTCTTAATTTAGTAATTATATATTTAATTGTTTTATTATAAATATCATAATATGCTGTATCAATATTTAGTTTATTTAATACTTCTGAATTTAATTCATTATTAAATAATAAATTATTAGATAAAATAACATCATCATATGTAATTATTTTTTCATTATTATCTAGTTCTATTTTATATTTACCACTTTTTAATTTTTGAATTTTTTCTATTTTCATTTTATCACCTAATTTCATTATATACTAAAAACAAATGTTCGTAAAGCTAAATAAAAAAAAGTTTATTTTAAATGTATTAAATTTTTTGAAACTTCTTCTAAAGCTTTACCTATATCTTTTTTAGATACATATTCGCTTTCTTTCATTTGATAATTACTTTCTTCTTTCATTTCTTTAACTCTTTTTGATATTAAATTAACAAGTAGATATTTAGAACCTACTTCGACTAAAAGTTTATCTATTGAAGGATATATCATAATTTCACTCTCCCCTAATATGACTATAACCTATATAGGGATTAAGTGCAATCAATTACTAGTTTTTTGACATAATTTGACAATATAATTTTTCATATATATCATTTATTTCTACTTCGCTATATTTATTATCTCCACTTGATAATTTATAATATAATTCTCTAAATTTAACTATTTTAATATCAGAGTTTATTTTTAAATCTAAAATACAATTATTTTTAATAACTATATATTTTGTTATTTTTTCATTACAATTTTTTTTAATATTTTGATATTCTAAATCATAATTTTTTAAATCATTATTAATAGTTATTTTTTTACTATTTTCTTTTTTAATTAAATAATTTTCTTTAACATCTCCACTTATATATGAAGTATAATCTAATACTTTTATAAAAAATATTCCATTTGGTATAATAACAATTATATTTTTTTTATCTATTATTATTTTTTTATATTTTTCTAATTGATTAATTGTAGAAAGAACTAATTCTAAATCAGTAATATTTTTTCTTTTTTTAAACATTTTTATTTGATTAAATTCTATTATATATCTATACATAAAATATCCTAATAAAAGAAGAAATACTAACATTATAAACCACCCATAAGTATTCCATGTTACATAAATAACACCTATTACAATAGCTAGAACTTGTAATATAATCATTTAATTATATCTATTATTAATTTGTTTTTTAATTTTTGCGCTTCTTCTATTTTAAAGACATTTAATATATCAGATACTTTTAAATCTATTTGGTCTATATAAATACGAGCTAGTTCTTCATTTAATTCAATGTAATCTCCTACTTTTTTATTTAATACAATTCCAACTCCATAATTAATAGAGTCTTCTTTATTAATTCTTCCTCCACCTAATTTTTGTGAAATTTCTTCTAATTTTTCTGCATTAATTTCATTTAAGAAACCTGATCTACTTGATTTTAAAGAAACAAATCTATTTGATACTTTAATATTATTTATATCTCCGTTTTGTGCTAATAAAAGTTCTTCGAATTTTTTATAAGCTAAACCGTTTTCTAAATTATTAGTTACTTGATTTAAAGCTGTATCAATATCAATATCTTTACTAAGAGATACCATAATACTACCTAGTTTTAAAACTAAATCTTTTAAATCACTAGGTCCATTATTTTTTAAAGTATTAATACTTTCCATTACTTCTAATCCATTACCTATTGCAAAACCTAAAGGTTCACTCATATTAGTTAAAACACATACAATTTTTTTATTATGTTTTTTACCTATTTCAATCATTAAATTAGATAATTTAGTAGCATCTTCTTTTGTTTTCATTAAAGCTCCATTACCAACTTTAACATCTATTACAATTACAGATGCCCCAGAAGCTATTTTTTTACTCATTATACTAGATGCTATTAAAGGAATAGATTCTGTAGTTCCAGTAACATCTCTAAGAGCATATAATAATTTATCTGCTTTAGCTACTTCAGCTGTTTGACTAATAATAGCACAGCCAATATCATTTACTTGTTTAACAAATTGATCTTCTTTTAAATTAACATTAAAACCTTCTATTGATTCTAATTTATCAATTGTTCCACCAGTATGTCCTAATCCTCTTCCACTCATTTTAGCTACCTTAACACCACAACTCGCTACTAAAGGAGCTAGTATTAGAGTAGTTTTATCACCTACTCCACCTGTAGAATGTTTATCAACTATAACCCCGTCTATAGAGCTTAAATCAATTATATCTCCAGACTCTATCATAACTTGAGTTAAGTTAATAGTTTCTTCTGTAGTCATTCCATTAATTACAATAGCCATAAGTAATGCACTAATTTGATAATCTTTTATTTCATTTAAAATAAACCCATCTATTGCATATTTTAATTCACTATATGTAAGTTCTTCTTTATTTTTTTTCTTTATAATTATATCTACTATATTCATATTATCACCATATTCATTTTAACATATTATTAATAAAAAGTGTATTTTTTATTTGTTATATTTTGTTAAATATAACTTTATTTTATTTTAATTTTTTTATTTAATATAATCATTTTTTAAAATTGGAAATATATTTATAAATAATTGAATAAAATAGTCATTTGTATATGTTTTTTTATTATAGTAATCTATATCCAGGAAGGAGGATTATGATGTTAAATCAAACAGTTATAGTTGGAAGATTAGTAAGAGATCCAGAGCTATTTGAAACAGAAAATGGTAATAAAGTAACTAACATTACACTAGCTGTACCTAGAAGTTATAAAAATTCTAATGGTGAATATGACACTGACTTTGTAAATTGTGTTTTATGGAAAGGTATAGCTGAATCAGCTACTGAATATTGTCATAAAGGAGATTTGCTTGGTATTAAAGGAAGATTACAAACAAGAACAGTTACAGTTGATGAAGATAATAAAAAATACATTACAGAAGTAATAGCTGAAAAAGTAACATATCTATCTAGTAAAAAAGAAAATTAATAAGTACACACCCCTACTTATATTTAAAATAATAGTTAATCTATTATTTTTTTATGATATAATTACATAAGTAAACCACTGGTATGTTTAAAATTTATATAGCAAATGTTAATCTATAATAAAGGAGGATATTATGAATCAAGAAAAAATAGGTAAATTTATTCAAGAAAAAAGAAAAGAAATAGGATTAACACAAGAACAATTATCTAGTAAATTAGGAGTAAGTAAAAATGCTGTTAGCAAATGGGAAAGAGGAATTTGTTTAATGGACTTATCTTTATTAAAACCTCTTAGCAAAATACTAAATATTTCATTATCTAATCTTCTATCAGGAAGTGATGATATAAATGATGATGTAGATACTACAATAGAAAAAACTATAAACTATTCATCTAAAAAAATAAAAAAAGATAGAAAAAAAATAATTTTAATTTCTATTATTATTGTTTTAATAATAGTGATTGGTTATTACTTCTTTTTCACAACATTTACTGTACCTAAAATAATAGACACTATATCTAATAATTGTAGAAATAATTAAATTTCTACTCTTTTTTTAAATTGTAAACATTTATTTTATATGTTATAATTTAACAAGGTGATATATATGCAAATAAAGCAGTTAACTAATGAAGAATTTAATAAATTTAAAGAAACTTTTCCTACTAAATCAATATATCAAACTGTAGAATATGGTTTTACAATGAACCATCAAAATTTTGACAGTTTGCTACTTGGATTAGTAGATGAAAATAATAATGTATTAGGAGCTAGTTTGATTTTAATACAAAAAATTACTAAATTAAAATACGCTTATGCCCCAAGAGGTTTTCTAATAGATTATAATGACTTAAACTTACTTACTACATTTACTGCAGAAATAAAAAAATACTTAGCTAAAATAAATGTAGTTGCAATAAAAATAAGCCCTTTAATTGTTAAAAATGTATATGATAAAAAATATAATATAGATAATCAAAATCAATATTATGATAATATATTTAACAATTTAATAAAACTAGGTTATAAACACTTAGGTTATAACAATTATTTTGAAGCTCTAAAACCTAGATTTGAAGCTGTAATAGATTTAAATAAACCTTATTACTTATTATTTAAAAATATTAGAAAAGAATTTAGAACTAAGATCCGTTCAGCTGATGAAAAAGGAATGAAAATTTATAAAGGAAATTATGATAACTTAGAACTGTTATATTTACAAACTAAAAAGAAATATCCTAGAGATTTAGAATATTTTAAAGATTGTTATAACTTCTTTGGCAAATCATCTAATATAGATTTTTACTATTCTAAATTAGATACAGAAAAGTATTTAAAATATTGTAATAATAAATATCAAGTTGGAGAAAATTATTGTACTAGTTTAAATGAACAATTACTTAGTCCTAATAATGAAAATATAATAAATCAAAAATTAATAGCTGATGCTCAATTAAATAAATATAAAAATGAATTAATTTTAGCTACTAAATACTTAAGGGATTTTCCAGAAGGTATAGTAACTTCTTCAGTATTAGTTGTTAAAGAACATGATGAAGTATATTTATTTATAGATGGATTTGATCCTAAATATAAAATATTGAATTCAAAACATTTACTAATTTGGAAACTTTGTGAAAAATATGCAAATGAAGGATTCAAAAAATTCAATTTAGGTGGTATTTCTAATCCTAAATTAGAAGATAATTTATATTCTGGATTAAATGATTTTAAATTAGGATTTAATGCTATGTCATATGAATATATTGGAGATTTAGAATTAGTTTGTAATAATACACTATACTTTATGTTTAAAAACTCTCCTATAAAAGCAATACTTAAAAAGTAAGATTTAACTTACTTTTTTTATTGCACAAAAAAAATATATCTTTTTCAAGATATATTTTAATTAATTGCTTAAATTATTTAACGATTTCAGCAACTACACCAGAACCAACAGTTCTTCCACCTTCACGGATAGAGAATTTAGTTCCTTGTTCAATTGCAATTGGGTTGATTAATTCAACTGTAATTCCAATATTGTCTCCTGGCATAACCATTTCAACACCTTCTGGTAATTCAATAACACCAGTAACGTCTGTAGTTCTAAAATAGAATTGTGGACGGTAGTTAGTGAAGAATGGAGTATGTCTTCCACCTTCTTCTTTGCTTAATACATAGATTTGAGCTTTGAAGTTAGTATGTGGAGTAACAGTTCCAGGTTTAGCTAAAACTTGTCCTCTTTCAACGTCATCACGAGAAACACCTCTTAATAATATACCAGCGTTATCTCCTGATTCAGCAAAGTCTAATTGTTTACGGAACATTTCGATTCCTGTAACAACAGCTTTTTTAGTATCTTTAATACCAACGATTTCAATTTCGTCATTTAATTTTAATGTTCCTCTTTCAACACGACCTGTAACAACAGTTCCACGTCCTGTGATTGTGAATACATCTTCAATAGGCATTAAGAATGGTTTGTCTAAATCTCTTGTTGGAGTTTCAATCCATGTGTCGCAAGCATTCATTAATTCATCAATTTTTGCTGACCATGTAGCGTCACCTTCTAGAGCTTTAAGAGCAGATCCTCTGATTACTGGAGTATTATCTCCATCAAATCCATAAGAACTTAATAATTCACGAATTTCCATTTCAACAAGGTCTAATAATTCTTCATCTTCAACCATGTCGCATTTGTTCATGAATACAACCATACGAGGTACACCAACTTGACGTGATAACAAGATATGTTCACGAGTTTGTGCCATAGGTCCATCTGTTGCAGCAATAACTAAGATTGCTCCATCCATTTGAGCTGCTCCTGTAATCATGTTTTTAACATAATCGGCATGTCCTGGACAGTCTACGTGTGCATAATGTCTAGCTTCTGTACTATATTCAATATGTGCAGTATTAATTGTTATACCACGTTCTCTTTCTTCAGGTGCTTTATCAATATTTGCGAAATCAACTTTTTCATTACCGTTTTTACCAGCTAAATGTGAAGAGATAGCTGCAGTTAATGTAGTTTTTCCATGATCTACGTGTCCAATTGTACCAATGTTAACATGTGGTTTTGAACGATCAAATTTTTGTTTTGCCATAATAATTTCCTCCTTCATTATTTACATATATATTTTATATTAACTAGGGAAAAATATCAAGTACTTTTCCCTACTTTAATATTTTTAGTTATTGTTTCCTGTTTTTTTAACAATAGCTTCTGCGATATTTCTTGGTACTTCTTCATAATGATCAAATACCATTGTAAAGTTTCCTCTACCTTGTGTATTAGATCTTAATGATGTAACATAACCAAACATTTCAGAAAGTGGTACCATTGCATTAATTGCTAATGCATTTCCTCTTGATTCTTGTCCAAGTGGTCTACCACGACGAGATGTAATATCTCCCATTACGTTTCCAAGATATTCATCTGGAACGATAACTTGAACTTTCATTATTGGTTCAAGTAATATAGGTTTACATTTGTTTTTAGCTTCTTTTAAAGCCATTGAAGCAGCTATTTTATAAGCCATTTCAGATGAATCTACATCATGGTATGAACCATCAAATAGTGTAGCTTTAACGTCTACCATTGGGAATCCAGCAACAACACCTGATTTAAGTGCTTCTTGTAATCCCTTATCTGTAACTGGGATGTATTCTCTAGGAACAACACCACCAACAACTCCATCAACGAACTCATATCCTTTTTCAGGATTTGGTTCGAATTTAATCCATACATGTCCGTATTGTCCACGTCCACCTGATTGTTTGATATATTTACCTTCACACTCAGCTGTTTGTGTAATAGTTTCACGGTATGAAACTTGAGGTTGTCCAACATTTGCTTCTACATTAAATTCTCTTTTCATTCTATCAACAATGATTTCAAGGTGAAGTTCACCCATACCAGCGATAATAGTTTGTCCAGTTTCATGATTTGTACTAGCTCTGAAAGTTGGATCTTCTTCAGATAATTTTTGTAAAGCTAATCCCATTTTATCTTGGTCAGCTTTAGATTTTGGTTCAACTGTAAGTTCAATAACAGGTTCTGGGAATTCCATATGTTCTAGGATACATGCTGATTTTTCTTCACATAATGTATCACCAGTTGTAGTATTTTTAAGACCTACTGCTGCTGCAATATCTCCTGTAAATACTTCTGTAATTTCAGTTCTGTTATTAGCTTGCATTTGTAATATACGTCCAATTCTTTCTTTAACATTTTTAGTTGAGTTTAATATATATGAACCACTTGATAAGTGTCCTGAATAAACTCTAAAGAATGTTAATTTTCCTACGAATGGATCAGTCATAACTTTAAATGCTAATGCACTGAAAGGTTCTGCATCTTTAGGATGTCTAGCTAATTCATTACCATCTAGATCTGTACCTTTGATAGATTCAATATCTGTTGGTGCTGGTAAGTAATCTACTACGGCATCAAGAAGTAATTTAACTCCTTTATTTCCTAAAGCTGTTCCACATAATACTGGGAAGAATTCTACTGCAAGAGTTCCTTTTCTGATTGCAGATTTGATTTCTGCTTCAGATAATTCTTCTCCTTCAAGATATTTTTCCATAATAGCATCATCGTATTCAACTACTGATTCGATTAAATCATGACGTTTTTCTTCAACTATTTTCTTAAGTTCTTCTGGTATTTCGATTACTGTTGCTTCTTCATGTTGATCACCTGTATAGTGATAAGCTGTTCTAGTAACTAAATCTATAATTCCATCAAACTCATTTTCAGAACCTATAGGCCATTGAATAGGTTTAGCATTTACTCCTAAACGACTATCTATTGTACCTAAACTGTAATTAAAATCCGCACCCATTTTATCCATCTTATTACAGAAGATTAAACGAGGAACTTTAAATTCAGTAGCTTGTCTCCAAACTGTTTCTGTTTGTGGTTCAACACCTGCTTGTGAATCTAGAAGTGCTACTGCACCATCTAGTACACGAAGTGATCTTGATACTTCTACTGTAAAGTCTACGTGCCCTGGAGTATCAATTATATTAAATCTATAATTTTTCCAATAAGCAGTAACTGCTGCTGAAGTAATAGTGATACCACGTTCTTTTTCTTGTTCCATCCAGTCAGTTGTAGATTCACCATTGTGAGTTTCTCCAATTTTGTGGATTTTACCCGTATGGAATAATACACGTTCAGTACAAGTAGTTTTACCTGCATCGATATGTGCCATGATTCCTATATTACGAGTGTGTTCTAAACTATATTCACGAGCCATACTATTGCTCCCTTCTTTTTACCATCTATAATGAGCAAATGCTTTATTAGCTTCTGCCATTTTGTGCATGTCTTCACGTTTTTTAACTGCTGCACCAACGCCATTTGAAGCGTCAACTAATTCATTAGCTAAATTTTCAGCCATTGAATGTCCACCACGTAAACGAGAATAATTAACTAACCATCTTAAAGCTAATGCTTGAGAACGATCAGATCTAACTTCGATTGGAACTTGATAGTTAGCTCCACCTACACGTCTACTTTTTACTTCTAAAGCTGGTTTGATATTATCAATAGCTTTTGTAAATACTTCAATAGGATCTTCGTTTGTTTTTTCTTTAATCATTTCAAATGATTTATATAGTATTCTTTGAGCAGTTCCTTTTTTACCATCGCTCATAATTTGGTTAACTAATTTAGTTACTAATTTTGAGTTATATATAGGATCTGCAAGAACGTCTCTTTTTACTGCACGTCTTTTACGCATATTTATCCTCCTTCCAATTTATAAATTTTTTATTTTTTCTTAGGTCTTTTAGCTCCGTATTTTGAACGGCCTTGTCTTCTTTTTTCAACTCCAGCTGTATCTAATGTTCCACGGATTATGTGATATCTAACTCCGATTAAGTCTTTTACACGTCCTCCACGAATTAATACTACACTGTGTTCTTGTAAGTTGTGACCTTCACCACCGATATAAGCTGTTACTTCTGAACCATTACTTAATCTAACACGAGCATATTTTCTTAGGGCTGAGTTAGGTTTTTTTGGTGTCATAGTACCAACTCTAGTACAAACTCCACGTTTTTGAGGTGAATTTAATTCAGTAGTTATTTTTTTTCTACTATTATATCCAACTGATAAAACTGGTGCTTTACTTTTTTTAACTTTGGCTGTTCTACCTTTTCTTACTAATTGATTTATTGTAGGCATAATTGTCCTCCTTCCATTACACACTTCCAGGTGTTTCAAATTCCCTTTAATTAAAGGTTTACCAACGTAAACCAATAATCAAATACATTTAGTAATATACCATTTTATTTACTTTATGTCAACTATTTTGTAATTAATTAACAAAAATTAAACTTCATTTATATATTCTAATATTTTTAGGAATAATTTTATAAACTTTCTTTCTAATCCTTTGTTTGAAAGTTTTCTAATTTCTATTCTTTTTTTCTTAATAGATAAATCACTAAATAGTATTTTATCTATCATTTCTTTCATTCTAGTTTCAATTTGTAAATCTGATATTATAGATCCTACATCATCATTTATAATTCTAACTGCATCTATTTCTATATCTTTACCTTTACAATTTAATGTAAGTTGTCCTATAGTTGAAACATTTTTAATTTCAACTATAAAGTTAGGTCCAGATGTATAGCTAGTAGTTTCTAATAATTCATCATTAAAGTAAGCTATTACATCATCAGCTTGTTTTGTATTTCTAAAAACAAATTTATAATTTCTATTATCTGGTACTATACCTTTTTTACCTTCTATAGGTCTTAAAATAACAGTATAGTTATTTGGCATATAATTATAATCTATTTGAGTTAATAAATAGAAGTCTTTTAAATATAAATCACTAACTCCATCATCTTCATATAAATTATAAGTATTACTTCTTCCAGGGAAAACTTGAATTTCCATATCACTAGGTGGTGTTGTATCATTTATGTTTTCATTATTACCTAGTGTTATTATAGAACCTGCTTTAGCAAATACTGGATAGTCTTCATCTTTAAAGAATGATATATAATTTTTTCCTCCTGGAAATTTTTTACCAGTTACAAAATCATACCACATACCATCTGGTAAGAAGAATTTATGTATAGCTCTATCCATTACATAATCTTTTTTATTTATAATTGGAGATATAAATAATTCTGATCCAAAGAAGTATCCATTTTTATAAATTTGATCATCATACATAGCTGGAAATTTGTAATAAATTGGCATAACAAGAGGCATTCCATATTTACTATATTTATAAGCTTCTGCATATAAGTATGGTATTAGTCTATGTCTTAATGTTAAATAATCTTTTACTATATTATAAGTTTTAATTCCCCATCTCCAAGGTTCTCTCTTGTAATATTTACCTGTATCTGAACCAAATTTAAGAATTGGAGAAAATACTCCTAGTTGTACATATCTAGTATATAGTTCTTTGTCTTCTGTACCTTTATAGTATCCACCAATATCATGTGCCCAATAACTTACTCCAATATTAGCTGCACTTGAATTATGAAATGGTATCATTTTAAGGGTATCCCAACTTACTATAGTTTTTCCTGAATATAAAACAGGATATCTATGAGGAGCTACTCCAGTATTTCTAGATAGTACCATCGGTCTTCTTTTATAATCTCTTTTCATATCATTAAATTGATAATGGTTTAATGTCCAATTATCTTTTGTATTTTTAATTTCATTGTCATCTAACCAAAAGAAATCTACACCTTGTTCATCTAAAGGATGAATTAGTTTATCAAAATACATATTAAGTGTTTTAACATCATATACATTAAAAGGTATTATTCCATCTTTATTTTTATTTATTATATTTTCTAATTCAGTAAATCCATTTTCATATGGATATATACCTTCCATAGGATCTATATTTAAACCAAGTCTAATTCCTTTTTTATGTAAATAATTTATCATATTACTAGGATGATCAAAATGTTTTTCATTCCAAGTAAAACCTGAATCTTTCATTTTATTATTAAATTCTCTATAATGCCAATCTTTATCTAAAAGCAATATTGATAATGGGACTTTTTTTTCATCAAAATTATCAATTAAGTCTTTTAATGTATTATCATCATATGCTTCATTCTTACTCCACCAGTTACCTAAAGCATATCTTGGTATTAATCCAGGTGCTCCTGTAATCATATAGTAATCTTTTAAACAGTAAGCGAAATCTTTTAAATACATAAAAAGATATGTATCAACTGTATCTTTAATTCTATGACTAAATTCTCCACTAGCTTCTATTACATCATTTACTGAATCATCTATAGAAGAAAATCCATCTACTGAATATAATCCTTTTTTAAGTTTTAATTTTCCTTTATTATCATCTAATGAAATAGAAGGTGCTCCATAGTTTCTTACTTCTGGGTGATCATAATACCATATTCTATCTGAATTAAGTAATTCTACTTTCAAATATTTCATTGTATCAAATTTACCACTATAAAAAGGTTTATTTTTTTGATATGTTAATCTAAAGTATTTAGTAGATATTTCTAAATATTTTGAATCTTGTTTGAAAGCAAAATCTACTTTTTCCATATCTCTAAACCAAACTAAAGAAGTTGGTCTATCTTCAAATACTCCATCTTTACTATATTCCATTCTTATTAATCTTTCACTTAGTATAGTAAATCTATATTTTTCACCTTTAATAACATTAGATTCTTTAGCTAATGCTTTATTCATATCTAATTTTAATTGTTCTTGTAATTCCATATTAGCCACCTCTTTATATTTCTTCTATTTTCATAAAGTTAGTATGTTTTACTTCTTTAAATGGATATCCTCCAGTTATTATTAATTTATCATTGTTTTCTAATTTTAAAAGTTTTTTAGCTTCTAATTTAGCTTTTTCCATCATTTTATCAAACGATTTTATTTCTTCTATAAATATAGGATATATTCCGTAATATATATTTAAACTTTTAACTACTTCCATACTAGGACATAGTGCTATTACTACACAGCTTGGTCTAAATCTACTTATTTTTTTAGCTGAATAACCAGATATTGTTGGAGTAACTATAGCTTTACATTTTAATCTAGCTGCAGAATCTACTGCACTATATGCTACACTACTTGTTACATCTTGTTTTTCTGTTCTCATTGTTTTATCTAAAAATTCATAATAATCTTGATCTAGTTCTGAAGATTCTATTATTTTAGACATAACATCAAGAGTCATTACTGGATATTTTCCTATTGTTGTTTCTCCAGATAACATAACTACGTCTACTCCATCTAATACTGCATTAGCTACATCAGATACTTCAGCACGAGTTGGTCTTGATGAATTTTCCATAGTTGACATCATTTCTGTTGCAACAATACTTACTTTACCCATCATATGACATTTATTTATAATCATTTTTTGAATACCTGGAATTCTTTCCATTGGTATTTCTACGCCTAAGTCTCCTCTTGATATCATAATAGCATCTGAGTTTTTAATTATATCATCTAAATCTTCTATTGCATCTTCATTTTCAATTTTAGATATTACTGAAATATGATCATTATCTAAGTTTATTAATAAATCATTTACTAATAATACATCTTCATAACTTTTAACAAATGATATTCCTAAATAATCTACATTT
>Ga0209373_10003993_pt1 | contig 13084 bp, 12 predicted proteins | sample Higcelweek5metaG_FD_187173 | JGI IMG/M metagenome (GOLD analysis project Ga0209373, IMG submission 187173) | Freshwater pond sediment microbial communities from the University of Edinburgh, under environmental carbon perturbations - High... | ecosystem: Environmental > Aquatic > Freshwater >...
ATATATGTAACACAGATTCTGCAAGGGCTGGCAGTGAAACATGGTGTAGAACACTGGCGAAGAAATAGGGGTCGTTGCATGGGTGCGCTTTATTGGCAGATTAATGATAGCTGGCCAGTGGCGTCGTGGGCGAGCATTGACTACTTTGGTCGATGGAAACCATTACAATATATGGCTAAGAATTTTTTTGCACCTGTGGCAGGATCGCTTAAGCGAGAAGGAACGGTAGTTGGTGCTTATATTCATAATGAAACGCGCAAGGCAGTTAAAAGGAAGGCAGCAATTCGCTTACAGACTATGGAGTTTCAAATTTTATTTGAAGAAACATATGAGATAGAAATTCCATCGTTTTCGGTAGTATGTGTATGCGAAATTGATTTTGAGGAATTGATTTTGGGTAGGGAAGAAAGTGTGTTTGTAGAAGCAACCTTTGAAGACGAGGATGAGAATATCGTTTCAGAAATAGAGACATTTGTGCCATATAAGCATTTGCAATTGTCTAAAACATCCATTGCATATTCGATTATAGACGTGGCTGATGAATATGTGATTCGTATGATGAGCAGTTCGCTTGTAATATTTGTTGAATTAAATCTAAAACAGGCAGATGGTATTTTTAACGAGAATTATTTTCATATGTCAAGTAAAAGGGAAAAAGTAATTATTCTCAAGAAATCGGAGATTCGTTATCCATCACTTGATTCTTTACCAATCCAGAGTGGTTGGGACTTGGAACAGCAATTGGTAATCCATTCATTAAGGGATACTTATTGAAGCAATATTTGAAAGAGGAATTATGCATGATGAAAGCAGTAAAATTAGCAGACATTGCAAAGGCTGTCGGTGTGAGTGTTGTATCTGTATCAAAGACGCTTGCGGGCAAGGGTGGTGTCAGCGATGAAATGCAAGAGAAGATTAGGAAAGTTGCTAGTGAGCTAGGATATGTATCCCCTTCAGCAGCAAGACAACAAAGAGTTGGGGGGACAGGCAATATCGGAATTTTGTTACCACAGAGGTTTACGGGTAACAATACTTTTTATTGGAGCATGTATGAGCATTTAGTCAATAATCTTTTAAGCAGAGGATATTATGGGATTTTGGAACTAATATCAAATATTAATGAGGAAAGTTGTACTGTTCCAAATACGATATTAGATAAGAAGGTAGATGGTATTATTGTGCTCGGCCAGACTAATAATCGCTATACGGAAATGATTTCTGCTAATCAAAGTATACCAACAGTCTTTTTGGACTATTATATGGGACATGCAGATTATGACACTATTATTTCTGATGGATTTCATGGGATGTATCGACTAACAAATTATTTGATTGAAATGGGACATACAAAAATTGGGTTTGTAGGAAACATACTTGCGACAAGCAGTATTACAGATCGATATCTTGGATATATGAAGGCAATGATAGAGTACGGACTTGCTATATGCGAAGAATGGACGATTTCTGACCGAGAAAACGGTAATAATGAGATTATAGAGTTGGAACTCCCAGAAAAACTGCCAACAGCATTTGCCTGTAATTGTGACATGATAGCGCAGCGTTTGGTTAATAAGCTGAAGCAACGGGGTCTTTTTGTGCCGGAAGATATTTCTGTCGTAGGTTATGATAATTATGCAATTGAAGAGAATGAGCAGGAGACAATAACCACTTATGAGGTGGACATGAACCGCATGACAGAAACTTGTGTCAAGACCTTAATAAAAAAAATCTGCGGTGAGAAATATTATAAAGGGGTAAGGGTTGTAACAGGCCATATTGTATATAAGAATAGCGTTCGGAGGATATAGTGTATGTTGCCAGAGGATCCATTTATATTACTTAGTTTCGTAAATTTGAAATTAAGGGATTACTATGAAAATTTGGATGTGTTATGCGAGGATCTTGATGTGAGTAAGGAAGAGCTTCTAGATAGACTCAGAATGATTCATTATGAATATCATGAAAAGGAGAACCGATTTGTATAAAATGACAATTATTAGGGAGAGTGGCGAAGTAGTGACAACACTCTCTGTTTTATATGGTGAAACTATATTATCTGTTTTGCAACGTGAAGGACTAGAAATGCCGGGTATCTGTGGAATTAATGGTGCATGCGGTAAATGTATGATTAGGGTGATAGGTGGTGAATTCATTCCATCTATGGTTGATACACAGCTATTCACAAGCGAAGAAATCGCCTTGGGCTATCGATTGGCATGCATGACAAAACCTACTGGAGATTGTGTCGTAGAACTGTTGTTTATTGATAAAGAGCTAAAAAGAATCGAGAGAGAAAAAACAGAGATTGCGCAGAAAAGCATCCAAAATGTTAAAAAAACTGTTAGAAACTATGCCGTGGCAATTGACCTCGGAACTACGACAATTGGGATGCAGCTGGTTGATACAGACAAGCAAAGAATTTTGCATACGCAAGGGTTTTTGAATCCGCAGAGAAAGTATGGTGCCGATGTGCTTTCACGTATTACGGCTGCTAATGATGGTAAGGAAGAGGAAATGCGAGAAGCAATCATTGAGGCTATCAGAGATAATTTGGAGAAGATTGCTAAAAAGGAAGGGATTAATCCAGGAGAATTACAAAAAGTATATCTGGCAGGTAATACAACCATGGTTCATTTACTAATGGGGTTTTCATGCAAGACGCTTGGAAGCTTTCCGTTTAAGCCAGTGTCACTGCAAACGCAGCGATTTATTGCAAAGGGGTGCTATTATTTGCCTGTAGTTGTAATCCCTGGTATATCGGCATTTGTTGGTGGCGATATAGTGGCAGGTTTGTACGAAACTGGATTTGGTGAAGAAGACGAGATTAATATGCTGATAGACCTTGGAACAAATGGAGAAATGGCAATCGGTAATCGCAAGAGGATTTTCTGCACGGCGACTGCTGCAGGACCAGCATTTGAAGGGGGTTTTGGAGTTAATCTAATGGGATCAGATATGATTGCAATTGTAGCGGATTTATTGGAGAAGGGAATCATTGACCATACAGGTCTAATGAGAGAGCCTTATTTTGAGGAAGGTTATGAAATACAAGGAGAATTGTTAAAACAGAAAAATATTAGAGATCTGCAGTTGGCAAAAGCGGCGATTTGTGTAGGCATTGAGACATTGGTCAGGGAATATGGTATTACCTATGACGGTATTGCACATGTGTATTTAGCAGGTGGATTTGGACGTTTCTTAAATGTAGATAAGGCAATCGCCATTGGTCTTTTTCCGCGGGCATTAAATAATAAGATTTATTCTGTTGGAAACACATCACTACTAGGAACAATTCGCTATGCGTGCAATGAAGAAAAATCGACAGAAGTAATTGCATCTATCAGAAGTGTCTGCAAAGAGTATAATTTGGCATTACAAAATGATTTTGGAGAGGATTATGTGAAAGCAATTTCATTTCCAGAGAGAATTTAAGAGGAAGAGAGAGTATGATGGATTTATTTGATTATGTGCGAGAAACAAATATAGAAAAGGATTCCCCACTTGCAGCGAGGCTTCGTCCGGCAACTATCGAAGAAATCGTGGGCCAGCGTCATATTCTTGGTGAGGATAAGCTTCTTTATCGTGCTATAAAGGCAGATAAAATTCGTTCTATAATTTTTTATGGCCCACCAGGAACAGGGAAAACAACGATTGCAAAGGTAATTGCGAATTCGACAAGTTCTGAATTTAAGCAAATCAATGCTACGATATCTGGTAAGAAGGATATGGAGGAAGTGGTAGAAAAAGCAAAAGAAATGCTTGGCATGTATGGAAAGAAGACGATTTTGTTTGTGGATGAGATTCATCGTTTTAATAAAGCGCAACAGGACTATCTGCTCCCATTCGTTGAAGAAGGAACAATCGTACTAATCGGTGCAACAACGGAGAACCCTTATTTTGAAGTGAACGGAGCATTGATATCCCGATCAAATATATTTGAACTGACGCCCTTATCGGCAGCAGATATTAGAACGATACTTCACAGGGCGGTATATGATAAGGAAAAGGGAATGGGTTCTTATCATGCAGAAATTGATGATGATGCCTTAGACTTTCTGTCAGATATTGCGAATGGTGATGCTCGTAATGCACTTAATGCCATAGAGCTTGGAGTATTAACAACCGAACGGTCCGAGGAGGACAGTAAGATACATATTACCTTAGAGGTGGCATCAGAATGTATTCAAAAGAGAGTCATTCGTTATGATAAGGCAGGGGATAATCACTACGATACAATATCAGCGTTTATTAAGAGTATGCGCGGTTCAGACCCAGACGCCGCTATTTATTACCTAGCAAAGATGCTGTATGCGGGAGAAAGTGTTACTTTTATTGCGAGACGCATTATGATTTGTGCATCAGAGGATGTAGGGAATGCTGACCCGATGGCATTGACTGTAGCAGTCAGTGCAGCACAGGCTGTTGAGCGAATTGGAATGCCAGAGGCACAGCTTATTCTGGCGCAAGCAGTAACTTATATTGCAACGGCGCCTAAAAGTAATTCGTCTTGCAATGCTATTTTTGAAGCAACACAAGCAGTTTCTGAAGTAAAAAATGTAACAGTGCCAACACATTTGCAGGATGCCCATTATAAGGGGTCTGCAAAACTAGGTCATGGTGTAGGGTACAAGTATGCTCATGATTATCCGAATAATTATGTAAATCAGCAATATTTACCCTATGAATTAACTGGAAAAGAGTTTTATCGTCCAACTGATAATGGGTATGAGAAGAAGATTAAAGAGCACATGAAATGGTTGAAAGAGAATGCTAGGGAGGACGCTCATGAGTAGTAATAAGAGGATTATCATAATTTCGCTTGATGCTGTAGGTGAACAGGATATGAATTATATGAACGGGCTGAAATATTTTGGAGAATTTGCACGTGAAGCCGCGATATGTGAGCATGTAAATACAGTATATCCCTCCTTAACTTATCCAGCGCATACATCGATTATGACGGGAAAATGGCCAAAGAATCATGGAGTAATCAATAACGTACTGATACAACCACAAAGAGAAAAGCCAGATTGGATGTGGCAACGTAAGTATGTTAAAGGAAAAACGCTATACGACGAAGCCCTGAAAGCGGGAATGAAGGTGGCTTCTATTTTTTGGCCTGTAACTGCGAGGTCAAAAATTACATATAATATGCCAGAGGTACTTGCTAATAGACCATGGCAAAATCAGATTACAGCCTCATTATCCAACGGATCAATTATGTTTCAATTTAAAATGTTACGAAAGTATGGGCATTTGGTTCATGGCGTTTCGCAACCGTCATTAGATAATTTTTCTTTAAAGGTATTGCTAGAAACATTGCGACAGTATCGTCCAGAAATGACACTGGTTCATTTTACGGATGCAGATTCGATGCGCCACGAAAATGGTGTCAGTAATGAAAATGTAGAAAGAGCGTTACAAAGGCACGACGCACGTTTGGGAGAAATATTTGAAACCCTAAAAGAGCTTGGATTATATGAGAAAACAACGATTATTATTTTAGGTGATCATTATCAGCTGGATTGTGATAAAATTGTTTATTTTAATTATGAATTTAAGCAAAGGGGATATTTAAAGCTATCCGAAAGAACAGGAAAGATTTTGGATTATAAAGCATACGCAAATAATTGCGATGGCTCCTGTTACATATACGTAAAAGATAAAGCCATAGAAAAAGAAATTGGAGAATTATTAAAGTCATTTGCCGATGATGTTTCAGGTAAGTATGGAATTGAACGTATTTTCACAGGGGAAGAGGCTGGAATGTTAGGCGCGGATCCAACTTGTTCCTACATGGTAGAAGCAAGACCAGGCTATTATTATCTGAATGGATTTGAAAAAATGACTGAGAAAGTCAATGATGTTAAAAAGCATAAAATGTATGCGACACATGGATATCTTCCAACCAAGCAAAATTATCAAACTTTTTTTATGGCTAAGGGACCTGGAATTAATAATGGTGCTTCTATAGCAGAAATGTCTCTTCCAGATGAGGGGGCAACACTGGCAGCATTGTTGGGATTTGATTTGGGAGAGATGGATGGAAAAGTAATACATGAGATTTTAAGGTAATTGAGGGAATCTACATCAATTGATCCATCAGATAGGCATAAATCTCTTGACTCTTTTTTTGCCAGTTTTCACAGATTTCGGATGCAGCAGCTTCGGTAGGAACCGTTATTGTTATGTCAACTAAATCGACAGTTTTTTCTTTGGCAACGAGATGGGCAGCATAATCATAGCCAGTTGTTTTGTAAAAAGTAGATTGTATGGATACTTCATTTCGCAGTTCTAGTTCCTTCTTTTTAAAATACTCATTTACATCAGTTTTGATGGAATCAGCAATACGGTTACTAAAATAGGTAAGCGTATTACAACCCTCATCTGTAATAGAAAGATGAGAACTGTTTCGAATAGACTTCGAAATAATCAAGCCAGAGTCAATTAATTCAAAGACCACTTGTTGCAATGTAAAATAGTTTGTGTACTCTTTTTCAAGCACAAAATCAAATATTTGTGCTTTGGTTAAAGAAAAGTCCACTCTGTTAAGCATATATAGAACAATTAATTTGTATTGTGTCAATGGATCGGTCATACTATTTCACCTCAACTCTATTTTATAATATCTATTCGTTTTAAGCAAGAAATATCATATAGTAGACTATTTTCCTTGCTTTTACAATAAGCATATTGTATAATTAAACCACGTATTGACATAATTCGTTAATCTATTCAGATTATGAATCCCATGATGACGTGTAGTAAGATGATTTTTGAACAAGTAATATAATTTATGAAGATATATAAAAATCTCAGTGGAGGGAATCTTATGATGAGAGAGAGATATGAATCTTTATCATTGAGTGTCCTAAAAGACCTTGCGAAAGCAAGAGGTATTAGAGGCACATCAACTATGAAGAAAGCGGATATTATCGAAGAAATGCTTCGGAAAGACGACGGAGAAACAAATGTCGATATTGTGGAAAATCAAAAAGAAGAAGTTGCCGAAGAGGTTGTAGAAACCGAAGAAAAAATCCAAGAAGGCGAGCATGATGAAATAAGTATATTACAGGAAAAAAGTAGTAACGAGCTTTCAAAGGAGAAAGAGGCACTCGACAGCGGCGTCATGGCAAATGGAATACTAGAAGTATTACAGGATGGTTATGGTTTTATCCGATGTGAGAATTATCTGCCAGGAGAAAATGATGTCTATGTAGCCCCAAGTCAAATCAGGAGATTTGGACTTAAGACAGGAGACATTATTGCTGGAAATACAAGAATAAAAGCACAGAGCGATAAATTTGCTGCATTGCTTTTTGTAAAGACAATTAATGGTCACTCTTTGGCTGAAGCTAGTAAGCGTAGAAATTTCGAAGACATGACACCAGTATTCCCATATGAGAGATTACATCTTGAGCGTTCAGGTGGAAGCGTGGCAATGAGGATAATGGACTTAGTTTCGCCAGTAGGAAAAGGACAGCGCGGTATGATTGTATCACAGCCTAAGGCTGGAAAGACAACGTTACTAAAGGACGTGGCAAAGTCTTTGACTAAAAATAATCCAGATATGCATTTGATTATTTTATTGATTGATGAGCGACCTGAGGAAGTTACTGATATCAAAGAAGCAATCAAAGGCAATAACGTAGAGGTTATTTATTCTACATTTGATGAACTGCCAGATCATCATAAGAGAGTGTCAGAAATGGTAATCGAGCGTGCAAAACGTCTTGTAGAACATGGAAAAGATGTTACGATATTACTTGATAGTATAACACGACTTACTAGAGCGTATAACCTTACGGTTCCACCAAGTGGAAGAACGTTGTCAGGAGGTCTTGATCCCGCGGCATTGCATATGCCAAAGCGATTTTTTGGAGCAGCACGAAAGATGCGCGAGGGAGGAAGCTTGACAATTCTTGCGACAGCACTTGTTGAGACGGGGTCTAAAATGGACGATGTGGTGTATGAAGAGTTCAAGGGGACTGGTAATATGGAACTAGTGCTTGATCGAAAGTTGTCTGAGAAGCGCGTGTTTCCTGCAATCGACATATCAAAGTCTGGTACGCGACGGGAGGATTTACTACTTGACAAGGAAGAACTTGAAGCGATTAATGTTATGCGACGAGCACTTAACGGCATGAGAGTAGATGATGCAGTCGAAAAAATACTTGATATGTTTGTAAGAACGAAGAATAATAGGGAGTTTGTGGATATGGTAAAAAAAATCAGGTTTATGTAAGTTTTCACTTGATTTCATAAATAACCTGTGTTACAATAACTAGGCTGTTCACTTTGTAGTGTTTAGTAAATGCAAATGAAATATTGAAATATTCATTATATAGAGAGGTGAAGAAAAATGCGAGAAGGAATACATCCTGATTATCATCAGGCAACCGTTACATGCAACTGCGGGAATACATTTGTTACCGGTTCAACAAAAAAGGATATCCACGTAGAAATTTGTTCAAACTGTCATTCATTTTATACAGGACAACAGAAAGCCGCTCAGGCTCGTGGACGTATTGATATGTTCAACAAGAAGTATGGCGTAGAAAGCAAATAGAAAACTTTGAAAAAGTTGAGGTTATCAAATCTCAACTTTTTTTGCTTTATAAAGAAAAGCGCGATATTTTATAAAATTAAGAAATTCGGAGGCAGTCGGCATGGCAAAGAGAAGAAAAAGAAAAGAACGTTCCTGTGGAATTGGTGGACAGGCTGTAATCGAAGGCATCATGATGAGAAATAAAGAACGCTATTCTGTAGCAGTCAGGACGCAAGAAAATGAAATCGATGTTGTTGTAGAGCAATATGATTCTTTTGCACCTAGTAAAAAATTTACAAAGATTCCGTTCATCAGAGGAATATTTAACTTTATTGATTCGTTAATATTAGGAACTAGAACGCTTACTTATTCAGCTTCCTTCTATGAAGAGGTTGATGAAAAGAAACAAGAAAAAGAAAAACCAATAGATCATGTACTTGGAAAAAATGCAGAAAAGATTTTAATGGGTATTACGGTTACATTTTCAGTTATTGTTGCAGTTGGCATTTTTATGATATTACCCTATTTTATAGCACAGGTTTTAAAACAATGGATATTGTCGGATATTGTGTTGGCTATATCAGAAGGTATCATACGTATTGTTATTTTTGTGCTTTATGTGATGGCAATTTCATTGATGAAAGATATAAAGCGCGTATATATGTATCATGGCGCAGAGCATAAATGCATCAATTGTATTGAAAAGGCATATCCGCTAACTGTTGAAAACGTAAAGAAATGCTCGAGACAGCATAAAAGATGCGGAACGAGTTTTCTCCTTTTTGTAATGCTCATCAGTATTCTTTTCTTTATCTTTATAAGAGTGGATGATCCTATTATGCGTGTAGTGATAAGAGTATTATTGATTCCTGTGATAGCAGGTGTATCCTATGAAGTTATAAGATTGGCTGGTAATAATTCAAGTAATTTCTTTGTGAAGGTGATATCCGCACCAGGTTTGTGGCTTCAAAAGCTTACGACTAAGGAGCCAGATAACAGTATGATTGAGGTTGCAATTGCAGCTGTAGAGGCAGTATTTGATTGGAGAGAATATTATAAAGAAAATTATGGATATGATATTGCAGGTGGAGAACCTGATGTTGAGTTATAGTTTGTTTCTGCAGTCAGGAGGGTGCCAATATGACATATAGAGAATTATATGAAATTGGAAAGGGGCAACTGACAGATGCAGGTGTGCAGGATGCTGATATAGATGCGCGACTTATATTGGAATATATATGCAAGACGAATCGTAATTATATGTATGCGCACGGTGATGAAGATGTGACAGCAGAAATCAAAGAGAAGTATGATAGCTTAGTTCAGGAACGAGGAAAACGCATACCATTGCAACATATTACTGGAATACAAGAGTTTATGGGACTGGAATTTCATGTAAACCAAGACGTTTTAATTCCAAGACAAGAAACTGAAATTCTCGTGGAAGAAGTATTGCGTGAAACAGAAGATGGGATGTCGGTATTGGATATATGTACTGGATCAGGGTGTATTATACTTAGTATTGTGAGATATAAAAACGGTATTAAAGGAGTAGCGACAGATATTTCTGATAAAGCACTTGAGGTTGCTCGGAAAAATGCAATAGAATTAGGCGGCGAGCAAGAGATATGTTTTGTAAAAAGTAATATGTTTGAAAACAGCAGAGAAATTAGAAGTGCACTCCAGTATATGGGTGGGCAGAATGAAAGGCTGGAAAAAGGTTTTGACGTATTAGTAGCAAATCCACCATATATTAAAACGCATGTGATTGAGAGTCTTGAACCAGAAGTGAAAGAGCATGAACCATGGATTGCACTTGACGGTGCTGCAGATGGACTGTATTTCTATCGGATTATTGCAGACAAAGGACGTGAATTTCTCAATCCAGGGGGCAGAATCTATTTTGAGATTGGACTTGATTTAAGTGAAGATGTTTCTCGGATTTTGACGAGAAATGGATTTAAGGATATTCAAATAAAGAAGGATTTTTCGGGAATCGATCGCGTGATATGCGCGAGAATATGATAATATAACAAGGAGGAAACGATGTTTGACAGATTGGATGATTTGTTAATCAGATTTGAAGAAATAATGGGTGAGCTCGGCGAGCCTGGTGTGGCGAATAATCAGAAACGCTATCGCAGTCTTATGAAGGAACAGAGCGATTTGACCCCTATTGTTGAGGCATATAGAGAGTATAAGAATTGTAAGCAGACAGTAGAAGACTCATTGATTATGTTGAATGAAGAGTCGGATGATGAAATGCGTGGTATGCTGAAAGAAGAGTTGAGTGATGCGAAAAAAAGAATTGAGGAATTAGAGCAAATAATAAAGATTCTATTATTGCCTAAGGATCCAAATGATGATAAAAATGTAATCGTGGAGATTCGCGCCGGTGCAGGTGGGGATGAAGCGGCATTGTTTGCTGCCCAAATGTATCGTCTTTATGTACATTATGCAGAGAGCAAGCGCTGGAAGGTGGAGACAGTAAGTGTTGATGAGATTGGTATAGGTGGTATGAAGGAAGTAAGCTTTATGATTACTGGTCAGGGAGCATATTCCAAACTTAAATACGAAAGTGGGGTACACCGGGTACAACGCGTGCCAGAGACGGAATCAGGAGGAAGAATTCATACTTCTACGATTACTGTTGCCGTGATGCCAGAAGTGGAAGAGGTCGATGTAGAGATTAATGATAATGATATCCGCATCGATGTTATGAGAGCATCAGGAAGCGGAGGTCAGTGTGTCAACACTACGGATTCAGCAGTGCGTTTGACACATATGCCATCAGGTATCGTGATCTACAGCCAGACAGAGAAATCACAAATTCAGAATAGGGCAAAGGCATTTGCACTGTTGCGCGCAAAACTATATGATTTAGAACAGCAAAAACAGCATGATGCGGAAGCAGAGCTTCGAAGAAGCCAGGTTGGAACTGGAGATCGCTCTGAAAAAATCAGGACTTACAATTTTCCACAGGGACGTGTGACTGATCATAGAATTAAATTGACATTATATAGGATTGATTCCATTTTGAATGGAGATATAGATGAGCTTATCGATAGTTTGATTGCTGCCGACCAGGCGGCTAAACTTAGTAAACTGAATGAGTAAAAAGCATCAGACCCAAATAGTAATCAGGCATATGAAATGAGGGGTAGGTTTATGAAGATATCATTGCAAAAAGAAATGGAAACGCTTCTGATTCCTCTGTATGGAAGAGCTCAAATGAGTAAAAAATGTATTTTTAAAGATGATGATGCAGAGCTTGTAGTAGAACAGATTGACTATGATTTTTCAAAACTGAGAATTCAAGAAAAAACGCAGATTATGCTTTCGATGCGGGGAGAGCAGATTGATATTTTTACAACCGAGTATCTTAGGAGTCATCCTGATAGCACTGTAGTTTATCTTGGCTGTGGACTAGATGCAAGAGAAAGACGTCTCAGTGTTTCGGCAAGGCGATGGTATGATCTTGATTTTCCGCAAGTGATAGAAATTAAGAAGCAATTTTACGAGGAAACGGCAAATTATAAATATATTCCATCATCAGTAACAGACTTGAGCTGGGTAGACAGCGTAGAATATAGTAACGAGCCTGTACTGATTATTGCAGAAGGATTGTTGATGTACCTTAGTGAACAAGACATTAAGTTGCTTTTTTTGAAAATGCGAGACAGATTTAAGGACAGCACCATAATATTTGATGCATATTCAAGTCTTACAGCAAAACAGGCGAAAAATCATCCTTCCCTTAAAAACACGAAGGCGACTATACAGTGGGGAGTTGATTCTCCAAAATCGATTGCGTCTTTTGGCGCAGGAATTACGCATGAAAAGACCATTTACCTTACCAGTGCCAGTGTGACAGAACACTTACCGAAAGGCTTTCGCTTTATGTTTAGATTGGCAGGTAAATTTAAGATGGCAAGAGAAGCACATCGCATATTTGTGATGAAAATGAAATGCGAGGATTATGCATCTTGCTAGGTATTACATTTTAGAAATATGAAGTGCATATTAAAAAATATAGAATTATCGGTACATTTGCGGCAGGGTGATGAGAAATATTCCTTCATCGGCCGCTTTTATTTTTAACACATCAGTAAAACCACTACGATTGGCGAGACAGTAGTATTTTTCTGTTATAATAGTAACCTTCTCACTCTCTTTTTTGAGATCATGCAAATCACTGATATCCATTGGACGACCACCAGTATATTGGAGCATACCAAATAAACCACATTTATTTTCAATATCGGTTGCAAGCAAATCAATTCTATCTTTTTCGTCCTTTCCCCACCAACGCCCAATAGCATTAATATCGAAAGGTAAGAGAGAACAGTACTTCATAAAGTATTCTTTCACGATTTCATAGAAGATTCCTTCCATATATTCAGGAAGATGATCCTCTACTGCAGTCGGATATGACAAGAAAATACGACCAGAAGCAATGTGAGATATATTTGGAAATACAAAGCGATACCAAAAACGAAAAAGTAAATCTGAGATTTTATAGAAGCTTTTTTTTCG
>Ga0209373_10003994_pt1 | contig 13081 bp, 10 predicted proteins | sample Higcelweek5metaG_FD_187173 | JGI IMG/M metagenome (GOLD analysis project Ga0209373, IMG submission 187173) | Freshwater pond sediment microbial communities from the University of Edinburgh, under environmental carbon perturbations - High... | ecosystem: Environmental > Aquatic > Freshwater >...
GGTACAATTTAGGTTGAATGCCCGAAAAGTTTTTCTCGCCAGCTTCGTCTTCCTTAAACCCTTCGGCCTTTTCGAACAGATGGCTCACCCGCATATCAATCTCTTGCTTTAGGTAGGTTCTCTTCAACTCGCCGGGAGCATCAAAAGCAACAAAGTTTCCAAGATCATCGGCAAGCGAAACATTAAAACCTTCAATGGCAAGCAATTCATACACAGAATAAATCTGCCCTACCTTTTGCCTGTAAGCTATCAGACTTTCAATTTGGAACGAAGTAAGCAAATGCAACCGCTCAAGCTGTTCGCGAGTGGCAATATTCAGGTCCAGTTGGTTTTCAGAATAATACTCCAGATCGTTAAGAACCGACGAGACATCGGTCTCTTCGCTCAACTCCTCGGCATACGATTCGGCAATGCGCTCAATAATCTGCTCTTTAGAAACGGTATTTATCTCCTGCGCGAATTGCTTCTGGCAGAAGAAAAAAACCAATATCGATATTATGCAGATCTCTTTCCTCATCGCAGATTGAATAGTAATGATATTGAAGGAGTAACGCCAAGTAACTGGTGATATTCAAAGGCAATATCTGTTCGAATAATTTTATATGTATAACCAATTCCGCCATAGAGTTTTGTGTCGCCCGAGTTTAGTCCCATTCTTAAAAAAAGATGTTGAACTGCCTCCCAATCAGCACCAAATTTAAATTTCAGGTCGATATTTTCAACCTTCTCAACTTCGTACGAAAGTTTAAATACCTCATTAAACTGAGAATGGCCTCCAACCCGAATTACCCATGGTATTTTTTCGTTGTACGAGTAAGTTTTCATAGACAAAGAATAGGGATTAGCCAGATGAATTCCTAAATAAGTTTTCTTGGCTATCAAATAAATAGCTCCCAGTTCAAAGCCGAAAGAAGAAATTGAAGAGTTGTCTTCGGGCAATATCGAATTGAAGTAATTAAATTGTAGCCCAACCGAAAGTTTTGATGAGAGTTGCTTTGCATAGCTCAACGAAGCGCGCGATTCCATCCATTTTACCGGGCCAAATGCCGAAAAGCTGAGAGCAAAGTTCCCCGTTTTTGTTGGCAAAACAACTAACCCGCCACGCAAAGCCATCTCTTTGAGCAAAAACCTGTTTTCATAACACACCGCGGCCGAAAAAGCATCAACTTTTGCCATCCCCGCCTGATTATTAAAAGCAGAAGAAACATCGAACTGGCTCACAAACGCATTGCCCATGGCGGTAGCTTTTCCACCCAGAGGATATATATTGCTCCTGCAAAAACCGGTAATGCTTATGGCAAAAAAAGAGAGGAATAGTATGATGTATTTTCTTTCCATTCAATGTTTAGTCTGAAATAAAAAAGGTGTATTCAATAGTTGAGTACACCTAAATCATTATTTTGAAAAATTGTTTTCCGGTTAAAACATTTTGATCACAGAAACAGCATGCGTTTGATAATGAAAAGTTGATAACGAGATTACTTTTCGCCTCAAGCCGGCTAGGCTCTTCATTTTTTGCTTGACCAAAAAACGAAGCAAAAAAGTCAAGGCTCTCAAAAAAAGATATCTTCATCTTTGCTATCACTAAGTGCGGCCGGGTGATCTTCTCCCTTCCAAGGGAGAAGCTTCCCGGTCTTTCTAAGTGATAGCTTCGATTCATATTCCTTTTTTGGAAGGCCACAGCTCTTAACACGTAAGTTTCTTTAAATTAGTGCTATTCAAATGCAATCATTTTTGTTATCAAAGAATGCTTGATAGCTACTAATTGATGTTTTGCCAAGCTCTATTATTTTCAAATGTAGAAATTTTTCAGTTTGTTTTAAACTTAAATTTAATTTCAGCCAACTCAGAGTTTGCTTTCACAATTTTCTGTTTCAGCGACTCTTTATAGTCGACCAACTGCCCGGCAAGCTTATCATCGCTAAGGGCAAGCATTTGTACCGCAAGGATACCTGCATTTTGAGCAGCATCGATACCAACAGTTGCAACAGGAATTCCCGGAGGCATCTGAACAATGGCAAGCAAAGCATCCATGCCATCGAGGGTTGCACTAATTGGGACGCCAATTACTGGCAGAGTAGTCATTGAGGCAATTACACCACAAAGATGAGCAGCCATACCAGCCGCAGCAATAATCACTTTCACACCACGATCTTTAGCTCCCTTGGCAAATTTCTCAACCTCTTCGGGAGTGCGGTGAGCCGAAAGGGCATTCATTTCGAATGGGATTTCAAACTCATCGAGAATCTTCGCCGCTTTTTCCATAACAGGCAAGTCGCTTGTGCTGCCCATTATAATACTAACCAATGTTTTCACTTCTTATCTATTATTAATTGATCCGTTTCACAATGATGGCAATATACAAAATTTTGAAACTTTCAATTTTAAGTTTACGTTTTCTGGTAGCAAATTGTTTTTCATTTAAAATATTTGACGGTTATTTGTACTTTATTTTGCAACCTTAAAATTTTATAGATGGAACGTGTAAAACTTGACGACCGAGAATTTGATCTTTTTATTCCTTATGCGAGGATTAAATCGGCAATTAATGATATTGCTGCAAAAATCAACTCGGAATTGGCTGGCGAAGACGTACTGTTTATCTGCATTTTAAATGGTTCTTTTATGTTTTCGGCTGAACTTCTTCAGGAAATCACCATCGAAAATTCTGAAATCACCTTTCTTAAACTTTCTTCGTACGAAGGAACCGATACCACTGGCAATGTTAAGGAACTCATTGGCCTTAATGAACCGGTTGAAGGGCGTACACTTGTTGTACTTGAAGATATTATCGACACTGGGATTACAATTGTTGAGGTAAAAGAGATGCTAAAATCGCACAATCCTAAAGATGTAAAGATTGCCACAATGTTACTTAAACCTGAGAAGTTTGGGAACAAAATGCCAATTGACTATGTAGGGCTTGAAATCGGGAACGATTTTATTGTTGGTTTTGGTCTCGATTACAACCGAAAAGGCAGGAACCTTAAAGATATTTATAAAGTTGTAGAATAACCAATCATTTTAATCATGTTGAACATTGTACTTTTTGGCCCTCCGGGGGCAGGAAAAGGAACCCAAGCCGACTTTCTTATCAAGAACTTTAACCTGATGCATATATCTACAGGTGATTTGTTGCGTAGCCAAATTGCAGCAGAAACAGCACTGGGTATTAGAGCAAAAAGTTTTATCGACAAAGGCGAGTTAGTACCCGACGAACTTGTGATCGGAATGATAGAAACCAAACTCGAAGAGAGCAAAGGAATTAAAGGAATTATTTTCGACGGATTTCCGCGCACAGTTGCTCAGGCCGAAGCTCTTGACGTTCTTTTAAATAGTAGAAACGCTCCTGTTTCGGGAATGCTTGCTCTCGATGTCGACAAGCAAGAGTTGATTAACAGGTTGTTAGAACGAGGAAAAACATCAGGAAGATCTGACGATCAGGATGCTTCGATTATCGAAAACCGCATCAACGTTTACAATGAAAAGACTGCCCCGTTGACCGATTATTACAGCGCCCAGAACAAATTTCATGGCATTAAAGGTGTTGGATCAATTGAAGAGATTGCCGACCGCCTAACAGAAGTTGTGAAAAGCTTGTAATCTGAACCACTACAGCATAAAAAAAATCCGATTGAGTTTTCAATCGGATTTTTTGTTGCCACATTCCAGCGTATAGCCAACTTTAGGGATGTTGTTAATTTGAACATCGGGGTCGCCACTAAGGTATTTCCGCAGTTTGGCAATAAACACATCGAGACTGCGCCCGTTAAAATAGTCGTTGTCGCCCCAAATGGAGAACAAAATATTATCGCGCTTCACAATTTCGTTTGGCGAAAGGCAAAGCTGCCTTAGTACTTCGTTTTCTTTAAGAGTAAGCCTACGCAAATCGTCGCCCAATTTCAGCAGTTGATTTTTATAATCGAAATGGTATTTCCCAATTTCAAACTGATCGGAGCTTACATTTTCTTCGGGCTGAATGTTGTAACGGGTCATTATTGCATTGATGCGGCAAAGCAACTCGTCTTCGTCGAAAGGTTTTGTAATGTAATCGTCGACACCCAAATGGAAGCCCTTTAACTTATCTTGCTTCATTGAACGGGCGGTAAGGAAAACAATAGGGATGGAAGAATTCTCGGCCCGCACACGTTGTGCAAGCGAGAAACCATCGATACCAGGAAGCATAACATCGAAAATACAAAAGTCGAAATCAGCAGTTTTAAAGGCATTAAGCCCCGACTCACCATCGCGATATAGCTTCACATCGAACCCGTTCGACTCAAGAAAGTCGACAAGCAAAAACCCGAGACTGGTATCGTCTTCAACCAATAATATCTTAGTTTTTTTCATTTTCGAGAGGTAAAGTTATTGTAAAAAGTGTGCCTGAATTTTTCGAACTCAGCACTTCAATTTTTCCCTTATATTGTTCTATTAGCTTCTTAACGTAAGTTAGTCCAAGTCCAAAGCCTTTAACGTTGTGCACGTTTCCAGTCGAAACACGGTAATATTTTTCGAAAACCATTGAAAGGTCTTTTGTTTCAATGCCAATTCCATTGTCTTTCACACCAATCTCAATTGAGTTTCTCCGGTTAATTGTTGAAATTGTTATCAGCGGAGCCGAAGCCGAATACTTAATTGCATTATCGATCAGGTTAGAAAAAATAAGCACAAAATGGTCAGCAGCAACATTTAAAGTGTGGTGTTTTGCGTCGAGGTTATATTCAATTTTTCCGTTCAATGCATCGAGGCGGGTTTTAAATTCGCCCCCTGTTTCAACAATAACCTGATGAATATCTACACTTTCGAGAGAGCAATCGTTTTCGTTTCCACACGACACTTTAAGAATATTCACAACGTGGTTCTCAAGTTTCTGATTCTCTTTCAGAATAACTGTTGTGTACTCCATCACCTTTTCGTCGTTTATGACACCTTCCTTTTTCTTTATTAGGCTAGCCGCAAGACGAATGTTTGAAAGCGGAGTCTGAAATTCGTGAACCATATTATTGATAAAATCAGAGGTCTGTTTCACAATCAACCGTTCTTTCTTAAACATTCGGAAAGTAACAATGAACGAAACCATAACGAACAGCACTGAGAAAATTGCCAACAGGAAAGAGCCCTTCATTTGTGCCAGAAGAAACTGCTTACGGGCAGGAAACTCGAGCCTGATCTGAATTCCGTCTTTCTCGAGCAAGCCATTTAGCGATTGCAAATAACAACGCGAACCAAAAAGCTTTGAATCTTTAGCCACATAAGCCGAATCGGTAATTTCGAATTTATAACCCAGCTCTATTTGATAATTATTTAGGTTTGACCTTATAATAGAGTCGATTTCATCAATTGTTTTCTTCTTTGCGGTAGCTTGGCAAGGGTGACCACACAGGTAGTTTTTCATATTATTACAAACAGGCACACGGCTTCCTATCTCTTCTCGAGATTCGTTTAAAGCCTTTGCCACAGTTTGATTGAAGTTCTGTTCTTCGAGCCTGGCTGCATTAAAAAGCCAGTTAACTTGAATAACCATCAAAACAATCAATGCAATAAATGTAGTAATTGCCAAAAAACCTTGCCTGTCAATTTTCTTCATAACTCTACAAATTTAGATTTTTTTCGAGAGTGAGATTGCCCATTAACAAGACAATAACAGACAATAACATCGGTATAACAAAATGAATAACCAGATCGACGTATTTTTGACTTTAGAAAGATTAATAAACAATTAAAAAAAATATCACATGAAGAAACAAATTTTATTCGCAACGATCTTATTTTTCGCTATTGCACTTTTCGTTCCTACATTTTCGGTAGCAAGTTCAAACGGAGCCGCAGTAACAGTTGTAGACAACAACGAGAAAAAAGACGACACAAAGAAAGCTGCTTGCGCCAATAAGGAAGCAAACAAAGGAAATTGCACCGAAGCTCAGAAAAAAGAGTGTGCAAAACAGTGTACTGACGCAAAAAAAGCGGAATGCAAAGAATCTAAAAGTGAATGTTGCAAAGCAAAAGGCACAAGCACCGAAAAGAAAAAGTAATTAACATTAGCCCAAGTATCAAAAAGCGATAGTTTTTAAACGTTAGTTTAAGTAGTTAATTTTAAAAACCTTGCCATCCCACGGCAAGGTTTCTTATTTTATAGGCACTTCAAATCCGATTTTTACAATTTAAACTAAGGAATCTCAATCATTTGCTACATTTGCAAAAATTTCTTTAATTATAGTATGGCAGAGACCAATTTTGTTGATTACGTAAGAATGTATTTAAAATCAGGGAACGGCGGACCGGGATCGACTCACCTGAGACATGAAAAATCTATGATGAAGGGCGGGCCCGACGGAGGCGACGGCGGCCGTGGTGGCCACATAATCCTACGTGGAAATGCTCAGATGTGGACTTTGATCCACCTCAAATATAAAAGACACGTGTTTGCCGGCCACGGCGAATCGGGAGGTAGGCAACGCAGCTTTGGTGCCGACGGAGATGATGTTATTCTTGAAGTTCCTCTTGGCACAATTATAAGAGATGCCGACACCCAAGAAATAATTTGCGAAATTACCGAAGATGGCGAAGAAAAGATTGTAATGAAAGGTGGCCGCGGTGGTCAGGGAAACGCTCATTTCAAAACAGCTACTCTTCAAACTCCTCGTTTTGCTCAACCCGGCGAACCCCTAGAAGAGGGTTGGCGAATTCTGGAATTGAAAATTCTTGCCGATGTTGGGTTGGTTGGATTTCCAAGTGCCGGAAAATCGACATTGCTTTCGGTTGTTTCAGCTGCAAAACCTAAAATTGCCGATTATCCTTTCACTACGCTTGTTCCGAATCTGGGAATTGTTAGCTATCGCGATAATAAATCGTTTGTAATGGCCGATATTCCTGGAATTATTGAAGGCGCTCACGAAGGTCGTGGTTTGGGGCTGCGCTTTTTGCGCCACATCGAACGAAACTCCATGCTGCTATTTATGGTTCCAGCCGACAGCAAAGACCATCTGAAAGAGTATAATATTTTACTGAACGAATTGGAAGAATACAATCCGGAATTGCTCGACAAACAACGACTTCTGGCAATTTGTAAAGCCGATTTACTTGACAATGAGCTGATGACTGAAATTAGTAAGGAATTCAAAAAAATCCCTCACATTTTCATTTCATCCATTACCGGCTATAACATTCCGGAGCTTAAAGACAAAATTTGGCAAATGATGAACAGTTAAAAATTTACAGCATGATCGACTGGCTAAACAATATCGACACTCAACTTTTTTTGGGCTTAAACGGAAAGCATTCACCATTTTTCGATGCTTTCTTTACACTGTTTACCAGTATGGAAACTTGGTTTCCGCTGTACATTTTAATTCTTGTCGTTATTTTCATAAAATACAGACAGCAGGGAATATGGATCCTGCTGTTTTTCATTTTAACAATTGTTTTAAGCGACCAACTTTCGGGGCTCATTAAAGATCTGGCGCAACGGTTACGGCCTTCGCAGGAGCCTTTACTAGCCGGCAAGGTAAATATCCCTGCCAGTCAGGGAGGTTTGTATGGTTTTGTTTCGGGCCATGCTGCCAACTCATTTGCATTAACCTTTTTACTTGGCTTCTTATCGCGAAACCGTAAGCTTTTTACTATCTTGGTTGTTTGGTCATTGGTTATCTGCTATTCGCGAATTTATGTAGGCGTTCATTATCCACTCGATGTAATTTGTGGCGGAACACTTGGGGCTCTAATTGGATGGGGCATGTACAAACTTCTTATTCTTTTCGACTGGAGGTTTCAGCAAAAGACAATTAAAAAAGCGGGTGCCTGGAAGCAAAAAGAGATTTTCCCTATCGAAATCGCATTTATCTTTATTGTGTCCACCCTACTGATAGCCGCAAAAATTATTTTAAAACACTATGCTTAACACCTTATACCAGCCTTCCGATTTAAAGCAAATCTACACTCTCCGAATTGACGAAGAAAATTCTAACCTGTTAAAAATAAAGAAGAAACTAAATTGGTTGGCCATAGCAAGGCTTGTATCTTTCCTTCTTATTATAGTTTCACCTTTCAAAATTTACCCTGAAAATCATTGGTCTGGAATTGCCATTACAATCATTTCGCTAGTTGCATTCCTTATTTTGGTGAAATTGCACTTGAAAGTAAAACAGCAAAAGAACATCATTGAAAATCTGAAAAAAATAAATGAAAATGAACTGCTTGCTCTTGATCATCACTTTTCGCAATTCAATGCAGGCAGCGAATTTATTGACCCCAATCACTTTAACTCATACGACTTAGATATTTTCGGAAAAGGTTCAATCTTCCAATTTCTTAACCGAACCGTTACGGCCGAAGGGACTAAGAAACTTGCTTCTATTCTTCAAAATCCACTGAAAGATCCTTCATCGATTTTGAAACGACAGGAGATGATAAAGGAACTTGCCTTAGATATTGACTGGCGGCATGATTTCTCGGCAAAAGGGCAACTTTACCTCGAAAACCCTGCCGAAAGCGAAAGGCTTAATAGCTGGGGGAAAGAATCGTTTCAGCTCAAATTGCATAAAATTATTGCCCCTCTGCTATTCGTTCTTCCCATCATCTCAATTTCGGCCATCATTTTCTGGATTATTTCGGGCAATTCGGCCCTGTTTATTCTGGCGGCTTTGCTTCAACTTGCATTTTGGATCACCGAACGCAAAAACATTAAGTCGGTTTATGAGCAATTCGGGAAACGAGAGCAAATTCTTTCAAAATATGCGCTTTTGCTTGGACTGATTGAAAAACATGAGTGGAAATCGGACGAAGGCAGATCAATAATTAACGACCTCAAAAACAGCGGTCTTCCTTCTAAAGAAATTACGAAACTAAGGAAGATAACTTCGGCATTCGACAACAGAAACAACTTCTTGGTTGGAATCATACTCAACACAGTCTTCCTTTGGGATATTTGGTGTTCATTTTTGCTAATTAAGTGGCACAATAAAAACAAAGAGAACTACGGAATATGGAGTTCGGCAATCGCATTCTTCGACGCACACAACTCATTGGCAAACTATGCGTTCAACCATTCCGACCACATATATCCAACACCTGTTATCGGAGAGTTTAAACTGAAAGCCGACAACATGGGGCATCCGCTTATTCATGCCGAAAAACGGATAAACAACAGCTTTTACATCGACGGCAACCAACAAATAATAATTGTAACAGGCGCCAACATGGCCGGCAAAAGTACGTTCCTCCGCACTGTTGGCGTAAACATGGTTTTGGGAATGACCGGAATGCCTGTTTGTGCCACCGCAATGGAATTTGTTCCTGTTGATGTTTTCTCGAACATGCGAACCACCGACTCTCTTTTCGACGACGAATCGTACTTTTTTGCCGAGTTAAAACGGATAAAAGCCATCCTCGACGAACTTAGCAATGGGCGGAAAATGCTTATAATTCTTGATGAAATTCTGAAAGGCACAAACTCTGTCGACAAACTTCAGGGATCGCAAAAGTTAGTAAAACGGCTAATCGGGAAAAATGCGTCTGCAATTATTGCCACCCACGATCTAAAACTTACCGAGATGGCAAATGAACATCCCGAAGCAATTAAGAACCAATGCTTTGAAATTGAAATTTCGAACAACGAAATGCATTTCGACTACAAACTGCGAACCGGTGTTACCAACACAATGAACGCAACTTTCCTAATGAAAAAAATGGGTATAATTGAATAACCCAACTTCTATTTTCGAGTTTAAACTGCTAAAAATTGTCCAAATTTGATAAGTTTGTTGTCTTTATAATACCGAAGATCAATTCAGAATGAAGAATAATTTCAGAACACTCATCATATTCCTTTCGGCGATGCTAATCGTAATGAAAGTCTATTCATCTGGTTATTCATTCGACAGGATGACAAAACCCCTACCCCACTCCAATGTTCTGGCAATCAACCAAGATAAGCAAGGGTTCATGTGGTTTGGAACCCGAAACGGGCTTAACCGTTACGATGGGGTAAACCTCGTTTCATTTTTTCATCGCGACAATGATTCGCTTTCGCTTACTAACAATTTGATAAACACTATTCAAGTTGGCAACGACGGAGTTCTTTGGATTGGAACTTATGAAGGACTGTCGCTTTTTGATCCGGAACAATTCAAATTTCACAACCTCGACTACTTCGTAAAAGGAGAATCGATCCCAAATTTTGGAACGGTACTCTCGATCGAGAACGGAGGAAATGGCATTGTATGGATTGGAACAATAGACAATGGACTTTTCAAAGTAAATACAACCGAAGGAAAACTCACTCAGATAAAAGCAAACAATAAATCACTTTCAATCTGCGATAATTGGGTGAATGCTACAAAATTCGACAAAAAAGGGCGCCTTTGGGTTGGTACAAAAAACGGGCTTTCGCTTATCGAAAATGGTTCAAAGGTTTCGAATTTCTACAAAACCGACAATAATCCGAACTCACTTTCAAATAATTACATCAGGGCAATAACCGAAGATAAAGATGGGAACATTTGGGTTGCCACAAGTAGCATGGGGCTTCACAAAGTTGTTGAACACGGAGGCGCAATATCGTTCAAACGTGTTCCTTTTTATGAAGATTTCTACCCTTATGTTCCTGTTTTTGATGTCCTTAGCCTTATGCCCGATAAAAATGGAAACATCTGGATTGGGACTGAAAACGGAGGATTGTTTGTTTATAATCCGAAAACTAATTTCACAGAACATTTTCTGAACGATCCATTTGACCCTAAGTCGGTTTCGGGTAATTCAATCTACAATATTTACCAATCGAAAGATGGCATAATTTGGATTGGAACATACAACCAGGGCGTTTGCTATTACGATGAGAACAAACTACCGTTCGAACATTTCTACCAGAACCCGACAACGTCGAACTTCCTGAACTGTAATATCATAAAAGTTCTAAAAGCTGTAAACAACGAACTGATCATCGGAACCGACGGGGGAGGTTTAACCTATGCCAACATTGCCGCAAACCAATCGGAACACTACACAAAAAAACCGGGCAATAACAGCATCAGTTCGAACACAATAATGTGCATGCTCCCCGATGGTAATGATAAAGTTTGGCTCGGAACATGGGATTCGGGGCTTAATATTTTCGACAGAAGAACAAAATCTTTCAAGAAATACAATACAAGTTTCGACAAAGATAGTCCGATTGACATTGAACATATTACCGCTTTTCTAAAAGACCGAAGCGGCAAAATTTGGATAGGCACATTTGGCCACGGACTAAACTATTACGTTCCGCAGGAAGACAAAATTTATCATTTCAGTGGTCGCGATGCTGGAAATACAACTCTAGATATTGAGAACATCCACTGCATTCTTGAGGCTTCGTCGAGCGAGATATTACTTGGTACTATGGATGGGCTTTATGCCATTTCGGGCACCAACTCAAAACCACAAATACATCATTACCAATGCAATTCATCAGACTCGACAACGCTAAGCAACAACCTTGTGGTCGACATGTTTGAAGATTCTAAGCATCAGATTTGGATTGGAACAATTGGCGGTGGCTTGAACCTGTTTGATGTAAAAACAGGAAAATTCAGGCATTTTTCTGAGAAAGAAGGGCTCCCCGAGAATTCAATACGAAGCATAATCTCCGACAAAAAAAATAAATTGTGGATATCGACAAACCTGGGAATTGCCTCTCTAAATCCTGAAACATTTGAAATTAAAGCATTCAGAAGTAAAGTACTTCAAGATGTAGGCGAGTTTTTATTTGGGTCGGCAACTGTTGACCGCGAAGGGAACGTCTATTTTGGGGGCAGCAACGGGTTTATTAAATTCCACCCCGATAAGTTAAAAGAGAATAAAAATATTCCAGCCGTCTATTTCTCCGACTTCCGATTATTCAACAAATCAGTCTCAATTGGAGAAAAAGGATCAATCATAAACAAGCATATCTCCTCGACCGAAAATGTTGTTTTAAATCATAACCAATCGGTTATTACAATCGATTTCATTGCACTCAATTATACCGAGTCAAATCAGAATCAATACGCATATTACCTCGAAGGGTTTGAACCAGACTGGAACTATTCAGGAAAAAACAACTCGGCCACCTACACCAACCTCGACCCAGGCACCTATGTTTTCAAGGTAAAAGCAACCAATAACGATGGAACTTGGAACCCTGTGCCTGCCACACTAAAAATCCGTGTTCGATCACCTCTTTGGGCAACTTGGTGGGCTTTTGCTGTTTACATCGTAATACTATCGCTAATTTTCTTCTACATCTCCAGATTCCTTCAGAAAAGGATTGAAGAAAAACAAGCGCTCAATGCCGAACGCACTCAAAACCAGAACATACAAGAACTGAAAGATCGTAAGTTACAGTTCTTTACAAACATTTCGCATGAAATCAGAACCCCGCTTTCAATGATCATTTCGCCTTTAGACGAAGTTCTTGAAATGCCAAGCCTGAGCGACGACGCAAGAAAAAAAATAAGGTATGCCGGAGAAAATTCAAGGCTGCTTTTGAAATTAGTAAACCAGTTGCTCGACCTCCGAAAACTCGACAGCAGCAAAATGGAACTCTTCTTATCGAAAGTAAACATCAACGAACTTATTCACCATACCGTTGAATTACACCGATTAAAAGCCGAAGAAAAGAAAATAGACCTAATACTTGAAACTCTCGATACCGAAGAATCGTTTTATGTCGACACCGACAAGATCGAGAAAATCGTCAACAACCTATTATCAAATGCCATAAAATTCTCGCCCGAAAATAGTCTTGTGTTTATTAGGGTTAGCCAGAAAATATCGCCCGAATTATTAACAATCGAAGTAATAGATAGCGGTATGGGGCTCGATAAAAACCAGATACCTTTAATATTCGAACGATTCTACCAAGGAAAAACCGCACTAAACAAAGGCGGTACCGGCATTGGGCTCGCACTTAGCAAAGAGCTTTCAGAAATTCACAAAGGCGAACTGAGTGTTGAAAGTGAAAACGGAACAGGCTCGTGTTTCAGGCTTAATATTCCTGCAAACACAAATGCATATAACGGACTCGAAAATGTGATTCTTGAAGAGCCTCTGCCTGCAATATCAACAT
>Ga0209373_10003995_pt1 | contig 13079 bp, 10 predicted proteins | sample Higcelweek5metaG_FD_187173 | JGI IMG/M metagenome (GOLD analysis project Ga0209373, IMG submission 187173) | Freshwater pond sediment microbial communities from the University of Edinburgh, under environmental carbon perturbations - High... | ecosystem: Environmental > Aquatic > Freshwater >...
CATCCAGGAGTGGAACTTGGTCAGCTAGAGTTGCGACTGAAGCCATATCGAGTAACCATTTTTCCCAACCCTCATGAATATTCCAATATTCTCCATATTTTTTAATAAGAGCTTGAATTAATTTAAAAGCGATACCTGCACCGCAAAGCATTTTGTCTGGATAATTACAACCGTCCTGCTTAGGATTCAAAATGGCGTAAGCCTTAGGAATATTATCTTGAGGTAAGTGATGATCTGTAATAATAACATCAATACCAGAAGCGGTTGCTCTTGCCACCTCTTCTACAGCAGTAATACCAAGATCAAAAGTTATTAAGAGATTTACTTCATCTTCTATAAAATGATCAATTGCATCAAGATGTAATCCATATCCCTCATCGTGACGATCTGGGATATAAACCCCCACACCATAAGAAAATGATGCGCCTTGCGCGTTTTGATAAACTTCATTTTCTTTGGTGTGGGGGTAAATAGAGAAAGGATAATTAATCTTTTCAAAGAAATCATGCATAATAACCGCTGCTGGAATTCCATCGCAGTCATAGTCACTATAAATAACAATTTTTTCTTTTGCTTCTATTGCTTCAAATATTCTGACGGAAGCAATCTCCATATCCTTCATTAAAAATGGATCATATAAACCATCCTCATATGAGGGATTTAAAAATTTGTCTCGGTATTCCTTTTTTATTCCCCTATTACTGAGCAAAATGTCTAGTAATTCTTTCTCATTTGGCATAAGACTCATTTTACCATATAATAGAAGCATGAGTAATTCATGTATATTTTGTAGAATCGTGTCAAAAGAGATACCTTCTAACGAAGTCTATGAGGACAAAAATTTCTTAGTGTTTTTAGATGTAAAACCAATAAATCATGGGCACCTTTTAATAATTCCTAAAAAACACATTGTATGGATGCAGGAAGCAGACAATAAAACAATATCTGAAATATTTAAACTTGCTAAAAAAATGATGCTGGCGCTAAAAAAAAGTCTAAAATGTGACTATGTTCATCTCTCAGTTGTAGGTAACGAAGTTCCTCACTTCCACATCCATCTCATTCCAAGATACAAAAATGATAAATTTAGAAATTTACCGAGAAAAACTTACAAAAATACAGAAGTAAAAAAAGTATTAGATAAAATAATTAAATCAATATAATCAAAAAACACCCGATGGGTGTTTTTTGATTATCAGTTCATAATTATCAATTACTTAAGAACTCTAATTCCTGGCAAAGTTCCTTTAGCTAGAAAATCTAATGTCGCTCCACCACCAGTAGAAACAAAACCAATTTTATCTTCAATCTTCAATTTAGAAATTAAAACAACAGTATCTCCTCCCCCAATGACACTCTTGGCTTTACTTTTAGTGATAGCTTTGAGAATTTCTTCTGTCGCACCACCAAAACCATTTTCATATTTACCAAGAGGACCATTCCATAATATAAATTCAGATTTTTTGACTAAATCTTTAAGAGATTCAACTGTTTTTGGTCCAACATCAACAATGTTTTCATCTGGTAACACATCATGTGGATTTGTAAAACGATTTTTGGAATTTTTAGTAACTACCACATCAATAGGAAGCGTTAAATTCTTACTTTTTAGAAGTGGCACTATTTGAAAATTATTACCACTTTCAACAAGAGAAATCCCAGTTTCATAACCTTTTGTCTTAAAGAAATCATTAGCGATAGCTCCACCTATAAAAATATTATCCGCGGAACGCAAGAATTTTTTTATCAATGGAATTTTTGTTTCAAATTTAGCTCCACCGAGAATAAACAAGAAAGGATGAGCTGGATTAAATACTTTAGATAAGTTCTCAACTTCCAATAAAAGCTGTAAACCAGCATATCCTGGAAGGTATTTTGTAATACCAACAACTGAAGCATGCTCTCTGTGAGAGACTGAAAAAGCATCATTAACATATATATCTCCATATCGAGATAAGGCTCTAGCAAATGAAGGAGAATTTTTTTCTTCCCCCGTTTCACTACGAAGATTCTCTAAAAGAATAACTTCTCCGTTTTTTAATGAATTAACTATCTTTTCTGTCTCATTAGAAAAAATTGGTGTTTTTATAAAACTAAAATTTTTAATATATTTTTTAACTTTTTCAGCAACAGGTAAAAGAGTATCCTTTGCGTCTTTTCCAATATGCGAGATTAAGATTATTTTTGCTCCTTTTTTCTGTAAAAATAAAATTGTTGGAATAGCTTTTTTGATACGAAAGTCATCAAGAATTTTTCCATCCTTAGTCGGTACATTAAAATCAACTCTTATAATTACTTTTTTACCTGATGCACTTTTTAGTTCTTTGATTGATTTCATATAATTTATTGAGTGGCGACATTTAATATGTCCCCAAATTTTTTAGAGTTAAGAGAATCTCGTCCAACAAGTAAACCGTCGGCTTCTCCCCCTTTTACAAATGACTCGGCATTAAGAGGATTAACTGAACCTCCATAAAGAATAGAAACACTATGAGCAGTATTGGCATCATAAATATCCGAAATAACTTTTTTAATAAAAATTTTCATCTCTAAAAATTCTTCTTTGGTCGCTTCTCTAACTGCTCCTTTCCCAATAGCCCATACTGGTTCATAAGCGATAATAATATTTTTTATCTGAGCCTTAGGAATTTCATTTAGACAATTTTTAAGTTGTTCTTTAACAAAAGATAAATAAAAACCATCGTGATCTCTTTTATTTTCACCAACACATAAGATCGGAGTGATTTTATTTTTAAGTAAATTAAAAATTTTTTTGTTTATGATATTATCATTTTCTCCTAAAAATCGTCGTTCACTGTGACCAACGATAACATAATTAACACTCATGTTTTTAAGCATATTAGAGGAAACTTCTCCTGTATAAGACCCTTCTCCGTCTTTTGCTACATTTTGAGCCCCAAGAAAAACATTTTTACTTTTAAAATTTCCTGATAAAAACAGGTATGGAAAAGGCGGGCAAACAACAATTTTAGCGTTTTTTATTCCTCTAGCTAAAGTATATGTCTCTTTGAAAATAACCCTAGCCTCTTTCAAAGACTTGGGGTTCATTTTCCAATTAGCGACAATGATTTTGGTCATATATTATATTATATCACAAAAATCACTCTAATTCTTCCCATGAGATAGTGACATATTTATCAGAAGTTAGGGGAAATGAAACGGGAGGTCCATATAATAAATTGGCATCATATATAATTGTACGAATATTGTAACCAAGACCACCAGTATAAGCAAAACCATATCTTTTACTACTACCTATCATACCATAAAGAGTGAGCGAGTCTCTGATGTGATAAGGATTACACGAACTAGTATAATAATATCTGCCGGCTCTACCATTAACTGCCATAAGAGCCGCATCTATGCGTAGATCATCATTACTTATCATACCAACTGTTACATTTTGTTGAGCAATAAGTCCAATTACATCAGTCCCATCATAATTAGTGTATAAGAGATCTTTGTTTATTATTATATTTTTTCTAGTTGAAGCATTATCTGGAAATACACCTGCTGCAATGGTTATACGGGCACCATCTATCTGTCCATCAACCCAAACATCATCCTCCACAAAGATAAGACCATTGGCTGGATTATCAATATTATCTATAAAAGTTTCACTTCCAATACTCCACGATCCCCAAGTGGTGTCACTATTACTGGGATTGGAATTACTTCGACAACTATAACTAGGAGTATACGTACTTATAACTTTGTACAAATCATAAGTGTCATCTGTTTTAAGAACAATGTGATAACCCTTTAATCCCAAACCAGAAGGAGCCAGATAGTTCCCATTAGCTAGAGCATCTGTTTTTATCAAAGACAAATCATTTGTAATACCAGTGAAGTCAGCTTGAGGTACAGGAAATTGTCTTCCAGCAATAAAGACATCTGATCTTGTTTGTATTGGATTTGAGGGTGCTTCTAGTATACGAAAAGAATCATTAATCCCCCCACTAGTATCTAGATGCGTATGGACACCAAATTCATTATTACCCGTATGGTCTGGATCATTGAAAGAAGTAACAGCACTAGTTATTAAATTGTGAGCAAGGCCATCAAATCTAATTCCACTATTTGAATGAATGGGACCAAAAACTTCTGTTCCTTCACCGAAACGCATAAAATCGTTAGCAACGATGGCAAATTTAGCAAAAGATGGAATAGCAAGTCTCACTTGTATTGTTCTTGTTATCAACGGATATTCGTCTACGTGGCCTTCTGATTTAATGGTGACTATAGTTGAACCTGTTATTGGTGGAGTTATTGTTAAGACGAAATCTCCAATAGCATTACCATCTTTATCATAAAAGACATGAGAATATGGCCCGCTTGCTCCAGTTCCATCTTGAAAATCATTTGGACTATGAGCTAAATGCCAACGATAGTAATCAATACCAGCTTCTGCAATCTGAAACGCTTGCTCCTTATACAAAGTTAGCTTAGCTATTTTAATACTAGAAGAAGCCCATGAAATAAAAAAAGTAACAACAACCACCGCTATCGCAGAAAAAACGAGAACATTTAGAAGAATCACTCCACGATTATTTTTGTTATTTCTATTCATATATCAATTATAAATTATCTTTAAGGTTTCGTATACTTACTTGCGTAGTAACTGTCATTGGAACGGGTGGTTTAGAAGGATCAGCATCAATAATAAGTGTTATTTTTACCAAACGGATACTTGCAATAGAAACAGGAAGAGACAAAGCCCCAGTTGTGCCATCATAGTTAGAGTCATAATAAGTAAATATAGAAGTAGTACCATTTCTAACATTGCTTACAACATTAGTAAAAGTTTCATTTGCAGACAAATATTGATATGGAGATCCTGTTGGTATTATCACACCTCTCCTAAGAGTAGTACTCGATAAAAAATATCTGATTCTTTCTTTCTTACCGTCAGCATTTATATCTGAAAAAAATACAAAAGACGTACTGTTTGCAGATTCAATATTGTAAGATCCTGAGGAAGATTGCGCAGCTGAACGAATTTCAGAAGCAATCGGTCTTAAAATTTTTCTAGCATCATCGTAAGAAGCTAAACCACTAGAAAAAACAGTATTGTAATAAAAAATATCTCGAGCAAATAAACTAACAGCACCTAATATGACAGTAAATATTGCTGTGGTCACAATAATCTCTGGTAAGGTAAACCCGGACACCAAATTTGGTATTGTTTTTTTATTGCTTCTCCTTAGAAAAAATGTAGAAAATATTTTGATCATATATTAAATAATTAACAGAGATAAAATTAAAAAACTAAGCAATAATACCAAATTTGGTGTCCGGGTAAACCCATAGACTGAACTTGATTTTGTTTTTGTATTATTCATTTTTGAAAATAAATTTTTTATCATAATGGTTACAGTGAAATAGTAATTTCTTTTCTAGTCCAATCACTAGTAATTTCGACATCTTCAGACACACTTGTATAACCACTCTTACTTACAGAAACGGTATAAGTTCCTAAAGAAAGAGATGAAAATGATACCTGTCCTGGTGGAATACAAGATGATGTATATCTGAAAGAAATGTCGGATACGGTTGGGGTATAAAGTGTATCGAGAGTATAAAGATACAAACGATAACGTAGATATCTGTCACCATTATGAACTGCACTTATAACTTGATTTGGTGAATCATAATAAGTAGAAGATGTCCCATCTGGTCCAACAAAGTCCCATGTTGAATTATCATTATTAGTAGCTATTTGGACTTGAGCACTGGTACTCCCTGTTTCTGTTGGCTGTATTGCAGGTTCCCAAATAATTTCTTTGAAATCACTAGCGGCACCTGTATCAAAAGTAGAAGAGGTAAGATAACCACTTGTGAAATAAACTCCAGCAGTATTGGCTAGACTTACACTTCCCGAAGCTGTTGAATCAATACCAGTATCGGAATCAAAATATTTAGTTGAATCTGAGAAATCGGCCTGTCCACTTCCTCCTGACCAATCTGTTTGATTTAGAAATTCTTGGTCAGTTTTTATAGTACTACTATAGCCACCTGAGTTTGTTAGAGTGACAGTGACATTGGTTGCTGGTAATCCTGTAACAGAATCTAATACAGCGACTAGAAGTCTTCTACCATTTTTAGGAGCAGTAAAGATTTTTATATTATGTTCGGTATCTGGATTAATACTCAAACTAAGAGGAAAGAATGGATTGGTACCAATTATATCATCCGTCGTATCTGTAATAGACATTGTATAAGCATCCCATTCAACGTCAGACAAACTAAGAGTCCCGGAACTGTTAGTAGTAAGAGACTGCAAATATTTATAGACACTAGGATCTGTTCCAATTAATTTATCCCCTCTCATATCAAAATTGAAGCTGGATGTTGCAACACACAAATTATTTGCGACTGTGAAATTAATCTCACTTACCTTGTCTATTGTGAAAGAAATCTGTGAAATCTGTTGGATGACAACAGTTATGTTTGGTTTTATTGGATTAGGATTTGCTGTCTCTCCTACAGCATAAGTTCGATCTGTAGAATATCCATCTTTAGAAACAGTGATTTGATATCCATCAACAGAAGGAGGAGCATCAACTATAGTAAGAACACCATTTACATCTGTCACATCAGTTAAATCTATCGTCGGAGAAGTACTGTTATTTACGATACTTACAGTTGCTCCCGAAACAGGTAACCCTAGAGCATCAAAAACTTTAATCACAAGTGCTCCATTCGTAGAAGCTGTCTCAAGATTTTTTGGGGCAACTTTTGTGGTAAACGAAATAGATGACAAACTAGAATCACACGATGAACATGACACAGTTACTTCTATTAATTTCATATCTGCTGGAGACAAATCTTTAGGAGTTCCATCAAAAGTTCCATCAAAAGGATCATCAACGTTTCTAACCATAAAATCTATATCAAAAGTCTTACCATCTTTAACGACTTCTGTATTTTGAGAAAGAACACCAGCGGGTATCCCTCCAACTGTACCAACTTCTTGATAAGGCAAATTACGTGCAATTTCAAATTGCTCACTTGCAACATCTGTCATTATTTCTTTCGTTCGGATTATATTTATAATTTTTAAAATATTAACAAAACCAGAATATATTCCAACAGCAATAAACACGAAAATAGCTGAAGCTACTAAAGTCTCAATTAAGGAAAACCCGAGCTTTTTATTTGATTTACAGTATTTCATCATACAATTAATACTAAATATCATTCATGACTGAATACATCGGAGAAATCATCGAAACAGCAAAGACTCCAACTGCTCCACCGATTATAAGCATCAGAACTGGCTCAATAATAGTAGACAAATCTTTTGTCTTATTATCTACTTCTACTTCATAGAAATCAGCAAGATTTGAAAGCATCTTTGATAGATTACCAGTTTCTTCTCCAACTTCAATCATTTCTCCAACCATCACTGGGTACAAGAAAGTACTTCCTTTAAATGAAGCTGACAAGACCATTCCCTTTTCAATTGAACCAATTGATTTATGCACTAATTCTTTGTAGTGAACATTTTGGAGGACATCTTCTGTAATAGATAAAGCATTAGAAATACTTACTCCAGAAGCTAGAAGAGACGACAAAGTTCTAGCTGTTCTAGCTGTATTGACCTCTTTAACCAAAAGGCCAACGACAGGAATATATAAAATAAAACGGTCAAACCATCTTTGAACTTTTTTTACTTTAGAAAGAAGGATACCAGCTACAACAAGTCCAATGATTATCAACAAAAGAGCTATTGTGTGTTGACTGAGAGTATCAGAAAGCCAAATAATTGCCTTGGTAGAAGTCGGCAATTCAGTTCCTATATCCTTAAATGTAGCCGTTAATGTTGGCACAACATAAATTATCAACAGAGTTCCAATTCCAAGCATCGCAACGAGAACGATAGTTGGATATGTCATGGCCCCTTTTATTTTTTTATTTAAATCATAAGTTTTCTTGAGGGTTGTTCCAACTTCAGTAAGTGTCTTTGGCAAACTTCCAGATTCTTCTCCCGCATGAACCATTGGGACAAAAATACCTGAAAAAATTTTGGGGAACCTTTTCATCCCTTCTGAAAGAGTGTTTCCTTTATTTATATCTTCTTCAAGACCTTTCAAGACTTCGGTAAAAGTGGGATTGGTAGATTGTTTTTCTAAAATTGTTAAAGCTCTATTTATAGAAAGCCCAGCCGACAACATTCCACTTAAGTTATTAGTAAACATAATCTTTTCTGATAATTTAATCTTACCGAAAAGTCTCATCTTCTTTGAAAAAAGACCACCTTCTTTTTTAACTTCTTCTATAGAAATCGGAATCTCTCCTTTTTCTCTGAGCTCTCTCGCCAAAGTAAATCTATCTGGTGATTCAATGACCCCTTCAACAATTTCATTATTCTTACTTTGTACTTTATATTTAAATTTCATCCCGTTTAGAAGCAGGTCTCGGTCGTTACAATTAAATAACTAACCCAACCTATTACTCTTATTTTATAATAATCTCAATTAATTTATATATTCTCCCGTGACCGAGGCTTCTAACGGGATTCATTATCTATTCTGAAACAACACGAAGAACTTCCTCGGTTGAAGTTAATCCTTGAGCAGCTAAAAATATTCCATCTTCTAGCATTGTCATCATTCCCTCTTCTTTAGCCCTAGCTTCTATCTCATCAACAGACGATCCTTTGAGAATTAATTCTTTAATCGTAGACGTTACTTTCATGACCTCGTGAATGCCAACACGTCCTTTATAACCATCTTTTGATTCCTCGCTTGCTTTTGGTTTATAAAAAGGTATATCTCCCCATGTGGCATTATCCTTAACAACTTTTTCTGTCTTTAAGAAATCTAAAACTCGATCAAGATTGACCATTTTTTCTAGAGCTTGCTTCTCAGCGTCACTTAAGAAATATTCTTCTTTCTGTTCTGATAATTTACGAACCAAACGCTGAGCAATAACAGTTTTAACGGTAGAAACAATCAAAAATGGTTCAACACCCATATCAACCATTCTAGGAATTGCTCCAGCCGCAGAGTTGGTGTGGATAGTAGACAAAACAAGGTGTCCAGTTAGACTGGCATTAACAGCAAGTGAAGCAGTTTCTCCATCTCGAATCTCCCCGACCATTATTATATCTGGGTCTTGTCGGAGTAATGTACGTAAACCGTTTGCAAAAGTTAAACCTATTTCTGATTTTGTTTGAGTCTGATTAATACGTGCCATTTGATATTCAATCGGATCCTCAACTGTTGAAATATTTACATCTGGAGTATTTAAAATGTCGAGCATTGTATAAAGAGTTGTTGTCTTACCAGAACCTGTTGGTCCAGCACAAAGTAACATACCGGTACGTTTTTTCATTCCATCATGGATTCTTTCAAGGCCTTCACCATGAAAACCAAGTCCTTCTAGAGAAAAACCTTTGGCATTTTCACGAAGAATACGAATAACTGTTTTCTCTCCAAAATAAGTCGGAAGAGTAGAGACACGGAAAGAAACAGCTCCTTGTTCATTTATTATTTTAAAACGTCCATCTTGAGGAAGACGCTTCTCATCAAGTTTTAGATTAGATAGAACTTTGATACGAGCTACAATTCCAGGAGCAGTATCTTTAGGCAAGACCATGGCATCATGCAAGATACCATCAATACGGTAACGAACGATAAGAGATTCTTCTCCTGGTTCAATATGAACATCCGAAGCTCCTTGAAAAATCGCGTGTGAAATTAAAGTATCAACAATTTTTACGATTGGTAAATCTTCAGCTAATTCTTTTAACTCTTTTTCTGATTTTTCCTCACCTCCAACAATGTCAGAAACCGCTTTTATTGAACCACTTTCTTTTTTGATAATATCTTCAAAATCTGCCTGAAGACTTTTCTTGTACTGATTTAGAGCTTCTTTGATAGAAGCCGAGCTGGTCATTCGTGGGAGAATTTTTAATCCTACTTTCTTTTTAATAAAATCAATAACTGGAAGATTTTCAACATCAAGCATCGCTACTTCCAAGCCCGTGCTACTTTTTTTGTATGCAATAATATTATTACTCCTAGCAATCGGCTCAGGAATTAAAGTGAGAACTTCTGGTTCTATTTTCTCCCCTTCTAAACTAACAAACGGAATACCCAAAGCCACGGCTTGAGTTTTGTTCCAATCCTTTTCAGTTAATTTACCACTACTAACCAAGATTGAACCGATAGGTTGATTAGTTTCTTTAGCTTTTTTTTGAGCGACCGCGATATCTGTTTTAGTAACTAGACCAGAACTATTAAGTAGGTCTATAATTGTTTTTTCATCAACGTGCATAGTTTTATTATATCACAGGATAGAAAAGCGGGATAGATTTATGTTAATTTTTCTAGATGAAATTCCTTATTTTTTGCTTTTCTTTTCTTTTCTTCTTCTCTTGTTATGTATTTTTCAGAACTGGACAATGTATTATCTACCCAAAAAGCATAAGGCTGGTTTACCATAGACGTATCTGTCCTTACAATCATCGGAATATCATATGGGTGTTTCGCCTCTATATGTTTAATAAGCTCATTACTTAACCCTTTCTGTGTTGAAAACATTATTATATATTGATCTATTTCTTGTATAACCCCTTTCCATGGATATATTGAATTTATCAACCAATAATCAGCTGAAATGACTAATTTCTCCTCCACTGCTGAAAGACTTATCGCCCTTGCCTCATTAACTCCCGAACATGTTGTATAAACAAAAACAGTATCTTTCAAACTTCTATCTATCTTATCAAAAAGCATCATAAAAAATGGAAATTACATAATAAATATAAACTATCTCGGCTAAATAGTTTCTAAAAATAACAAAGAACAATTTATCGCTTAATAATTAATAAACTTCTTCTTGAAAACACTTCTCACAATAAATGATTTCTGGTCTATCTGGAGCATAAGGTGTTTCAAATTCATTACTGCAACCTTCATTCATACATTTTCGGTGCCATAATCTTAATGGATTACGTTTTTTTAAACGTTCTTCATGACGACAAAAATAACAAAGCCTCGGTAATGGAACCCCGAGTTTTTTGTATAAATTTAATTCATCGGGAATTATTTTATAAGCTAATGAACATCTACGAGAAGTCTCTCCTTTATTACCACACTCAATCACTTCCTTAACTATTGAATCACTAACATCGTTTAAATTATCTGGTAAATCTTCAGCTTTAATTGTTGTTTTATAGTCTCCTATTTTTTTATCCCTCCACCTATACCCCATTTTTAATGCCTTTTCTTTTGTCAGCGGAAAATAATCTTGAGCTTGTGTTTCGTTATAACAGAAAGGAGATAATTCTGTAGGAAAAAATTCTCCGTATTTATAAGATATATTATTTTTGTCTATATATGGTACATCATTCATGTGTTGAACTATTTTGAGAATTAAATTATTATATTCCTCTTTTGTGTACTGTTTATTTAAAATACAATAATGCTTATTACGAAGACCAATGCAACCAAATAAATCTGAGCAACCATAACAATTAAAACAATATTCGATATTATTTGAACTATAAACGACACTTGTAAACAAATTACGGAAATTACCTATTCCTGTATCAAAAGCTTCATATACCAATTCAGCTAAACCTATTCCAGGGCCAGAATCATATGTGTCTTTAACTTTATCTTCTAACCAATGACAATATTTACAATCTTCTATAGGACCATTACTTGCGTCAAAACAGGTTTTACAATTTTTTGTTTCTTCTATATTATCTCCAGTTGAATTTACTGTCTTCATTTGAGTAGAAAATCGGTGAAGAGATTTCAAATAAAGTTCAGAAAAATTCTCTTTTAATCTATTAATTATCTGGTGACTTTTTAAATCTATTTTTGATAATTTATTATTATATTCTTCTCTTGATAGTTGTTCATTCCACATACAATAAGATTTATTCCGAAGATTACTACAACCAAAACAATTTATACATCCGATACAATCATAAAGAAAGTAAGAATCAACACAGTTCTGACAATTTAAGGAATATAATACATGATAACAATCAGAACAAAGGACATCATCATAACAGAGTTCTGAATCATGAGCCACATATAAATCACAAGAATCCTTAACTTGAGTAATTCTGTTGCAATAAAAACTTTGCTCAACCTTCCATGACCCTGAAATCATAAAACTATTACGACTATCCTCCGCCACATTACAATAATCACTATTAACAGCATTAGAATTTGAAAGAATTTGTAATGGAAAATTGTCTCTCAACTCCCTCCATTGTTCAAAAAATGGTCTTGAAAAATCATAACTCTTACCATAGGATAAAGGATCCCAATTATCACTCCACCAATATTTAATATCATATACAGTGAGTTTTTCTTCTGGTGGATACAAAGAGATCAAAATTTCATCATGTCCAGGAGCATTACATTTTCTTTTAAAAAGAGACATCTCGTTACGCCAACATAATCTTCTTATTGTCCTACATTCAAAACAAAATGTTGGTGGAGGAACTTTAATTTTTTCATAGAACGAAAAATCATCGGTTTCGATTGTAAATTTATTGTGACAATTTTGGCATTCTCTTGTTTCCATATCAGTACCAAATTTTTATTTATTAATATATTAAAAATAAAATCTCTAGAAGCGAAGCTCCTAGAGATTTTAATTCAGCCTTTAAAAATTATTTCTAAAGAAATCACCCTATTCATAATTTCTATATAATCTTTCATGTTATTGCGGTAATTCACATTTGGTTTTCTCGGCCAGAGTTTCAAAAGATTGTTCACCAGAGAGACGTGTTCCATCGGCAAATATCCAAGTTGGATATCCTTCAATACCTTTATCCTTACAAATTTGAAGTTGTTCTTTACCATCCTCAGTTGAACATTCTATATAAGGAAGATAATCTTTTGATGAACCAAATTCTTCTTTTTGTTTTTTACAATGTGAGCACCAAAAAGTTCCATAAAATTCTGCCCCAGAATTTTTTATGCATTGAGCAAAGTTATCATACTGACCAGCTTTTTCTGTTTTAGAACCTGTTAAAACACCAAAAATAGTAACTGCAATAACTATCAATACTATAAATAAGATAA
>Ga0209373_10003998_pt1 | contig 13073 bp, 12 predicted proteins | sample Higcelweek5metaG_FD_187173 | JGI IMG/M metagenome (GOLD analysis project Ga0209373, IMG submission 187173) | Freshwater pond sediment microbial communities from the University of Edinburgh, under environmental carbon perturbations - High... | ecosystem: Environmental > Aquatic > Freshwater >...
ATAAAAAAGCATCTTTTTCCCATTTTATGGAATGGACGCAATATCACTGCATATATAAGAGGATAATATTTCAGAGTGAGATTTGAGAATTTTCCTTATAAACGATGTTTCCGGGTTATCTGGATTAGCCTCATCTATCATAACAGTAAAAATCCTGTATAAACTTTCATGATTGAACTGCATCAGATAGGATTTAAATCCATCAATGAAAGATTTCTGGATATTTTTATTCAAAGGGCTTTGGATGTTATCTTCTGTTTCTGTACCGGATTTTGTCTGTTTCTTTTCAAGTGCTCTGAAAAAACCCCTTAATACAAATGGTATAACCTTAGCATCAACAAGGCATCTGTCTCCAGTACCATTAATTCTGTCTATCCGCATATGGAGTGTAAGGTTTAAGAAAAAGAGGAGAAGGGCTTTATAGATATCTTCGATATTACTTCCATCTCCAGTATTCTGGATATTTTCACCGTATTGATCACCATCGTCAGATAGTGAAGAGTCTGACTCCACAACCGGAGTGTAGTTTCTGACAGTTATCAGTTTGACATCAAACCCCTGTGTGGTCTGTCTGGCAATAAAATCTCCTGCTGCGTGGTGCCAGAAAGAGATCTGCTCAAAGGTTTTAATATTGTAAAAAAAGGTCAGTATTTCAGATGCTTTTTCATAAATTTCAAAATAGTCTGGATGGGGAACTTTTATGATACTACCATCCCCTCTCCAGAGGTGAAGAACTCTGGTATCAGGATTGTCAGGATTGTCTGTTAAATGGAACTCCTGATATCCATCAAACCAGGTGGCAAGAAAAAAAGCAATTTTCAACCCTCTGCACTCCATGCTCTCCACACAGAAGACTTTTGGAAGAAAGTGGTTTGGATCGAGTTTATTTAGATATTCAAGTAGATGATATTCATCATTAATAATTGCAAGTCCAGGGGTAGAGACAGCAGTATTAAGGGCAAAAAGAGTAAGAGGGGTTTCTTTTATGGCAACTTCAATCCTGGCCGGGTGGTAAAAAGCGCCATGTTTTTCAAGATAAATATCAATCTGGTCAAAGGCGTCAACAGCACACCTCCTCTTCAGAATAGACTCAACACCCCCTTGCAACGCACTGTAATTGTCGGATTGAAGAAATTTCTTTGCAAGATCAAAGTATTCATGGATAAGGATACCCTCTGCATCTTTGCCCATGAGGGGTATTTTCCAAAGTGGAGAATTCTCTGTAAGAACTCCGGGCAAGCCTGAAATGTGGTATTGAAATATGGGCATAGAATTGGTCATCTATTTTCTGTAGGACGCAAGCTCCTGTCTCATATCTTCTGCCACCATGAACCCTAACGATTGAGCCTTATCACAGTGAAACAGAGCCTTGTCATACTCCTTTTTTTCAAGGTATGCTACTGCAAGGTTGTTGTGTGCAATGGGAAATTCAGGCTGAATCTTAACCGCTTCAAGGTTTGCCTTGATTGCCTCATCAATAAGCCCTTTCATTAAATAGGCATTTCCAAGTGTTGTGTATGCCTGGACAAATTTAGCATTGTGGATAATAGCCTTGGTGAGGTTTTTGATGGCAAGATCAAGTTTCTCCTCATCCTCCTGGGTATCCTGGCCAGTAATCAGTTGAAGCAGCACAAAACCTATATTTGCATACCCTTCTGCAAAACCGGCTCTTGCTTTAGTTGCATATTTATTGTACCTCAAACACCCTTCAAGGTCGTTTCTCTGAAGGCAGATACCTCCAAGAAGAACATATGCCTCAGCAAGAGATGGGCTGCAATCCACAGCATCATGAAGCTCCTTTTCTGCTGCGTCGTACTCCTGTTTTCCCATCAGGGCAACTGCAAGGTTGTAGTGGGTGGTACCACATTCACTGTTTTTATTTAGCTGATCACGAAGTCTTGCAATATATTCATCAGAAGTTCTGGGTTTTGCCGTCTCTGATATGGTAATCTCTGTCATTATCTCTCTGTCCTTAAAATTGTCTCTGTTCTCTTTTTTAGTATATTTGGAAGAGAGTTCAATTGCTCTCATTCCGAATGAGTAAGTCAAGCATTCTATTTTTAACAATCTTTTCTGTCAAGGCAAAAGTAAATTTTGTGCAGACCAGACTCGCTTTGTTTCTATTTATAATAAATTGAATATTTTATATAACGACCATGCCCTGATAGGCACAATGAAGTATGAAAGTTGTAGAGACGCAAGATCTTGCGTCTCTACGGGGCACCCACCTGTGTGTGTCCCTAGACTTTCATATAAAAGAGATTTGCTAAGGTTTATTCATATAATGCTTGAATTCGCTGATGAAACTGGCAAGTCAAAAAGCTACATGTCGGTTAGAGGATTCGGTTTGAAGCGAATAATATTTGTAATTGGTAGCAATGTGGTAGCAAAATACAAAAAGGGCTTACGGATAAATCCATAAGCCCTTGATTTTACTGGTAGGCACGACCGGACTCGAACCGGTGACTTCTACCTTGTCGAGGTAGCACTCTACCAACTGAGTTACGCACCTTTATTACGGACAAAACAGATAACACTGTCTCTCTTTTGTGTCAAGAAAATAAAATTAACAGAAATAATTAACTGGAGCGTTTGATCTACCCTTACTGAATCTCCATGAGCAACCGCTGGGATGTGTGACAAGGGTGGGTCAGTAAACAATCACTGCATATCTCAGCCCAGATAGGCCTCAAGCAGCCGCTCATCTCTTTGCAGCTCCGAAGGCTCTCCCTGGGCAGCTATGTGGCCTCTCTCCATAACATAAGCGTAGTCAGCCACTTCAAGGGCACTCTTGGCAAACTGCTCCACAAGCAGCAGGGTGCTTCCAGCAGCTTTCAGACGACGTATGGTGTTGAAAACTTCCTGCACAATTACCGGTGCAAGCCCCATGGAGGGCTCATCTAACAGCATGACTCTGGGGTCAGCCATGAGTGCACGACCAATAGCAAGCATCTGCTGTTCACCTCCGGAGAGAGTTCCTGCCAACTGACGCCTTCTCTCTTTAAGGAGAGGAAACAGATCATAAACTCTTTCAAGATCTCTGGCAGCTCTGGTGCGGAATCCGAAAAAAAGCGGAAGACGGCTGTATGCTCCAAGCAAAAGGTTGTCCTCGGTTGAAAGAGGTCCGAAAACCTTACGCCCTTCCGGTGCATGTGCCAGCCCCATTCTTGCAATCTTTGAAGCGTCATACCCCTGTACTGGCTCTCCTTCAAGCAGAACCTTCCCCTTACTGGGTTTCAGCATCCCTGAAATTGCACGCATGGCAGTGGTTTTGCCTGCGCCGTTTGCCCCTATAAGAGCTACTACCATGCCTTGCCCCACTTTCAAGGAGATGCCTGTCAGAACCTCACTTGTGCCATAACCTGCGTGCAACTCTTCAACAACTAACATTTTTATTTTTCCTGCTTTTTTAAGCGCTCCCTAGATAAGCCTCAACCACCTTAGGATCCCGCTTTACCTCTTCTGGCATCCCTTCAGCGATAACCTTGCCTCCATCCAGTACAGTTACCACATTGCACAACTCGCTTACCACATCCATGTGATGCTCAATAAGAATAATTGTTATACCTTGCTTACTGATACGCCAGATAATATCAACCAGATTGTTAACATCAGGATGTGCCAGACCTGCGGCAGGTTCGTCTAAAATGAGCAGTTCCGGCTTGCGGGCCAGAGCACGGGCAATCTCAAGAAAACGCTGTGCACCATAGGTGAGATCTTTTGCAGTGACTCTTGCCTGATTTTCAAGTCCTACAAGTTTCAGCAAAGCAAGAGCATCTGCCTGAGCACGTTTCTCCTCCTCTCTTGCAAACCCCAGCATGAGAAGAGGCAACGGGGTGTGATAAACCCCTTTCAGCGCAACCATCACATTATCAACAGCAGATAGTGCGTTGAAGAGTTGCAGGTTCTGGAATGTACGTGAAATACCTGTCTGCGCCACCTTGAACATACCAAGAGGCAGAGCAGTTCCACAGAGCAGCATATTGCCTGATGTAGGAGCATAAAGCCCTGAAATAACATTTACTGCTGTACTCTTGCCTGATCCGTTGGGGCCGATCAGTCCGTGAATATGGCCGGAACGTACTGTCAAGGAGATCCCGTCAACTGCCCTGACACCTCCGAAGTATCTTGTTAACTCCTGCAACTCCAGCAGCGGATCTCCAGCAGGAGACTTCAGCGGAAGCACTTTATCAAGTTCCGATGCCACAGGAAGATCTGGAGGATCAATGCGGAACAGAAGGGTGAGAAAACGGGCTGCAAATCCCATGATGCCTTCAGGCAGACCGACCACTACAGAAAAGAGCATCAGGGCAAATATAGCCTTGCGCCAATCTTCGGTATTCTGGACAAACATACCTCCGACCACAAGCAGACTCATGGCAAAAATAGGTGCAACTGCCTGAAAAGGCTCTGTCCTTTTTTTCATCAATCCATTGATACCAGCAAGTATTGCCACCAGCAGACCTGCGGATGAGATAGCTTTGAACAGCAGACGGTTGGAGAGAAGATTGGGCAGAAGGGCTATCAGGGCAGCTCCGAAAAAAGCACCCCATAAACTTTTACGTCCTCCCAGTACAACTCCAAGGAGCAGAATGACCATGAGTTCATAGACAAAGCTTTGAGGTTGCAGATACTGGAAATTAAAAGCATAAAGTCCACCTGCCAGCCCCCCAAGCGCAGATCCCAGCGCAAAGCCCGCAACTTTGTGGCGATAGGTTCCGATACCCATTGCATCGGTGGCAATGGGGCTGTCGAATAAGGCTATAAAAGCCCGTCCCCACTGAGAAGAGAGCAGATTACGCATTGAGATCCAGACAAGTGCAAGAAGAGTCAGGCAGAGCCAGTAAAAACCATTGGCATTCAAAGTGTGGCCAAACAGCAGGGGGCGAATAACATTTAGCCCCTGAGCTCCACCTGTAAGCCACTCCCACTCGTTCAGAACTGTTGTGCTCAGTGCGGAAAAACTCAAAGTTGCCAGAGCAAACTGTGGCCCCTCAAGTCGCAGAGCAGGGAAAGCAAGAAGTCCACCAAATATGAGCCCTGTAAGCGTGCTCAGAGCAAGCGCACTCAACATGCCAAATCCCAGGAATGAGACACTCAATCCGGCAGCATAGGCTCCAAGTCCAAGAAAAGCTGCATGAGCCAGGTTAACCTGGCCCAGATAGCCGACAGTAACATCCAGCCCTATAAGAAGAATCCCGTAAATTGCCAGCAGAGTGAGCAGCCCAAGTGCATAGGAGTTGCCTACCATGAGAGGTATGGATGCAAGCAGCATCAGTGAAATGAGTTCAGCACCACGAATGAGTAAAAGTCGTCTTAACATGATCCGCCAGGTTCAAATTGAGATAATTTCATAAAAAAGCCCTCAAACTTTGCGAATGGTAGCTTTGCCAAAAACACCGTCAGGACGCACAGCCAGAGCAAGAATTAGCAGAGTAAGTCCTGGTGCTTCACGCCAGCCGCTGCCAAGATAGAAACTGGTAAGACTTTCCAGAGCACCCAGAAAGATGCCAATTACAACCACTCCGAAGCCAGAATCAAGCCCTGCTACCACAGCCACAGAAAACGCCTTTAAAATCAACGCTGAAGCCATTGTTGGTCCGACAGTGGTAATTGGCGAAACAAGTATTCCTGCCATAGCTGCCACGAGTCCTGACAGGCCATAAGAGAGCATGACAGTTCGTGTGGCTGAAATCCCCATCAGCTCTGCCGCATCGCGATCTGCTGAAACTGCCTCAAAAGCTCTGCCCAGAAGGCTCTTGCGTTTGAAAAGCTCAATCAGACCCATCAGGGCAAAAACTCCGACAGCAACTGAAATTTCAAGAGGGGTTATACTGACTCCGAACAGCTGAAACGCATCAGAGGGAATGGGAGTTGGAAAGGGGCGATCATCGCGCCCCCAGATATTTTCAGCAACAGAGAAACCAAGCAGTCCAAGTATAATGGTGAGCAGAATCCACCCCTCGCTCTTCTGTTCAAGAGCAAGACGCACCCCGGCCCGTTCAACAATGAGGCCAAGCAGAACTCCGAACAGCAGCCCCCCTGGGACCATCAGCCAGTAAGGGGCACCCCAGTTGAGAAGTGTCAGACTGAAGAACGCAGAGAGCATCACAAGCTCCCCCTGACCAAAATTTATGCTCTTGCTGGTCGAGTAGGTGAGCTGAAAGCCGTATGCGATAAGGGCATAAACCAGCCCCATGAAAGCTCCGCTCACAGTCATCTGAGCAATGATAGTATAATCCATGAGTTATTTGGAAGCGTTTCTGATGAGACGTTGACGATCAGAATCATTACCAAAGACAACACGGCCATCTTGTACCATTCCCATTACAGCATGTTCACGACGGAATGCCTCGTGAGTCTCAACATTGGCAGGATCCCACTTTGTGTAAGGGTGCTTCCATGTAGTGATCACCCCTTCCACTGGCTCACGAAGATCTTCAAGAGCCTCTTTGATCTTGTGTGTATCTTTGCTTGCTGCCTGTTTTACTGCTGCCACAAAGATAGAGGCAGCGTCATAACCCTGTGCAGCAGATACAGGAGATGCAATTCTGGTCACATTATAGGTTTTATGGTATGCATCAATGAAGTTTCTGGATTTTGTGGTGATTGGCTCCTCTATAAAGGTCTGTGGCATCAGAGTACCGTTGCCGTTTTTGCCTGCGTTATCAATATAGTTGGACATGGAGAGTGGCCAGCCACCGATCAGCGGGATCTTGATACCCATCTTTGCCATGCCGTTGGAAACAGCAGCCAGCTCAGGTCCGATACCCCAGATCAGGATCGCCTCTGCACTGCCCGATTTTGCACGAAGCAGCTGTGCAGTCATGTCTTTATCACCAATGTTGAATTTTTCAGTAGCAACAATTTCAAGTTTATTGCCCTGTTTTTTTATCTGAGCAAGCAGATCATCGCGACCGGAGACGCCGTAGTTTGTAGCATCATACAAGATCGCTACTTTTGTGAATTTGCGGTTGAGAGCCTCCTCTACAACCATTGCAGACTGGATTCCGTCATGTGCTGCAAAGCGGAAAATGGAGAGCTCTTTCACGCCTGCTTTGCTCCATTGGGTCATGGAAGCTGAACCTGCTGCAGGAGTGATAATTTTAGTAATGCCTTTCTCCTGAAGATGTCTGTCACCAGCAAGCACAACACCGGTGTTAACAGACCCTATCACGCCTGAAAGATCGCTCATGGAGGCGAGTTCCTGCCCAATCAGTGCACCACGCTCATTTTTCGCCTCATCATCCCGCTCAATCACCTCAATCAACATTTTCTTGTCGCCTACACTGACTCCACCTGCGGCATTTATTTCAGCTATCGCAAGTTTGGCACCATCACGCATGGAGGTTCCCATGGGTGCTGAACCACCGGAAAATGGCCCTGTAATTGCAATTTTGATGGTATCTGCAGCAAACGCCTGAGCCGCGGATATGCAAAGAAACAACATCGTAATCAACATCTTTTTCATTGATTTACCTCGTTTTAAAAGATTAATGAAAACATATGATTGACACTAAAGCTTTTTTATGAAAGATAAGGCTTGAGCTAATAGGGTACAAATACAACCTATTTGTCAGAAAGCATGGCAAACAGGATGCATACTATCAAAAGAATAAAAGTTGTCAATATATAATTTTTATATCAATATGATTATGGTGGCAATCTGACATGGTGGCCATATAAAATATATAACGGCTTGCTTTATCAATAAAAATCAAGCCTTTCCCAGCTTGGCTAGTTAGCTCTACTAATTAGCACCCACGTATCCTTTATTTTACTTGATATCTTACATGGGATATTATAATTTAATTTATTCATACTGATCTCTGTTGCTCTTTTGAGCGGTTTAAAGTTCCAAACAGATTTTTTTGAAACGCAACCTGTATAACAGGGCAAATGTATGAATTTTAAGGTTGAATATCTCTCCTGCAGAGAGCAGATTGAGAGCCACTGCGCCGTCTGTTTCTTGTAATAAATGGCTCTGCCAGAGAGAGATCGGGCGAGATTTGAACAGAGGATATCTGAAGACGAACGTGCGATAGAGAGAAGAGCGTTTGAATATGATCAGCTCAAACTGGAGTACAGTTATGGATATGATCAAGTTCTTTATAACTACAATTAGAGAAAAAAAGCGAGTACAATGCAATATTTCAAGTCAGCGGCGGTGCCCGAGTAATTAGACACTGGGCATTGTCAGAACCTATTTAAAATTTAAAAACTGCTAAAATGCAGGGACAATCCCAAAAGAGGTTGCCCCTGCATTTTTTATTGGAGAGCCTTCATCACCCTGGGTCACCCTGGATAGATTGGAGGATTTGACAAGCTTTATCAAGATGTTATCAACTTAAGGAGAATCTATGAGTGAGGAGAATATCATCCGTTTTGCAAGCAGAATGGATCAACTGCCGCCCTACCTGTTCGGCATGATAAACAGCATGAAGATGGAGAAGAGACGCAATGGCGATGATGTCATTGATCTGGGGATGGGAAATCCTGTGGACCCAACCCCTGATAATGTGATTGAGAAACTTATTGAGGTTGCACGGGATCCGAAAACGCATCGATATCCTGTCTCGTCCGGTATGAAAAATCTCAAAAAAGAGATCTCTTTGTACTATAAGAGGCTCTATGATATTGATCTGGATTCAGAAACAGAGACTCTTTTGACAATTGGCTCAAAAGAGGGAATTTCACATCTGTGCCTTGCGCTGCTTGGCCCTGGAGATTCGGTTCTTGTTCCAGCACCTGCATTTCCAATCCATATCTATGCAGCAGTTATTGCAGGTGCCACAGTGGTGAGGGTTCCAATTTCACCGCCAGAGTCATTCTTAAGCCGCATTGTGAACATATGTGAATCGTTTCACCCAGGTCCAAAGGTGCTTATGGTCAACTATCCGCACAACCCCACAGGTACTCTCTGTGATGCTGATCTCTTCAAGGAGATAGTGGCACTGGCAAAGAGGTTCAAGTTCATGGTAATCCATGATTTTGCCTACTCAAGAATAACCTTTGACGGCTATAAAGCCCCAAGTTTCCTTGAAACTCCGGGAGCCAAAGATGTTGGAGTTGAATTTGGCTCATTCTCAAAATCCTATAACATGGCTGGCTGGAGAATCGGATACTGCGTTGGGAACCCCAGGATAATCGGTGCCTTGAGCAAAATAAAGGGCTATTTTGACTATGGTATCTTTTCAGCAATACAGATTGCAGGAATCATAGCTATCCGGGACTGTGACCATACCATACCGGATCAGGTGGCACTCTATCAGGCAAGAAGAGATACCCTGTGCAGAAGCCTTGAGAGAATCGGGTGGGAGGTTACCCCTCCTGGGGCTGGAATGTTTGCCTGGGTCAAAATCCCGGAGCCCTACAGCAAAATGGGCTCCATGCAGTTTGCCGTTGAGATGATGAACCGCGCAAATGTGGCTGTGGCGCCTGGGATCGGTTTCAGTGAGGAGGGTGAAGGGTACTTAAGACTTGCCCTTGTGGAGAATGAGGAGCGGTTAAGACAGGCAGTGCGTCAGATGAAAAAGGCGATGCAGGAACTCGATAGAGAGGGCTTCTGAAAAACCACAGCAGTTCTTAAATTACCTTGAGGAATATGAGAAATTTTCAGATCTGGCATGCAGATTCAGATCTGTTGAAGATGACAGGAATAAAAATGGGCTTGCATCTGGAAGATTCAGAGATTATAAACAGAAAAGAGAAAAAAAGAGTAAGAGCAGATCAACAACTTGGAGTTTAGCAGCGGCTGGCTCTCCAACCTTTGAAGGCCGGACACTCATACTACAGAAAAATGGAGATAATTGAAGTGGAGATAACCATAAGAGAAAAAGAGCAGAAAGGCAAAAGACCTGCCGATTCGTCATTAGGCTTTGGGACACTGTTTACTGACCACATGTTAAACATGGATTACGACCCTGAAAAAGGGTGGCACAATCCACGAATTGAACCGTTTGAAGACTTTTCCCTCTCCCCTGCAACCATGACCTTCCATTATGGACAGGCGATATTTGAGGGGCTCAAGGCTTATAAAACAGCTGACGGAGGGGTTCAGCTATTCAGACCCCAGGAGAACTTCAGAAGATTCAACAGATCTGCAAGAGGAATGTGCATACCGGAACTTGATGAGAAGTTTGCGCTGGAGTCACTGAAAACCCTTCTGAAAGTTGAAAAGGGGTGGATACCAGAAACCATGGGAACCTCACTCTACATCCGCCCAACCATCATTGCCACAGACCCGTTCCTTGGTGTGCGTGCCTCCCACACATACAGGTACTTTGTCATTCTCTCTCCTGTTGGGGCATATTATAAAGAGGGGTTCAATCCTGTCAAGATCTGGATATCCACCGAGCATGTACGAGCTGTAAGGGGTGGTGTCGGTGAATACAAGGCAGCTGTCAACTATGCAGCAAGCCTCTATGCCTCAGAAAAGGCAAAAAAAGAGGGGTATGCCCAGGTGCTCTGGCTTGATGGTGTTGAACTCAAGTACATTGAGGAGGTTGGGGCAATGAACATCTTCTTTGTAATCAACAACGAGCTTCTGACACCATCTCTCAATGGAAGCATACTGCCTGGCGTTACAAGAGATTCTGTGCTGCACCTTGGTAGAAAGTGGGGCATGAAGGTATCTGAACGGAGAATCAGCGTGGATGAGGTGATTACCGCCCATAAGAGTGGCACACTTCGGGAGGTTTTCGGTTCTGGCACAGCAGCTGTCATCTCTCCGGTTGGCGAGATCCGTTACGGGGATCAGATCATGAATATCGGCAACGGAGAACCAGGTGAGATTGCTGTTAAATTCAACAGAGCCATTACAGATATCCAGTATGGCAAGGCAGAAGATACAGAAAACTGGATCGAAAAGGTGCTTTAACCTGGCCCATCAGGAAAGTTACCTGAAGATAATTGACTCTCTTCTCCCTCTCTATTCATGGAGAGGGAGAAGAGAGGTGTCTATTCACTGGACAAGTTTGAAGGAGTTTACTTTCAGAGTTTCATGAACAGGAGCGCCGACACAATGGTTGAATCTCTTTTTTTTATTGACCATACATGACTGAGCGCTCACTCCTGGTATTTAAAAAAACAGTCAGGCTCACAGCCATGTTTCCACAGAAGAGCGCCTGTGAGCATAAAATCGGATGAGGAAAAGAGATGGCAAAGAGAAAAGAGACTCTTGTCCCGATCGGGATCAAGATCAAACAGATACGACTTGAAAAGAAGATAACACCTGAATTTATTGCCAATGAGACGGGACTCTCCCTTGAATTTATTGAGCAGGTTGAATCTGGAAAGAAAAGACCCCCTGTGGGCACCCTTCTCCAGATATCGCGGGCACTTGGAATAGATTCAGGTTTTCTGCTCAAGGAGCAGGAAGATACCACTGAAGAGCGGGTAAAGGCATACACAAAGAGGACAGACAACTATGCCTACACGCCGCTCACCCCAGGGGCTGAAAATAAACACCTGAAGGCATTCCGCATAACCATTGAGGCGGGCAAAGCTCACGAGGGGGTTGGATTTCAGCATGAGGGGGAGGAGTTCTCCTATGTGTTGAAAGGAGAGGTTGAGATCACTGTCGGAGATCATCTCAACCGCCTGAAGGCAGGGGAGTCACTTCACTTCAACTCTGGTATCAAACACGATCTGAAGAATGTGGGAGATAGCGATGCAGAGCTGGTTGTTGTGGTTTATACCCCATGAAACCCCTCAATTAAATCAAATCTGGAGGCACAATATAGATGTTATTCAATTTAACAGACGAACAGTTGATGATTCAGAGCATGGTGAGAGAGTTTTCCAGAAAGGTGGTAGCTCCCACAGCTGCTGAACGTGATAAGACCAAGGAGTTTCCGTCAAAAAATTTCAAACAGATGGGAGAGCTTGGCCTGATGGGGATGATGATACCGCCTGAGTATGGTGGTGAAGGGGCAGATACAATCTCTTATGTCCTTGCCCTTTCCGAGATTGCCTACTCCTGCGCATCTACTTCGGTAGTGATGTCAGTTCAGAACTCCATTGTGTGCGAAAGTATTTTAAAGTATGGCACAGAGGAGCAGAAGATAAAATTTCTTACTCCTCTGGCATCTGGAAAGATCATCGGTGCGTTTGCCCTGACAGAACCAGAGGCTGGCTCTGATCCGGTAAACCAGAGCACCACAGCAGTAAGAGATAGAGATGAGTACGTTCTCAACGGCACCAAAAGGTTCATCACCTCTGGCAAAAATTGCAGCGTGGTTATTGTAACTGCAAAGACAGATGAGAGTGCAGGACACCGGGGTATAAGCGCATTTCTGGTTCCGAAAGGTGTTGCTGGATTCACAGTTGGCCACATTGAGGATAAGATGGGTTTAAGGGCATCAGACACCACAGATCTTATTTTTGAGAACTGCCGGATACCTGCTGAGAATATTCTGGGTAAAGAGGGGGATGGGTTTAAGATTGCCATGTCCGGTCTGGATGGGGGACGCATTGGCATTGCTGCCCAGTCACTGGGGGTTGCTGAAGCTGCCTTTGATGCATCAATCCGCTATACCAGACAGAGAAAGCAGTTTGGATGCGCCATCTCAAAGCATCAGGGGATCAGGTGGCAGATTGCTGATATGGCAACCCAGATTGAGGCTGCAAGGCAGCTTATACTCTCTGCTGCTGCAATGAAGGAGAGAAAGGAGAGATTCACCACACAGGCATCAATGGCCAAACTCTTTGCATCGGAAATGGTCAACCAGATCACGGCAAGGGCTGTGCAGCTCCACGGAGGTTACGGCTTTACAAAAGATTATGAGGTGGAGCGCTATTACCGTGATGCCAGGGTCTTTACCATTTATGAGGGAACTTCTGAAATTCAGAGGATTGTAATATCAAATAATATTCTGAAAGATAAACGGAATCAGTAAAATGTAGGGGCACCCCCCGTGGGTGCCCTAGCAAAGGGCAGGAGGCACAGGGGGATCCTACAGTTTTATATAACCACCATGGCCCTGACGGCACAACAAAGCATGAAAGTTGTAGAGACGCAAGATCTTGCGTCTCTACGGGGTACCCACCTGTGTGTCGCCCTACACTTTCAT
>Ga0209373_10004000_pt1 | contig 13067 bp, 11 predicted proteins | sample Higcelweek5metaG_FD_187173 | JGI IMG/M metagenome (GOLD analysis project Ga0209373, IMG submission 187173) | Freshwater pond sediment microbial communities from the University of Edinburgh, under environmental carbon perturbations - High... | ecosystem: Environmental > Aquatic > Freshwater >...
AAGAAGCAAATGCTTTTTTTTGATTGCGGACGGCAGGATTAGCAATCCGTTTTTAATCAGCGTGCGCATGGAATCCCTCCTTCTACATGTGGAACCGTTTATGAATTTCCTCTTTGATCGATTTGGGGAAGAAAAAGATGATCACAAGCAAGATGAAGATGGCAGCGCCGAAGGCAACGACCGCCGGCCATAGAATCTGAATTACGCCAAAAGCAAAGAGAATGAGCGGAACCAGCGAGAAAACCAGAATGGTCAAAAGATAAAAAATATAATCGCGATAGTTGATGCGCTTAATCCAGATGATCATCGAGATGGCGGAATTGCAAGACAAAAGACTGAGTGGTGTGACGTAATTGAGCGCCCAGCCTTTATTGGCATCCAGCGTGATTTCCTGATCGATCGCATTTAAAATGCCGATCAGAACCGTCGTGAGAATTGCCAGTTTAAACGCAATGTTCTGACGGGAAAAGATCCCGATGCGAAGCACCATGAAGGTGTAAAGAATCGATCCGATCGGAATTAGACTCCACATCCGTCCATCCCATTCGGCGAGATTGACAATGAGCAGTGTGAGGATGGCAACGACCGTGATGAACAGGATCACTTTTTTGGTGAGCGGAAGGACTTCACGCGTGAGCGGAACGAATTCCGGATAGATTTCGATGCGGTTCGCATCCGGCTCCCCTTTCAGCACCTGATGGCATAAGGGGCAGTATTGCTGGTTGGTGCGCACTTCAACATGACACTTGTCACAGTATTTCATCAATATTCCTCCACATAGTTGCTCTCGATGGTCACTTTCATGCCTTTCGAAGAGAAATGACGGAAAAATTCCCGTTCGATGGTGGTTTCCACGATCGAACGCGTGAAAGTAATCGTGAAGACGTCTTTGTAGGAAGAGACTCCGATGTTGACCGTATTATAGCGACCGGAATACACGGCGCAGGAAATGCGGTCGATGTAGGGCTGCATCGACTCCGGAAAATCAATTCTTCCCAGATTCGAAAAGGACAGCGTGTTGAGCAAAAGACCCATTTTTTTATATCCGATTTTGAGTACGAATTTTTTCAGGAAATAGGGCGTCATCCGCAGGAAAATATTTTTTTCAAACGAAACGTTTTCGCTCATTTTGCGAATCAGTTCTTTTTCCTGCATACCGTAAGCGAACTGCCTCTTCGTTTCTTCCAGGATTTCATCAAACGTAATGTCGGAGCGGTTCATGACCATGCCCGATTTGATGAAGTTGGTGAAATTGCGCAGCGATCCGGAGGGAAAATGTTTCCGCAGATTGACTGGAACAAATATTTTTACCGGCTTTTGGTTTTCTTTGAGATGTTCACGATATTGAATATGGGTAATGTAAATGGTGTACATCATCAGCGTTGCGATGTACTCCGTGATGGTCGAATTATGACTCCGGGCAAGTTCTAAGACTTCTTTGGCGGAGAGCGTACCGGAGATAAGGCCGATGTTTCCATCGGCGATCGGGGTGCCTTTGATTAAAAAAGCGCGGTCTTCATGCACATGCTTGTGATTGTTCGGATCATAATAGGTGAGATTGCTGTCCTCATATTCTGCTTTGGAAGGCAGACTGTCCCGCGTTAAAACCATATTGTCCGGTGTCACGCGGTACCCCTTCAGAAGCAGATACTCATAAAGCATCGTTTTGATGAAGGCAAAAGCCCCGCTGCCATCGGCGAGCGAGTGAAACATTTCGAGGGCAATCATCTTGTCGCGATAATAGATCTGAAACAAATAGCCGTTATGATCTTTCGGGTTTAAATTCCCGCAGACATGATGGGTGAGCGGCTGAACATAGAATGGCAGTTCGTTATGATCGAGGTAATTCCAAAATAATCCGCTTTTCAAACGGACCTTGAACATCGGGTATCGTTCCAAAACAGAATCCACCGCCAGTTGAAGGAGATCCTTATCGACGGTTTCCGTCATTTCGATCTGAACCCGAAAAGTATTTGTTTCTTTTTTTGTCGAAATCGCCGGGAATATTTTCGCGGCGTTATCTAGTTTAAACCAGTCATTGGCATATTGACCCTGCTTCATGCGTGTCGATCCTCATTTCATTCGAGTTACTTAATTATTATATCACACATGATCGGTTTGACAAGTTAGCGTTGGCTCATTTTCAAACTTTGCGACGATTCAAAAAAATGACCCCTCTTCCCGGACAGCTCCGCTCAATGCGGCACGTTCTGGATCAAAAGGGGTCATAAGATTGCTTGATTAGGATTGCATTTCCTCGTTCATCGCCGACCAAACGGCATTTTTGCCATGACGTTTCGCCCGATAAAGGTTATCGTCCGCGATGCGAATCAGTGTTTCCGCATCCTCGAGCATACTCAGTTCGGCGTTGGCCACGCCGATACTGATGGAAAGAATTTTAGAAGCGGAATCCACGGTGTCATAATAGACCAGCCCCAGGGCAGACACGGTGGATTTGATTCTTTCTGCCAGAGCGGTTGCTGTTTCGCAATCGGTATCCGGCATCAAAACCACAAATTCTTCACCGCCATACCGAGCAAGGGTGTAGGCGGGGTCCGAAACGACGGAATTGATCGTCAAAGCGATTTTTGTGAGAATCTTGTCCCCTTGAAGGTGACCGAAATTGTCATTGTAAAGTTTGAAATTGTCGATGTCGATCATTAGTAGCGACGTTTTTCGGTCAATGTTCAGCGGATCGTTCCAAAGGTCATTTAACGCATTGTCAAAACTGCGGCGGTTGAAGATTTGAGTGAGATCATCAAAATAACTTAAACGCAGAATTTCTTTTCGTGATTCTTCCAGTTTAACACTGGTGATGTGACGATGAAATTCCAATGTGGAAGAAACGAAAAAGAAAATGCAGTAAACCAGCAATACCATCCAACGGTCAAATGACGGGTGAAACTGAATGGTCAACAGGGTAGAAAGCGGCGTGATATATAAGAGCACCATGGCAAGCAGTATGGAAAAAAGGAAATAGAGGGATTGTTTAAATTTTAAAATCAGGGACACCACATTGGGGATAATGATCAGCCAGATCAGGGAAGAAAGATTTCCGATGCCGAAGATCAATAGATAGCCAATGAACAGCACACAGGCAATTTCGAATGCGATGGTCGGGACCATCACGTTTTTACGATAGGAAAAACCGAGCGAGCATCCGACACAGACAACAAAAAAAAGCAGCATGGCAAATGCATAGGCGTATTCCTGCAAAAGGTTATTCACAATGCAGAGCAAAAGCGAGATTACAATGAAAACGTTCGAAAGCGTCGTCTTCTGGAATCGCGCCCGTAAATCTTCCTTTTTATAATGTTCTTCGATTTTGGTCCGAATGCGAGAAAAAAATGGTTCGAGCATGATTGAGTCGCCCACTGTCAGTCAAGAGACATTAAAAAAAACTTTTAGAATACGTTTATTTTACATTGGTACGAAAAAAAAGTCAAGAATTCGTTCCGTATCGGACATATGGTGTCCGATTTGATGCTTTTTTTCGGTAAACAAGGAGTCAAAACCGGGAAAATGCGCTATAATGGAAGAAACAAAATAATGAGGTGATGATTTTGAAAACAGTAGACCGCTTTTTACAATATGTCTCTTTTGATACCCAGTCCAAAGAGGATTCCGCGACCTATCCGTCTACGGAAAAACAATGGGTTTTAGCCCATCGTATTGCCAGTGATTTACAGAGTTTGGGCATCGCTGTTTCGATCGATGAATTTGGCTACGTGATTGGAAAGATCCCGGCAAATATCGCTAAAAAAACCGCTAGAATCGCTTTTATCGCGCATATGGATACTTCGCCGGACGCCAGCGGAAAAGACATTTCTCCGCGCATTGTCAGCGCCTACGACGGGAAAACGATTGTTCTGAATGAAAAACTTGATATTCGCATGGATCCGGCAGTTTTTGAAACCTTAAAAGGAAACATCGGCCAGGATCTGATCGTGACCGATGGAACCACGCTCTTAGGGGCGGATGACAAAGCCGGCGCCGCCGAAATCGTCTCTCTCGCCGAATACTTAATGAAAAATCCGGCTGTTCCGCATGGAGACGTTTCCTTCGTGTTTACCCCGGATGAAGAAGTCGGCCGCGGCACTGAAAAACTCGATCTCAAGAAAGTGGAAGCTGATTTTGCTTATACGCTCGATGGCTCGACTGTCGGGGAAATCGCCTATGAAAACTTCAACGCCGCCCTTGCCAAAGTCCTGATCACCGGCAAATCGGTTCATCCGGGCAGCGCAAAAGGAAAGATGCTGAATTCCATTCGCGTGGCGGAGGAATTTGACCGCCTGCTGCCGGAATTCATGCGTCCCGAAGCAACCGAAAAGTATGAAGGATTCAACCATATCATGGGTTTTCAGGGAACATGCGAGGAAACCGTGATTCGCTACATCATCCGCAATCACGACCGCGCGCTCTTTGCCCGTCAGAAAACCGATTTTGAAAACGCGAGCGCCTATATCAACCAGAAATACGGTGCCGGCGTATGCACACTGGAAATCAAAGATCAGTATTTTAACATGAGAGAGAAAATCGACCGTGCAATCCATGTCGTCGACATCGCCAAAGCCGCCATCCGCGAATGCGGTTTGGAAGTGATCGTGGAACCGATCCGGGGCGGAACCGACGGAGCCCGGCTGACAGAACTCGGTTTACCATGTCCGAACCTCGGAACCGGCGGATATAACTACCATGGTCCGTTTGAATATTGCTCCATCCAGGAAATGAACCTTGCCGTCGAAATTGCCAAAAAAATCGTTGCGAAAGTCGCAACGATGTAATCAGAATCGTCACGCATAAAATCAAACGAGTAGACAAAAAATGTGACTACTCGTTTTTATTTGTGATAAGCGATGTGATTGAGAATGGTGAAAGCGCGATAGATTTGCTCGAGTAAAACCACCCGCATCAGCTGATGCGGAAATGTCATCTTCGAAAAAGATAGCGCAGTATTGGCGACTTGCTTTACTTCTTTCGCTAACCCGAGCGATCCGCCGATAATGAACACCAGTTTAGAAGTTTCGTAAGTTCCGACTTTTGCGATCAAATCCGCCAGATCGGGACTCGTCATTTCTTTCCCTTCAATCTCTAGAGTAAGGACGAAGGCATCGCGCGGAATTTTTGCCAAAAGCCGTTTTCCTTCCACATCGAGAACCTTTAAAAGATCCGCTTCGGAGGGCGTGTCCGGAATCCGCTCGTCGGCAACTTCGATAATTTCGACTTTGGCGAATTTCCGCAGGCGTTTTTCATACTCGGCAATGGCTTCGGTGAAATAACTTTCTTTAACTTTCCCGACACAAAGAAGCGTGATGTTGGTCATTCGATCTTCCTTTTCGCGCGCGGATGCGAGCGATCATAGACTTCTTTTAATTTTTCTTTCGATACTTTGGTATATATTTGCGTGGTGGATAAGCTGACATGCCCGAGAAGTTCCTGCACCGTGCGCAAATCGACGCCGTGATCAAGCAAATGGGTAGCGAAAGAGTGGCGCAGGGTGTGCGGGGACATCTGCAGATTGGATTCCTGTTTTTTCAGTTCGCGATCGAGGATGTCGCGCACGCCGCGGACAGTCAGGGTGTTTCCATGAAAATTGAGAAAAAGGATGTGCTCGTCCGGTCTTTCGGTGCGAGCCCGGAATGCAGGCCGCACGATGACCAAATAATCCTTAAGCCGATCGATCAGGGTGGAATGCATCGGCACATAGCGGTCTTTCGATCCTTTTCCATGGATCAGAATTGTTTTCGCAAGAAAATCGATGTCCTTCAGATGCACGGTAACCAGTTCGCCGACCCGCAATCCCGAACCGTAGAGCAGTTCAAAAATGGCGAGATCGCGTTTTCCGGAGAGGGTTGTGACATCAATGCGGGAAAGAAACTCATTAATTTCGTTTTCGTAAATGAATACCGGTAATTTACGCTCGTCTTTTGGCAAGACGGCGCCCATGAAGGGATTGCCCACAATGTCGTGTTCGCGATATAGATATTCATACATGGATCGAACGCTGGAAATCTTCCGGCGGATGGATTTTGCACAGTACTGATCGTGCAGAAAGGCAATATAAAATCGGGCAATGCGGTCCGAGACATGATAAAGATCGCCGAGTTTTTCCGAAGTTAAAAAATTCTCCAGGGTAACGATATCGTCCATATAGGCGACTACCGTGTTTCGAGAATAGTTTTTTTGCACTTCCAGATAGCTTTTGTACGCTTCGACGATCTCAAGATTAGTCAAGCAGACCCGCCTCCGACATTTCTTTGATGGCTTGAATGGACCTGGTGGAGAAAAGCATTTTTTTATCTTTTTTCGAGTGTCTTCCTTCGATCGGCGGAAAAATGCCGTGATTGACATTCATCGGCTGAAAGTTTACCGGGTTGGTATGTGAGATGTAGTATGCCTGCGATCCCAAAGCAGTCACAACGGGAAAATCCAGCAGCGGTTTGTTTTTTACCAGTCTTGCCATATTAATGGCAGCCAGAAGGCCGGAACCGGTACTTTCCACATATCCTTCAACCCCGGACAGTTGTCCGGCGATAAACACTTGCGGATTTGATTTTACCTGATAATGTTCGTTGATGATTTTCGGCGCATTGATGAAGGTATTTTTATGCATGACGCCGTACCGGACTATTTTCGCGTTTTCCAAACCGGGAATCATGCGAAGAATGCGTTGCTGTTCGGGAAAAGTGAGATGCGTCTGAAAGCCGACGATATTGTACATGCTGGCGGCCAGATTATCCTGGCGGAGCTGCACAACGGCATAAGGACGTTCGCCGGGTGTCTTTTCCAATCCGACCGGCTTCATCGGGCCGAACAACAGCGTTTCTTTTCCCCGTCTTGCCATTTCTTCGAAAGGCATGCACCCTTCGAACACCTTCATTTCGAAGTCTTTGGGTTTGACGGTTTCGGCATTCATCAATTCCTCATACCAATGATCATATTCGGCACGTGTCATCGGACAGTTGATATAAGTGGCTTCGCCTTTGTCGTACCGGCTTTTGAAATACGCAATATTCATATTAATGGATTCAAATTCCACAATCGGAGCCGCCGCGTCAAAAAAATAGAGAGTATCTTCTCCCGTCATCTTTTTTAATGAGGCAAACAAGGGATCGCTGGTCAGCGGTCCGGTGGCGATGATGACAAAGCCAGACGGAATTTCCGTCACTTCTTCATCAATCACTTCAATCAGCGGATTGTTTTTGGTAGCATGTGTGAGATAGTCGGAAAAGGCTTGCCGGTCAACTGCCAAGGAACTGCCAGCGGGCACTTTTGTCGCTTCTGCCGCCCGCATGACCAAGGAATCGAGCATTCTTAATTCTTCTTTCAGCAATCCGACCGCGTTCTCTATTGCATCACTGCGGAGCGAATTGGAACAAACCAGTTCCGCAAAGGAATCCAGCTTGTGCGCAGGGCTCTTTTTTTGTTTTTTCATTTCATAAAGACGAACGGGGATGCCTCGTTTTGTCAGCTGATAACTGGCTTCGACTCCGGCAAGACCGGCGCCGATCACTGTGACGGTGGGTGTAGACATAAAAAATCACCTTTTCTTTGAATGAAACCATTATATCACAATTGCGGCGACAAAAAAACAAAGCGGAAAAAAATGCGATTTTGCCGGCTTACTGATGGGTTTTTAGGATCACCGGATCCATTCCCAAAGTGATCATTCCCTGTTCAACCCGGACTTTTTTACCGGTCAGCTGGTTCTTGTAGATGCCATCATTGAGGGAAACTGGCAATAAGCCGGAACTTTGTCCGACATTGAAAATGCCCACCCATTTTTCGTGTGCATTCTCCACTGTGTTATAGGCGACTCCGTCGACTGAGGGGAGTGTAATTTCCCATTTTCCGCTCGCGAAAACAGAGCGTTTTTTGATCTTTGCCAGTGTCTTGATCAACTCAGAAATGTCTTTCATACGGACCACGACGTCTTTTTCAAAAAGATTTGGTTTGATCTCGGAACTGAATTCTTCGCCGGCGTATAGCATGACAGCCCCTTTTTGGAAAAAGTTCAGAGCGGTCCAATTCCGGATTTTGCCTTCATCGCCATAAACCAGCCCGGCAATGCGGTCAAAATCATGATTCTCCAAGTTCTTCATTTTGACGTAGTTTGCCGGGTAGATTTCTTCTTGTCTGCGGACCGCTTCCAGGAAATCTCGAAGCGGTCTTTTTCCCGCCAGATAATCCGCATAAAACGGTTGTGTGTCGTAATCATACGCCATATCAAAAACCTGATAGATTTCCGATTCGGATGCTGCTTCAAATCCAAGATCGCGAATGTATTTGATAAAACCGCCATGGACCGATTCGGAAATCCACAGTGTCTTTTTGTTGACTTCCGAGACCACTCGTCTGGCATATTGCCAGAAAGCAAGCGGCACTAAAGAAGCGACATCGCAGCGGAATCCATCAACCCCCATTTTCGCGTAGAACCGTAGCGTGTCTGCCAGTTCATCCCACAATTTTCGGTTAGCAAAATAATCAAAATCCGTAACGTCCCACCATTCACCGACGCGATTCGCAAATTCCCCTGCTTCATTTTTATAGAACCACTCCGGATGCTTCTTGAGCAAATCCGAATCTCTTGATGTGTGATTAAAAACCACGTCCATCACGATCTGCATTTTCCGCTCATGAACTGCCGCAATGAGATGTTGAAAATCGGCGAGGCTTCCTAAGTCAGGACTGATCTCCCGATAATTTTGGATCGAATAGGGACTGCCCATGGAGCCTTTCCGGTTTAACAGCCCGATCGGATGAATGGGGAGAAGATAAATGATATCCACTCCCAGCGCCTTGATGCGATCCAAATCCGCGCTCACGGCATTAAATGTACCTTCTTCACTATGGTTGCGGACAAATACCTGATAAACAATTTTATTTCTTAACGATATGGCTGTTTTTTTCATGGATATGGTACTCCTTTTGGTTGCTTTTTTTGTCATGCGGTCTTTCTTTAATGAAAATATGTAAAAAGAATTCACCTTTTCATATATTTTCACTTTTTGTAAAAAATTAATGCGAACTATTTTGTATTAATGACAATATTTGCGCTTTTAACCGGTTACTCATGCAAATTTTGCCTGTTTCTACAGAAAAATATCTGTAATTTCGTTACATATTTTTCGGATTTATACTTTCTTTTTTTAAAAAGGATTGTATAATTAAACTATCAGGATCAGGAAAAGAGGGGATATTTTCAATGGCAACGATTAAAGATGTCGCCAAAATGGCGCATGTCAGTGTGGCAACGGTGTCTCGTGTCATCAACAAGAAAAAATACGTCAATGATATGACCAAGCAAATGGTTTTGGATGCGATCGAAAAACTCGATTATGTCCCCAATGAACTGGCTCGTTCCCTTTTTCAGAAACAATCCCGCATCATTGGCATCATCGTTCCGCATATGACGTCCTATTATTTCCTCAAACTGCTTGAAGTGATTGAAGACGCCGTTACTTCGCACGATTTTCATTTGATGGTATGCAATTCGCAGGACAATGTCGAACGCGAATCCAAATACCTTGAGGTTTTCCAACAATACAACATCGACGGCATCATTCTGATCTCCAACACGACCCGGATTCTCGACTATCAGAACTTGGCGGTTCCGATCGTGGCGATCGACCATCGCTTCACCGATGAACTGCCTTCAGTATCAAGCAATAACTTCATGGGCGGCTGTTTGGCTGCCGAGAAACTGGTTGCGACCGGATGTAAAAAAATCATTCATTTTCGCGGACCGTCGGTGCTCCTTACCGTACAGGAACGGACCAAAGGTTTTAAATCCGTCCTGGAAAAAAACAACATTTATAACTTCAGCTTTGATTTAGCCTTCAAGGCCCCCAGCGCCGAAGAAATCGACCGTGTCATCAAAGCCAATCTGGACTGCGATGGCATCTTCTGCGATTCCGATGTCATGGCTTTCCATGTCGTTCAATCTTTGCAAAAGAACGGACGTCACGTCCCGGAAGACGTTCAGGTGATCGGCTTCGACAACATTGAACTCGCGCAAATGGTGTCGCCGAAATTATCGACGATTGCACAGGCAACAGAAAAAGTCGGAGCGGCCGCAGTCGAGATGCTGCTTAGTCTGATTGAAGAAAAACCGGTCAAAGATCTCCATCAGCAGATTGATGTGGAACTGATTGAGCGAGAGACAACAAGATAATTATTTGAATCTTTTGAAAAAAATAAGCCTTCCCGATAAAAACGGAAGGCTTATTTATTTTGATCGGTTGGTTATTTAGCGATTGCGCCTAAATATCTTGCGGTGCCAATTTCAGCGTATACAATGTAATAAGTACCATTGGTAAACACTACGGGGTTGTCATTCCAAGCGCCGTTGCCAGTGGAGGTTTCGACGAATTCGCCGATGTAAAGAGTTTCCGGAGTCAGGTTGTTGATTTTTCCGCTTTCCGGAGATTGAGCCCACCATTCAGCGACATCGTCGCCAACAGCGGTACGAACAACTTTAACGCAATGGTTGCCGTCATATTTTGTTTCCACATTGTCTTTCCAAGTGGAAGCTTCCCATGTTGCATCATCATTGATGACAACTTCGATGATGTACAGAGCGGTTGCGCCTTTGAGTGCTTTAGCAACTGTTTTAACTCTCTCGTCGTTCATAGCGATTGGAGTCATTTTATAGGTTGCATTGCCAACGGCATCGCCCCAGCCAGCGAACTGTCCGGTTACATAAAAATCTTTTTCAGCGTTGACGAGTGTTTCATTGCTGTAGCATCCAACCAAGCTGATTGATGCGACTAACATTAAAGCAACGATCAATAACTTTTTCATTCTTTTTTCTCCCCTTTTTTATTTTTAAAATCTCTTGTGATAGCGCTTGTATCATAACAAATTTTTACCGGTCTGTCAACGGTGTTTACTCATGGAACGGTATGTAACCCTTATCGGATTACAACACTGGTCAATCCATCGAGGGTCAAGGTCTGCCCGGATAGAGAGGCAGCACCTTTTCCGGCATATCCGCGAATAACGGAAAAGTCAATTTCCGTATAAGTGGAAAGATCAATGGTGATCGGATTTTCACTCGTATTGTGGAAGACACCGACCGTGCTGTCTTCATACGTGGAAAGGAACCCGCCAAAGTTGGAATAACCCGTGAACGTGAGCTGAGTATAAGTTCCCCGGGCAATTTCCGGATTGGCGTTGCGAATCATAATCACTTTTTTGTAATGATTGTAAATGCTCGAAGCATCATTCAACTGATCTTTAACTGTTCCGTTGGTTTGATCTTCGCGATCGTAGGAAGTCCCGATCGGATCCATTACCGGATCTTTGTCTCCCCAAAGCATGGCCAGACGGCGATTGGCATCCGTATTGCTGGTGGCGAACCGGACTCCTTTCATGCCGATTTCTTCGCCATAGTACAAGAACGGTGTACCATAGGTCAGAAGGTATAAATTCGCTGCCATCTGCATTCTGCCGTCTGTGACGGAAAGATAGCCGGCGGAACGATTCATGTCGTGGTTGGAAATGAAGGGGGTCAGAATCGCGTTTGGATTGACGGCTTCGACCGATCTTCTGTAACTGCACAAGTAATTGACGAAAAAATTGACCGTGTCTTCAGAGTTGGCGGTTGTGGCGATGGCGCCCATGTTTTGCGACATGCCGAAATCAAAATTGCTGAAACTTTCATAATACGGCAGAATTGAAGCGTCGCCGGACCAGACTTCTCCGACCACATAGACATCTTCTTTGATCGCCTTGCATTCGTCCATGAACCAGTTCCAGAAAGCGATATTTTTAGTGGTATCATTCAAATAGACATACTTCGCCGCATCCAGACGGAAGCCGCTGACACCAAGATTCAGCCAGAACGCGATGATGCTCTCGATCTCCGCAAGCACTTCCGGGTTGTCCATATTCAGTTCCGGCATGGAAGTGGAAAAGTTGCATTCATAGTAATACCCGGAATCATAAATCTGCTCGTAGGCATGCCCGCTTTTTTTCTCCGCAGCCGTCACGATGGAATAATAATCGATGTATTTATTGGTCAGATCGCCGTCTCTGATCGCGGCCTTGGCGGCGCGAAACCAGGAATGCGCGGAGGATGTATGATTGAGAACCAAGTCGATGATCACGTTGATCCCGCGTGCCTCGCACGCCGCGGTCAACGCGGCAAAGTCTTCCAGGGTGCCGTAATCCGTATCGATGCTCTTATAATCGCTCACATCATATTTGTGATAGGAGTTTGATTCCATGATCGGCATCAGCCAGATTCCGTCGATTCCCAGACTCTTGCCATTATTGGGATCGCCGTCATTCAGATAATCCAGCCGGTTGATGATCCCTTGGAGATCTCCCATGCCATCTTCATTGCTGTCGGAAAAAGCGCCGACGAAAATCTCATAATAGGTGCGGTAATTATCATCCAGATTGGCCGATGCGAGGTTTTCGCCTTCCACCACATATTCCCTCGTGGAGTTGCATCCAAGCAGCGCGATTCCGGTAAAACCAAGTAAAATAAGCAATATGATTTTTTTCATGTGCATTCCTTTCTTGATGAAAATAGACTTGGATGTCCAAGTCTATTTTGAGAGTATTATCCTTTTACGGCTCCGGCAGTGACTCCTTCGATGTAATAACTCTGCATCAGAAGGAACAGCGTGACGATCGGGATGGCGATGAACACGCATCCGGCCGCAAAGACGGTGAACACATTCGAGTCAACCCGCTGCCCGTACATCATGTAATAGAGGCCGACTGCGACGGTATGAAGCTGCGTATTGGTTTCACCCAGGATTACGCGAGCGAAGATGAAGTCCATCCACGGTCCGGTGAATGCCAAGAGGGCGGTATAGATGATGATCGGCTTGCTGATGGGCAGAATGATTTTGCTGAAAATCTGGGCATTGGTGGCGCCATCGAGACGAGCGGATTCGATTAGGGAGTTCGGGATGATGTCAAAGAAGCCTTTGGCGACATAAAATCCGAGTCCCGCACCGGCGGAATAGCAAAGAATCAGGGCAAACAGCGTCTGTGTCAATCCGAGGGCTTTTAAAATGTAGTAAATCGCAATCATGGACATGAATCCGGGG
>Ga0209373_10004003_pt1 | contig 13058 bp, 12 predicted proteins | sample Higcelweek5metaG_FD_187173 | JGI IMG/M metagenome (GOLD analysis project Ga0209373, IMG submission 187173) | Freshwater pond sediment microbial communities from the University of Edinburgh, under environmental carbon perturbations - High... | ecosystem: Environmental > Aquatic > Freshwater >...
CTTCACGGATGAAGATATAGCCAGACCAGCGCCCCACCTGCGCTTCCGGTAGGGCCATTTTTTCATCTTTCAGATGCGGAAAATCCCAGCGGCAGGGGATGTTCTTCAGGCTGCCGTCGGTGTTCCAGGCAAAGCCATGGAAGGGGCATTTGAATTCCGCTGCCGATCCGCTTTCCAGCCGCAGCTTGCGCCCGCGATGCAGGCAGACATTATGGAAGGCGCGGATGGAGCCATCGGGCTGCCGCGTCACCAGATAGGAGCGACCGGCATTCTCATACAGGGCGAAGTCACCCGGTTCTGGGATATCTTCCTCCCGTGCGGCGAACTGCCAGACGCGCGGCCACATTTTGTCAAGCTCACGGCGGAAGAAATCCGGGCTGGTATAGCGTTCCGCAGCCAGCGGTCCGCTGCCCATGTAGCTGTAATTTTCCTGACGCAGGAAATCGGGCACGGGCCGCGTGTCCGTATCCATCAGGTCGTTCCACGAGGTGCCGGGGCAACGGGCCTCGCCGGGTTTGGGCTGGGACGCAAGATTATCTGGCACGGCAACCTCCCTGGACTTGTTTGATTTGTTTGACTGCGTGTGACTCGGTGACTGACCGGAAAGTTATTGTTTTTTCAGAGGTATAGCTACCTCTCCACCGTCATTCCCGCGAAGGCGGGAATCCAAAATCCGCGCTGTCGCATGGATTCCCGCCTTCGCGGGAATGACGGTTAAGTGACTGGAAAATCGTAGGACATACACGGACAGACTCTCAAACCCCAACCAATCCCGCCGTCGTGCCGCCATCGGCCACCAGTTCCGCCCCGTTGATCAGAGAGGATTCCGTACTGGCCAGAAAGCTGACCAGGGCCGCCACCTCCTCCACCTGGCCCAGGCGGCCCAGGGGGGAGATGTTGCCCAGATAGGCCAGCGCGGCGTCGGGATCGGGTGTGTCGGCCACCGCACGGCGGATGATCGGCGTGTCGATGATGCCGGGATGGATGGAATTGCAACGGATGTTGGTCTTGGTGCGGGCGCAATGCACTGCGACCGATTTGGCCAGCAACCGCACCGCCCCTTTGGAGGTGGTGTAGGCGATATTGGCGGGCAGCCCCATCATGCCGTTGATGGATGAATTGATGATGATCGATCCGCCCGACCCGCCGGGATTGGCCTTCATGGCGGCAATCGCGTGCTGACAGGTCAGCATGGTGCCGGTGACATTGACGGCCATGATGCGGTTCCAGGCGGCCAGACCGATGGTTTCAATGCTGCCATCGCCATTTTCAATCCCGGCATTGGCAAAGGCGATATCCAGCCGCCCGAACCGGTCGGCGATCACCTGCATCAGGGCGGGCCAGGCTGCCTCGTCCGTCACGTCATGGGCATGGAAATGGGCACCGGTTTCCTGGCAAACGGTCTCCGCTGCCGCTGCGTTGGACCCGGTGAACACTACCCTGGCCCCATCGGCCACCAGCCGCCGCACGGCAGCGGCACCAATGCCCGCCGTGCCGCCGGTGACCAGGGCCACCTTGCCATCAAGCTTTGCCACTCTCGCCTCCCTGTTCTTCCGCGATCTGTGCCGCGATGCGTTGGCGCAGAATATCCTTGCGCACCTTGCCCGATGCGGTGCGGGGCAGGTCGGGCACCAGTTCCATCCGCTCGGGGAATTTCTGCCGCGCCAGCCCGGCGGCGGCGACGTGCTGCGTGATGCTGTCCAGATCGGGGCTATTGCCCGGCTGCGGCACCACATAGACACACACCGTTTCCCCAAGCCGTGCATGGGGCATGGAAACGGCAGCCACTTCCTGCACCGCCGGGTGCTGGTGCAGCACATCCTCGATATCCTTGGCGGAGAGGTTCTCTCCACCCCGAATGATCAGATCTTTCTTGCGCCCGGTGATGACGATGGCGCCGGCTGGCGTCAGGTGCCCGATATCGCCGGTGCGGAAATAACCATCCGCATCCATGGCCTCCTGCGTCTGCCCTTCATCAGCATAGCCCATGAACAAGGATGGGCCGCGCACCAGGATTTCACCATCCTGGCTGCGACCCAGTGTTTGGCCCGCCTCATCCACGATGCGGATGTCGTAATCGATCACCTTGCCATCGGTGGTGGCGGCCAGTTCCAACTCGTCCGCCCCCATGCAGCCCTGGGTGATCAACGGGGCCTCGGTGCTGCCATAGACGCGGAAGGCGCGGCCCCGTTCGAACAGGGCATTGGCCCGGCGGATCAGGTCCGGCGGCACGGCGGCCCCGCCGCAGGCAAAAATCTTCAAGGATGGCAGGCGCGACCCTGCCCGCTCCGCTGCTTCCAGCAATTCCTGCAAAAAGGGCGTGGCCCCGATGGTGATGTTGACCCCATGCCGGTCGATCAGGCCCACCGCCTCATCCGCATTCCAGCGTTCCATGAACAGGGTGCGCGTGCCCTCGGTAAAGGGCAGTTCGATCCCGTTGGAATAGCCGGTAATATGGGTGACGGGCGAGGGCATCAGCATCAGATCGCCCGGTTCCAACCGCCAATATTCCATGAAAATATGGGAGACACGGGCGATGGAGCGATGATCATGCATCACCGCCTTGGGCCGGCCCGTCGTGCCCGACGTGTACATCATCAGCTTCAGCGCATCCGCCGGGACGCTGGGCCAGTCGATTCGCCGCCCCCGGCCCGCCTGCATCAACCCTTCCAGCGTCAGCGGTCGGTTCCCGGCGCGCACATGCACCACATGGCGCAGATCGGGCAGGGACAGGCGCAAGCCCTCCAGCATGGCGGTGTAATCAAAGCCACGATAGCTATCGGGAATAAAGATCAGCCGGCTTTTGCAGTCGGCCAGGATCAACCCCACCTCCGCCCCGCGATAGATGGGCACGATGGGGTTGCAGACCAGCCCCAGCAGGCAGGCGGCCATATCCACCAGCACCGCCTCCATCCAGTTGGGCAACTGGAAGCTGATCACATCGCCGGGGCGCAGGCCCAGATCCCACAGGCCAACCGCCAGCGCCTCCGCATCCATCAGCAGGGTGGCATAGGTGCCGGGATGCTGGTCCCGGTTCAGGAAGGCGATGGCATCGGGCGTGCGATCCGCATATCGGCGGGCCAGAACCGCCAGGGGTTCGGCCTGCCAGTCGCCGCCGGATGCCGCACTATGCCGATCCATCACCCTATCCCCCCATCCAGGCCGGCGGCGGTCCAGCCGCCCAGCCGGTCGAGATGCCAGCCAGCCGTGCCGAACAGCGTTTCCAGCAGCATCAGACGTCGATAGTAATGCCCGATGGCATACTCTTCTGTCATCCCGATACCACCATGCAACTGTATGGATTGTTCACCAACCAGTCGTGCGGCGGCACTGCTGCGGGCCTTGGCTGCTGCGGTCAGCAGGACCGCATCCGGGTTGCCGCTGGTCACGGCACCGATGGCGGCCCAGGTGATGGCGGATGCTTCCTGTGCGGCCAGATTCATGTCCACCATCCGGTGCTGCATCACCTGGAAACTGCCAATGGTGCTGCCGAACTGGGTGCGGGTTTTCAGGTAATCCAGGGTCAGCCGGTTGGCGGCCTCCATGGCACCCACCGCCTCCGCGCAGACGGCCAGGGCGGCGACCCCGTTCAGGCTGTCCAGCAAAGTGGCATCGCCGCCTGGCAGCCTGTCCGCCGCTGCCACGGCCACATTCGCCAACCACAGGTCGGATACGGGCCTGTCATCCACGGTGCTCGCATGGGCCAGGGTAACACCCGGCGCTGTGGGCGACACCAGGAACAGGGCCACCTGTCCCGCCAGGTCCGCCTTTACAATCATCCGGTCGGCGGCGGCCCCATAGAGCACGAAGCCGCGCCGCCCGTTCAGCCGATAGCCGCCTTCCGTCGGGCTGGCGATCACCGGTGTTTCATCGCTGGCCGCATCATCCTGGGCCAGGGCCAGGATGGCGCGCCCTTCCGCGATGGCGGGCAGCCATTCCGCCTGTTGCTGGGGGCTGCCCCCGCCCGACAGAGCGCCCGCTGCCAGCAGCAGCGTGGGCAGCAGCGGTTCCATCAACAGCCCACGCCCGGCGGCCCGCATCAGCACGGCCAGTTCGGCCAAACCGCCGCCCGACCCGCCATATTCTTCGGCGATTGCGATGCCCAGCCAACCCAGTTCGGCATAGGTGGCCCATTCGCTGCGGCCAAAGCCGTCTTTGCTTTTCAGGATCGCCGCCCGGTGTTCCGGCCCGTAAGCCTCATCAACATAGCGGTTGATGCTGTCGGCCAGCAGGCGGCGATCTTCGGTGGTGAATGCCGACATGATGCTCCCTACAGGCCAAGGACGGCCTTTGCCAGGATGTTGCGTTGGATTTCGTTGGTGCCGCCATAGATCGTCGTGGCGCGGTCATGCAGATGTTCGCGGATCATGCCGGGGGCCTGGGGCAGGCCGACCGGTGCGGCCTGCCAGCCGGCATCCAGTGCCGGTGTCTGATAGACCAGACCCTTGACGGCCAGCGCATCCACCATGGCCCCGGTCAGCCCCTGAATCAGTTCCGATCCCATGATCTTCAGGGCTGACACTTCCAGCCCCGGTGTGGAACCGGCCTCCGCCGCTGCCAGATATTCGTTGCACACGGCCTCCAGCGCCAGCAGGCGGGCGCGCAATTCGCCCAGCCGGCGTCGCCAGTGCGGATCATCCGCCAGGGGTTGCCCGCCCTCGCGTATATCCATCAGCGTCTGGCGCAACTGGTGCAGCAGGCGGGTAGATTTGCCCACCTCCGCCCCCAGCAGACGCTCGTTGTTCAGCAGGAACTTGGCATAGGTCCAGCCGCGCCCTTCCTCCCCCACCAGATTTTCGGCGGGCACGCGCACATCATCCAGAAACACCTCATTCAGGTGATGGCACTTGTCGATGCTCTGGATCGGGCGGACCGTGACGCCCGGACTGTTCATGTCGATCAGCAGGAAGGAGATACCGTTCTGCGGCTTGCCGTCGCTGGAGGTGCGGACCAGGGTGAACATGATGTCGGCCCATTGCGCCATGGTGGTCCAGGTCTTCTGGCCATTCACCACATAATGGTCGCCATCGCGCACGGCACGCGTCTTGATGTTGGCCAGATCCGATCCGGCCCCCGGTTCGGAATAACCCTGGCACCACCAGGTATCGGTGGTGCGGATGCCAGGCAGAAACTGGTCCTTTTGTGCCTGGCTGCCGAAGGTGTAGATGACAGGCCCGGCATAGCAGACGCCAAACGGCGTCAGCCAGGGGGCACCCGCCTTGCTGGTTTCATCATCGAAGATGGCGCGTTGCAGCGGCGTCCAGTCCTGGCCGCCATATTGGCGCGGCCAGTGGCCGACGATCCAGCCTTTATCAAACAGGATTTTTTGCCAGCGTACGTAATCCTGCTTCTCCAGATGCTGGCCCGCCAGAACCTTGCTGCGGATATCACCGGGCAGGGCTGTCTCGCAAAAGCGCCGCACTTCCCCCCGGAATGCCTGGATGGCCGGGTCGCGCATGAGGTCGATCCCCAACATGGCCTTCCCCCGTTTTGTTATGATTGATGAGTCACAAATCAGACTAGATCGGGCAGGTGGGTTCGTCAACGGTCACAAACATGGATTTGTCGATTTTTGCGTTGACTGGTGATTCAATGATCAATCATTATTCCGTTCATAACCCTTTGTTCCATGCCGCTTTCGTGCAGGATGAAGCCATGCAAGCCGAAGCTTCCATATCCGATGTGACCTATCACGATCTGCTGCCCGCCGATGATCTGCCGCCCGGCCAGATGCGCCTGTTCACAGTCGCGGGGGAGGAGGTGCTGGTGTGCAGTGCGGTGGGGGGCTTCTTTGCCGTGCGCAACCGCTGCCCGCACGCGGAATCACCACTGGATGGCGGGCGGTTGCGGCAGAACAGCATTTCCTGCCCGCTGCATGGTGCGCGTTTTGATCTGGCCAGTGGCCGCGCCCTGGGCGGCACCGGCTACCGCCCGCTGACCTGCTTCCCGGTGAAGGTGGAGGGCGGGCGGGTGCTGGTGGGGGTGAAGGGATAAGGGGCGGCTAAAACGCCGTCCCCTCCGCACTCTGCCCCATGGCCCAGCGGATGCCCCGGCGCAGCAATTCATAGAAAATCGGGCTTTGCCAGGAACAGCGCTCGTTATGGGGATATTCCTCCATCAACGGGCGCAGATCATGTTTGCCCCGGCAATGGCCCAGCACCAGATACAGCACTTGGCCCCGCCCATGGTCGCGCAGATACATGACGGGGTGGTCGGCCTCCGGCCAATCCTCCTGCACGAACGGTGCGCAATTGCCGCCCCAGCGCGTGTGTAGCAGGCTATGGTTGCCGGGGCTGACGGTGCCCAGATACAGTTCATCCTCCACCCAGAAATTCTTCAGGCCACGGGTCAGCGGATGGGTGCTGTCCGTCACCTGGACCTCGTACCGGCAGATGGGCGGATGGGCGCGGAACTGGCTGCCCAGCATATCCGTCAGCGCCCCATCCAGATCAGGACAGTCGATGCGCCCATCGTCAAGAAACCTGATCACCGAGTTTGTGCCATGCAGGGCAAACCATTTGCCGCCCTTGGCCAGGAACCGGCGCAGACCCGCCTGTTGCTCCGCCGTGGGCAGCACGTCACAGGTATAGGTGACCAGCACATCCGCCGCCTCAATCTCATCGATGCGGCTGTAATCCGGCCCCACCTCCACCCTGATATCCTCATGTTCGGCCAGCAGCTTCAACAGCTCCAGCCGGGCGAAATTGATGTCGTGATATTTGCCGCCGGCAACCAGATAGACGTCGATCCTGCTGGACATATCGGTCTCTCCCGCCGCGTTCAAAGCTGAACCCGCTTGGTGTAGCCGCCATCGACCACAAGGTTGACGCCGGTGACCCAGCTTGCCGCCGGGCTGGACAGGAAGGCGACGCAGGAAGCCACTTCCTCCGGCGTGCCCAACCGGCCCGACGGTTGCGCGGCCACTGTGGCGGCGTAAAGCTCCGGCGCGCCGGCTTTGATGCCTTCCCATGCGCCACCGGGAAACTCGATCGGGCCGGGGGAGACGACATTGACCCGGATGCCACGCGACAGCAGCGTCTGCGACAATTGCTTGGCATGCACGATCAGGGCACCTTTCATGGCATTATAGGCCATGGGTGCCATGAAGGTTTCCACCGCCGCCGTGGTGCCGGTGATGGTGATCGCACCCTGGTCCGATGCCTCCAGCGCTGGCAAGGCGGCATCAATGGCGCGCAGCGTGCCCAGCACATCGATCTGGTAGGCGTCGTGCCAGCTCTGCTCCCCATTCAGGCTGCCGCCGGCGGAGACATTGGGGACCAGAATATCCACCCCGCCCAAGGCATCGGCCATGCGGGCGACCCAGTTTTTCACCGAATCAGCATCGGCGGCATCCATCGCCGCCCCCACAACCTTCACGCCCAGGCCCGACAACTCTGCCACGGCAGTATCGACCTCGTCCGCCTTGCGCGCACCAATGGCGATGGCACAGCCCTCCCGCGCCAGCGCCTCCGCAATGCGGCGACCGATGCCGCGTGTGGAACCGGTGATCAGCGCCCGGCGACCGCTCAGCCCAAGGTCCATCAGTTTTCCTCCCGTTTATGCGATTGGTTTTTGCGGGGCAGGGTAACGGCCCCTGCGGAATTGACAAGCACCCGCCTCGCCGCCATTATCATGACTGATGAATCAAAAGTCAACGCATCGACATTCCGGCGGCGTTGGCAAATCCCTGCAGCGGCGCAAAGACGGAGGAACCATCATGGCGATGGAAGGCAAACCGCTTGCCGACAATGTCTTCACCTGGCCCAGCGATGATCCCGCCCTGATCGGCGGGGTGGATGAACGGGGGCGCCTCCGCTTCCCTTTCATGGGCCGTGCGGGGGAACGGCCTATCGAGTTGGCACGCCACGGTGTGTTGTGGAGCTGGACAGTCCAGCGCTTCCTGCCCAAGCAGCCGCCCTATCTGGGGCGGGAAACCAAGGCGGCGTTCCAGCCGTTCGCGCTGGGCTATGTGGAACTGCCCGGACAGGTGCGGGTGGAAACAAGGCTGGTGGATTGCGACCCGGCGGATTTGCGCATCGGCATGCCAATGCGCCTGACCATCCGCCCCCTGTTTCGCGATGAGCAGGGGCAAGACCTGTTGATGTACGCGTTCCGCCCGGTGGCTTGAGCAGAAGAAAAAGGGGAGGGTTGGGCCATGTCGGATGTGGCGATTGTTGGTATCGGTATCCATCCGTTCGGGCGCACGCCGGATCGGACCGGGTTGGAACAGGGTGCCTTTGCCGTGCGGCAGGCCCTGGCCGATGCCGGTATCGAATGGGGCGATGTGCAGTTTGCCTATGGCGGCAGCCAGGATGGCGGCAATGCCGACACGATGGTGGAGGAATTGGGCCTGACCGGCCTGCAATTCATCAATGTCGCCAATGGTTGCGCGACGGGGGGCTCTGCGCTGATTTCCGCCTATGGGGCGATCCGGTCGGGGCAATATGATCTGGGCCTGGTGGTCGGCTTTGATAAGCATGAACAGGGATCGTTCCGGGTGCGGCCCGCCGATTGGGGCCTGCCGGAATGGTATGGGGAGGTGGGGTTTGCGCTCACCACCCAGTTCTTCGCCATGAAGATCCAGCGCTATATGGCGCTGCATGGCATCACCGATGATGCGTTGATTCGGGTGGCGGAAAAGGCCTTCGCCAATGGGGCCCTGAACCCCAACGCCTGGCGTCGCCGGGCGCTGTCCTATGAGGAGATTGCCCAGTCGACCATGATCAGTGATCCGCTGCGGCAATATATGTTCTGCTCCCCCGGTGAGGGGGCGGTGGCGCTGATCCTGACCAGCCCGAAGAGGGCAGCACAGTTGACGCGCCATCCCGTATGGCTGAAGGGTGCCACTATGCGCACGCGCGGGGCCGGGTCGTTTGAGGTGTTCAGTCCCAGCCTGTCGGTGGAGGACGGGGAGGGGGCGAGCCCCATCGCCGCGCGGGCCGCCTTTGCCATGGCCGGCATCGGGCCGGAAGATATCGACATTGCCCAGCTTCAGGATACCGAAAGCGGCGCGGAAATCATGCATATGGCCGAAAACGGCTTTTGCCGGGATGGGGAGCAGGAAAAATGGCTGCGGGAAGGATGGACCCGGCTGGACGGCAGGCTGCCGGTCAATACCGATGGTGGCTGTCTGGCCAATGGGGAACCCATCGGGGCCTCGGGTCTGCGTCAGGTTTATGAGACGGTGCTGCAATTGCGGGGGGATGCCGGCGCGCGGCAGGTGCCGAAACCGCTGCGCACCGGCTATACCCATGTTTATGGGGCACCCGGCGTCTCGGCGGTGACGATTTTGGCGCGGTAGTATCTGTCCAGAAAGCTATAACATTTTTCGAAGCGTTGCCACCTCACCACCGTCATTCCCGCGAAGGCGGGAATGACGGTTAAGTGGCTCGAAGAACGAAAGAATTTATGGGCGTCCCCTACCCACCCCACAGCGCATAAACCGCATCCGTCGGCGCGTGGCCGCCCCGGTGCTGCATCAGGGCGAAAACGCCCTGATCCCAGCAGACGGTGCGCGGTGGGCTGGCGTTCCAGTCCATCAGATACTGGCGGTGGCTGAACTTCCACAGGCCATCCCGCCGCGCATACCGATCCAGATAGCGGCCATAGAGGATGCTGTCCGTTTCCGCCCCGGATGCTGCGGCCAGCGTCAGGCTGTAGATTTCCCCCACCGCCTGATCGCCGCGAATGTCGAACCATTCATTGCCGGCCATGTGGAAGGATCGGGCCAACCCGCCCGTCGCCCCCACGGCCAGCCCGCAGAACTCCGCTGCCGGGCCGGTGAAATAGCCGAAATCGACGGTGGCATCGGGGTGCCAGAGGCTGCGCAACAGCGCCTCATCCGCCCGATCCACCGCCCGGTTATAGGCCATGTTCAGCTCGTGCAGCGCCTGCTTGGCCAGCATTATATCCAGATCACCCATAGCGCAGCCCCCTCAGCTCAATAATCCCAGCGGCTGTTCCAGATGCTGGCGCAATGCTGCCAGGAAGCGGGCACCCACCGCCCCATCGATGGCGCGATGGTCGCAGGACAGGGTGACGGACATGACGGAGCGGAAGCGTACGCCACCATCCGGTCCTTCCTGCGCCTCTCGCCGTGTGGCACCGACGGCCAGGATGGCGGCCTGCGGCGGGGCGATGATGGCCTGGAAATGCCGGATTCCGAACATGCCCAGGTTGGAGATGGCAAAGCTGCCATCGGACAGATCCTGCTGCGTCAGCCGCCGGTCGCGGGCACGCGATGCCAGCGATGCCGCCTCTGCCGCGATGACGCGCAGCGGCTTGGCCCCGGCGTCGCGCAGCACGGGCGTGACCAGCCCGCCCTCTATCGCTACGGCAATAGCGATGTTGGCCTGGGTGAAACGGCGCATTCCATCGTCGGTATATTGCACATTCACATCGGGCACATCGTGCAGGGCCAGGGCAGAGGCGCGGATGATGAAATCGTTGACGGAGATTTTCTGCCCTGCCATGACGTTCAACTGGGTGCGCAGAGCCAGCAGATCATCCATCAGGATGTCGGCGGTCAGATAGAAATGCGGCACATCCCGCTTGGCCGCCGTCAAGGCCGTGGCGATGGCACGGCGCATGGCACTGTGCGGGACCAGATCACTGTCAGCGGCGGGCGCGGGGGCTGGCGGCGGGGAGGATGCGGCGTTGCGCACATCCTCTTTCGTCGCGTGCCCCCTTGGCCCTGTCGGCGTCACGCTGGATAGCGGGATGCCCAGGTCTGCCGCCAGTTTTCGCGCCGCCGGCCCGGCGGGCGGTGCGGGGGCCTGTGCCGGTGCGGGGGCCAGACCGCTGGCGGCGGCATGATGTTCCACATCGTCCACATTCACCCGCCCATTGCGGCCCGTGCCAACCAGGCGGGACAGGTCGATGCCCAACCGGTCAGCCAGCCGGATGGCGTGGGAACTGGCATGGACGGCGCGGTTGTCGATGGGTTTGGCCGTCGGGATGGCGGCTGTGGCCGGGGTGGGCGGTGATGCGGGATGGGCGGCGAGATGGGCCTCCACATCCTCCTGATTGATGCGACCGTTGCGCCCGGTACCGGTCAGGCGCGACAGGTCCACCCCATGGCGGTTGGCGATGCGCCGGGCGATGGGGGTGGCCGATATCGTCTCGTTCCGGCGTTCCAGATCGGGATCGCTTTCCACCACCGGGGCTTCCGCCGCGACCGCTGGGACAGATGCTGCTGCGGCCTCGGTTATCACCGGGGTGGTGTCGCCCCGGATGAAGCGGTCAATATCGGCATCCGTTACGCCCTCATCGGCAACGATGGCAATCAGGGCACCCACGGGCAGGGTCTGGCCTACCGGTGCCACCAGCCGCCGCACCGTCCCCTCCAGATCGGATTCCAGCGTATTGACGATCTTGGCGGTTTCGATATCGACGATTTCCATGCCACGGGAAAGGGTCTGCCCCTCTGCCACGTGCCAGTTGGAAATCGTCCCTTCCGACATTTCCAGGCCCCATTTGGGCATGATGATCGGGGTGATGGCGTTCATCGCGTCGTAACCCCTTTGTTTCAGCGGCTGCCAAGAACTTTGCGGATGGCGGCTTCAATCTTCTCCGGTGAAGGCAGATAGGCTGCCTCCAACTCCCGCGCGAACGGCACCGGCGTGTGCGGGGCCGTCACCTGGATGATGGGGCCCTTGAGATGGTGGAAGGCCTTTTCCGCCACCATGGCGGCGATATCGGCGGCGACGGAACAGCGCGGCGGGCTTTCATCCACCACCACCAGCCGGCCCGTGGCCCGCACGCTTTCCAGAATGGTTTCCTCATCCAGCGGGCTGGTGGTGCGCGGGTCGATCAGGTCGCAACTGATCCCCTCGGCGGCCAGCCTGTCCACCACGCCGATGGCCAACGGCACCATGCGGGCCAGCGCCACCACGGTGACATGCTCGCCCTCGCGCACCATCGCCGCCTCGCCAAACGGGATGGTGTAATCCCCGTCCGGCACCTCGCATTCATCCATATAGAGCGACTTGTGTTCAAAGAAGATGACAGGGTCATCATCACGGATGGCGGTCAGCAGCAGGCCCTTGGCGTCATAGGCATTGGACGGCACCACCACCTTCAACCCCGGAATACCGGTCAGCATGGGATAGATCGTTTGTGAATGCTGGGCCGCCGCGTTCATCCCGCCGCCGCAGGTCATGCGGATGACCAGCGGTGTGCGCGCCTTGCCGCCGAACATATAGCGGAACTTGGCCGCCTGGTTCAGCAACTGATCCAGACAGACGCCGACGAAATCGGCAAACATGATCTCCGCCACCGGGCGCAGGCCCGTCAGTGCCGCCCCATTGGCGGCACCGACGATGCAGCTTTCACTGATCGGCGTGTCGATCACCCGGTCCTCGCCGAACCGGGGCAGCAACCCCTTGGTCAGGCCGAAAACACCGCCGGCGGCATCCCGCTCACCAGAGGTGCCACCGGCCCCGCCGGACACATCCTCCCCCAGCACGATGACGCGGCTGTCACGTTCCATTTCAAGATGCAGGGCGTCATTGATCGCCTGGCGCATGGAAATCTTGGGCATGGGTCAGGTTCCCGCTCAATAGCTGATATAGACGTCGGTCAGAACGTCGGCGGCAGTCGGGGCAGGGGCTGCCACCGCTTCGCGCACGGCGCGGTCGATCAACTCCCGCACCTCGCCTTCCACCTGATCCAGGTCACTGCCGGGCAGCAGATTGGCTTCCGTCACCCGTTGGCGGAAGATTTTCAGGCTGTCATTTTCCGCCCGCAGCCGCGCCACCTCGTCCTTGGCACGGTAAAGCTGGGGATCGCCCTCGAAATGGCCGAAGAAGCGGGTGCATTCGGCATAGATAGCGCAGGGGCCGCCGCCATTGCGCGACAATTCCGTCGCCTGGCGCATCGCCTCATAGACGGAAAAGAAATCAAAGCCGTCGGCCTGGAACACCGGCATGCCGAAGCCTTCGGTGCGGCGCACCATATCCTTGCTGCCGACGGCATAGCTGAAGCCGGTATGTTCGCTATAGCCATTATTCTCCAGCACGAAGATTTTCGGCACCTTCAGCACCACGGCCATGTTCATG
>Ga0209373_10004005_pt1 | contig 13055 bp, 7 predicted proteins | sample Higcelweek5metaG_FD_187173 | JGI IMG/M metagenome (GOLD analysis project Ga0209373, IMG submission 187173) | Freshwater pond sediment microbial communities from the University of Edinburgh, under environmental carbon perturbations - High... | ecosystem: Environmental > Aquatic > Freshwater >...
CCTTTTTGTTCAGTTCAAGGATCTCTTTTTTCGCTGTTTCATCTGTTTCAAATACTGTCGAACCATCGGCATACGTCGTCCCCAAAAACTCGATTTTTTCTGCCAACGTTTTATCCGATTTCGCGGAAAGAAAATCATCAGCAGTACTATCATGGAGTATGCCGTACAGGGCTTTCCCTATGTGCATTCCGACGTCTCCCTGATAGTTTACTCGAACGACCTCGTTACCCACTGCCGTCAAAATTCTTGCAATACATTCCCCTGTCGTGATGTTTCTCAAATGACCAATATGAAATGCTTTATGCGTATTTGGGTGCGAGTACTCGACGAGAATCCGCTTTTTCGTGGCTGATACACCACCTATTGCTTGCCCTGAGCCTGTCGAAGGGTGCTGTCCCGATTTCGAGAGAGGTTTCTTCGAACTATTATCTGCCCCCGAATCACTCATCTCTTCAAACTGCGCCGTCGTATCGCCTTTTTCTAATTTTAGCAGTCTTTGCATGTGAGTGCTAAGCCCAGCTTCAGAAAATGTGGCGTTTATGAACCCCGGACCAGCGACATCCAACCTATCAATATCCTGTAGTATGACGAAATCGGCATTTTCTTCTTCAGAAGTTGATGCAGTTTGACTCTTTTGATATGTATTCTGACCTCCTGCCTTAGCTTCATATGCCTTTTTGAGCACCATACATGCATCGACTATCCGTATAGCAGCGTCTTTCGGAGAGACTCCTAAACGCTTTGCGACAAGGAGTGCGATGTTCGTCGTATAGTGTCCATGTCCCACCATGTCCGATGGCATGACGCTCACAGGGACGTCCGTGATGCCAAGGCCTGATAAAACACTCGTATAGAGTGTAATAAGCTGTTGTTTCTTCGTGTTATGCATACGTTGGTTGATCCTTCGTTAAAACCATTATAGTACACTCTGCGTGTAGGTACGTTTCTATGAGTGTTTGTGTTTCTTCTAAGGCCGTCAGAAGGACTTCATGACTGATGACAGGTACTTTTTCCATCACAAGAATCGCATGTGTCGTCTCTTCAGTAATCTTCGTTCGATCTGCTTCCCGCCAATTCCATCGCCGACATAAAAACCCAACATCATCAGTATAGGCAACTTCTCCTGGATCACAGGTTTCTTCGTGATCGCTTCCGAGAGCAGTACCCTGCTCACTACCCGTCATAAATCCGAGTCGAACATCACCAGAGATAGCATCACAATCTTCCGCACCAACCGGCATATGATATTTCAAAGAAATATAATTGTAGAGATCCACAAGATTATTAATTTGTGGCAATGGATTGACACCCCGACGCGCACGTCGCAGCACTGCTTCTACAGAAGAAAGGTAATCATGGGGATTACTACCAAATGATTTATATATTTTGCGCCATGCACTAATCTCCGGAAGACTCCCAAGCTCTGTATTTGCAAGCAGCTGTTGTTGCTTCGCCTCTTCACTCCGGATGAGCGCCAAAATTTCGCTAGCATGTCCACTATTATCCATCCCCTGAATATCAATAAGCCCTATTTCAACACCGGGATATGTTTCAAAAATTGTTGGATCAACACGACAGTTCATAGTTTCCTCCCATCATAACAAAATTGTACGAGGTCTGCACAGTAGTTATTCTGACGCTCTTTACGCTTTATTGAGACAGGTTTTCTCCAAATAATTATTGGGGTGAGTTTCGCCGCTTTACTTTTCATATCCACCTCCCCACACAAAGAGCGACATCCATGCCAAACCAAATGAGGTAAGGATAGGACTCAGGTCATAGGGCGTATCACAACACTTGGGTGAACCATCAGCGGGTTGTGGCGGCCGTTTCGGACAGGTTACGCAAAGAGAAAACACATCAGGACTGAGAAGCCTCGTATTCATCTCTACGGCACCCATTTTTTTAAACATACCAGCACTGGCTGGATTGGCCATCGCCATCGGTGTCCATCTGGGAAATTGCTCTGACGCAACTTGGAGGACTGCAAGCGTTGCAATCGTTCCAATGCCCTGACCTCTTTTCTGTGGTGCGACGGCGACCGTGCCAATTTCAATCTGCTTCGTGTCCGGATACTGGGCAGCAATTGCTGCGTGACCAACAACCTTTTTATGCTCATACACCACGACCGACAAACCACTTTTGAAAAAATCCATAATATCTTGCTCGGTCTTCGGGAGCATGTGCGCGTTCTTCGTCCATGACGCAATGGTGGCAGCAACGGTCGCTGACGGTACTCCGCCAATGGGATGCTCGTGACTTTTCGGATGAAATACTGAATAGACACTCTGTTCGGGACTCATAAAAACTCCTTAGAAAAAATAATACATACAGGTTTGGAAAAATACAGGAAGTAGTGCGCTTACGCGCGACGGAAGAAACGAGAGGCACCAGAAATACTGGTGGGTAATCCAGAAGAAATATACAACGATAATGAATCGGAAACTGTCATACGAATATCAGTATAGCACAAAAAAACCGGTTATTTATATAAGCTCCCCTCAAAAGAGGAGCTAATATCAACAACCGGCCTCTTTCCTTATTACATTTTAATAAGAAAAGAATAATATACAGAAAATAATTTCTGGTGTCAAGGGGGGAAAAGAAGGGCAAAAAAGTTCACAGCGTACAGTTCACAGTTCTTAGTTCGTAGATAATTGGTACAGTGAGAGACATATACGACAAATAGGACGAAGAAGACGAAGAAAATAAGGGGGAATTTGTCATTTGTCATTTGTCATTTCGCATTAACCTCAACATGGAAATCCCCTCCCTCATCGGTCCGGATGACGGTCGCGCCTTTTGATTGAAGAGCAGTAACAAGACTCGGAGCGGGATGGCCGTACGAATTTTTGCCAACTGAAATAAGTGCTGTTTGTATCGTCGGAAGCGCGGGGAGAAACGCGTACGAAAACGCAGTTAGCGCGCCATGATGCGGCACTTTCACCAATTCAAACACGCCATCTGTGGGTATGCGGACAAAAGGAGCAAGAAGTGGCTGAGCAACCGCATCTGCATCGCCAAAAAATAGCGCGTCAAACGAGCCGAAAGAAAATTGCAATACAATGGAGTGATCATTCAGATTTGTACTACCAGCAAGAGACGTTTGTGCAAGCGCGAGCGTATTGAGCGGCCACAAAACAGAGAATGTCAGCGATCCGATGGTAATGGTATCGCCGGAACTCACCTGATAGCTCGTCACGTTCTGACCCGCGATGGTTTGCATGATCGTTTGAAACGCAGCATCTTCACTCATATCTCCATTCCATACAAATGCACCGACGCTGTATCTTTGTAAAATTTCCTGTACGCCCGTGTAATGGTCTTTTTCGGGGTGAGTGAGGAGAACGACGTCAATTGTCCTATCCCAAAAAGGCATCGACTTCCCAAGGCATCCAAGGACCCGATTGTTTGGTCCTGCATCGATGAGCATATCTCTGCCACCGGGAAATCGAAAATAGATCGCATCACCTTGTCCCACACTACAAGCCGTTATATGCAGTCGCCCATCAGGAAGTTGCAGGAAAAAAAGAAAAAGAAAAATAAAGCCTGTAATAATTCCAATGAGCATGTATCCATAACGAAGTTTAATCATAGATTTCACGAAATAGATTCATTTTTTGCCGCATAAATGTATACACTCTTCATTTCTCAATTCCCGCAAGACTTATTTTTAACATCTTATATTACTTCTATAACGGCTCGTTTTACCGCATATAACTAGCCATAGCATGATATATTTCGATATAGTGAGCTGAACTGATAGTACTGTTTTTCTCATTATAGTCTTAAAAATGAGTTTATATCGTTCAAACACTCTGTTATCTCCGCATTCTTTCCTTTACCATATGCGAAATGCGGCAAATGGCACTTGGCTCATCATCTGTATAATTCCTATCATACCAGAGAGCAACAACCAAGCCACCCAACCAAAAGGATACGCACATGGGAGCCATATCCATCCAAAAAAACACATAGCAAGACCAAGTATGGTTATAGCAGGTACGAACGGCGCAATTATCAAGTTTGTCACTGGCGCAATGAGAGATAGTTGACCAAAAACAAAGAAGATATAGGGAAGGATAAACACCTGCGCAGATCCAATTGTGTGAAGTTCATCAAGTATATACGCCCTAAATCTTTTTTCATAATATACAATTGCTACCCGCCAATCATCCATATCTTCTCTGGGTTCCCACACAAATGTCGTGGGTCGACTAAAGAGGATAAGTCCAAGACTTGCAAGAGCAGAAAGATGAAATGAAATACTTCCCGTCATATCGGGCCAAATCAATATCATAATCGTAATGGTGATGATAAAACTCAGAAGCGCCCATGCCCTATAGCCAAGCATAGAAGAGATGACTAGTACGCTCCCCATAATACCGGCACGAAGTATGCTTGGGGAGGGCGTCACAAAGCCAATAAATGCAATTATCACTCCTATCGTAAGAGTGCCAGAAATGACCCGCGGAAGAAATTGACCAATTGTCCGGAATAGAAGCGTCACAAGAATAGATATGTTCATACCAGACAGTGCTGCAATATGGATGGTGCCAGTTGTCACGAGAGCGTTATATAGCTCTGTATTAATAGTTTCCTTGGTACCAAAAACAATGCCGGATAATAGTCCTGCATGTGGTTCAGGAATCACTTGTCCAATGAGAAGCACTGCATCGGAAAGAGATATCATACATTTACAGCGTCAGAACGTCTTTCAATGTATTATAGAGTGATTGACGGAGTACGCCTTTCTCTACCACCTCTTCAAGCCGTGCATATGGACGATGATCAATGATCTTTTGGGCCGTCACTTCGCCAATACCTGATAGTTCGATAAGCGCTTCTTTCGATCCAGTGTTCAGAGAGACGCGAAGATCAAGTCTATCCATCATTGCGCCTGCGATTGTTGCAGTATTTCCGCTTGTTTGTGCCTGTTGTCCTCCTGAATAGGAATGCGTCGTGATCACAATCTGTTCTTGGAGCGTATACATGCGGTAAATAACAATTCCCGCTGCACAAAGGAGGATGACACTCACGAGAAGAAGTGTGGTCGGAAACACATACGGTTTCCACGGATGCGTATGTTTCGGAAAGAAAGACGGATAGTCTTCCATAGACACCCCTAGCGTAGAACGAATGAGGGAAGAAAGCAAGAAGATCGTAGATAAATAGTAGAGTGAGAGACATATACGACAAATAGGACAAAGAAGACGAATATGATAAAGGATGAGGAAAGAGTTACGAGTGACGGGTGCGGGGGTTGAGTTATAATGTTTTGAAATTCCTGCCTGCCGGCAGGCAGGGAAAATTGACTCCGATAAAATCGGAGTTGTAAATTGTAAAGGTGGGTCTCGGATCGAGGTCCGAGATGACATAGAAACACCTCTTATAAAACTATGGAATCACAGAGAATGCAAAAGTGTTTTTCAGGCAATTTTACACGGATACTATCAACGAAAACAGAAAAACTACAGGCTTATCACACGCACATGTTAAGAATTTTACCGGGGACGAAGATTGTTTTTTTCAAAATATTTCCCGCAACGTACTTTTGGACCTTTTCTAACGACAATGCAAGAGTTTTCATCATTTCCTCGTTTCCCGCATCTTTTCGAGGGACAGAAACAACTTCTCGGACTTTACCATTCACTTGTATGACGAACTGTATCGTTTCATCTATTAATAACTCTTTCTCTATCATTGGCCATTTCGACACATGAACAGAACCATATCCCGGAGGAATGTCTGATGTTTCTCCCCCAACCCCTGAAAGTCGACGCCATAATGCTTCTGCAATATGCGGAGCAAATGGTGCAATGATTTGAACAAATGTACGAGCATCAGCAACAGAAAGAGTGCTTTTTTCCTGAGAAGCAACAGTGACAAATTCCATAAACCCAGAAATGGTCGTATTGTAGCGTCGTTTGGGAATATCTTGTGTTGCTCGATCTATGGCTCTCGCGAGTTGTCTACGCGTTAGCTTGTCTGTTTCTTCCGAATGGTCCTTGGCACTCTTCATCACCAAGCGCCAAATGCGACTCGTGAATCGGTGCATACCTTCCATAGCTGTATCTGAGAAATCTCCCCCATCTGCGAAGGGTCCCATGAACATAAGATACATCCTCAGGGCATCTGCACCATACTTTTCTATGTACACATCAGGGTTGACGACATTGCCTTTACTCTTACTCATTTTCGCACCATCTTTAATCACAAGGCCATGTGCGAAAAAAGTGGTAAACGGCTCATCAAAATCAATGAATTTAAAATCATGAAGACACATCGTGATAAACCGGCTATATAATAAATGAAGGACCGAATGTTCAGCGCCGCCAGTGTACATCGCGACAGGAAGCCAATGCTTCGTAATCTCCGGATCAAACGCCATGGTATCGGCCTCTATCGACCCGAGTGTCGGATAGCGCAAGAAATACCATGAGCTATCTAAAAACGTATCACACACATCGGTTTCTCTTCGTGCTGACGCTCCGCAGTGTGGACACACCGTATGATAAAATTCCTCGTGTTTTGAGAGTGGTCCAACCCCATCATCCCGTGGCTTGTAATCCTCTATATCAGGCAGAAGCACCGGCAAATCTGCATCTGGTACGGTCCACCAGCCTGGCATGCTAGGCTGCTCTCCACGCGTTGCGCCAGCACAGGTTTCACAATAAATCATAGGGATTGGCGCACCCCAATACCGTTGTCGTGAAATAGTCCAATCACGAAGATGGAATGTGGTCGTCCGTTTGCCCCATTTTTTCTTTTCCAAATGGTCCATCATAGCGACAGTTGCCGCGTGGATATCCATACCATTGAGAAAATCGGAATTAATCATCGTGCCATCTGATTCCTGCACCTGTTCTCTTTTTGTAATTGGGCTGTCATCACCGTCTGTTCCTACAACCACCCGAGTAATTGGTATACTCATTGCCACAGCAAAATCATAATCACGGACATCATGTCCGGGTACGCCGACCACTGCTCCAGTGCCAAAACCACCAAGGACGAAGTCAGATATATAGATTGGAAGGTGTAGACCATTTAACTCATTCACTGCATACAATCCAGTTGCAACACCTGTTTTTTTCTTGCCATCTGCAAGTCGCTCTTGCTCTGTTTTTGCTTTCGTAATTTTTTGGTATTGTGAGATCGCACTGTTGATATCTTTGTCGATATGTTTACTATAGTTTGATAGGCATTGATGTTCAGGTGCAACGACGATAAAGGTCGCTCCAAAATTAGTATCAGGTCTCGTAGTGAAACAATCAATCGATCCAATGGATGTTCCATCGGCATCATACACAGGATACGTAATAGTAATACCTTCTTTTTTTCCAATCCATGCTGTTTGTGCTCCCTTCACTTTCTCTGCCCAATCCAGCTTCGGAATATTATCCAGCAATTTCCCCGCATATGCGGTAATCTTAAAGAACCACTGTTCAAGAGACCTTTTCTCTACTTTATTCCCGCATCTCTCACATGCCGTCGTTTGCACTCCTTCCACATCTTTTTGCACTGCTTGTTCATCAGATAACACTGTTTTACAGGAGCTACACCAGTTCACAGAGGCTACTCCTCGATACGCAAGGCCATGACGGAACATTTGTGTGAAAATCCATTGTGTCCAGCGATAATAGCTTGGATTGTACGTTTCAACAGTCCGTTTCCAATCAAATCCAGCACCAATTTTCTCCAGTTGCGCATAAAAATTTTTCTCGGAAATGCGCGCATGTTCTTTCGGATGCCTGCCAACCTTCAATGCATAGTTTTCACTGTGAATGCCAAAGCCATCAAGACCGATTGGTTCAAGAACATCGTAGCCTTGCATGCGCATATACCGACCATAAATATCCGATCCGGTAAATGCATACATATTCCCAACATGAAGGCCTTCTGCAGATGGATATGGAAACATCATGAGGTTGTAATACGGGCGTTTCGCGTCAGATAAAGGGCTCGTTAGCGCAGTAGTACGCCAATAATTCTGCCACTCTTTTTCGAGTGTTATGTGGTCATAGGAATGTAAGAAACGATCCATATATAGATTGTAGCATAAATATATCCGCATCTCATCTAGCTTCAAAAATATGATAATTATCGGGTACCTACAATAGAAGCATAGATTCGGCAAAAACATACAATACCTCCAGCGTCACAATCATCTTCTCTCCTATCGAAATAATAAATAACAAAGAAAAACAAAACAAAAAGTAAAAATATAGTAACAAAAAATATATCGAATTAGCTTGTCAAATCGAGATAAATATAGAATAGCACTCACATAATTTGATTGCTAATTCCGTATCGATACACCATGTGTTTCAAATTATGTAAATAAAAGAAAATTTCTTTCGAATACGTCCAAATACTATACGGCTTATCATAAATAGAGTTATAGGATAGTATATCAATAGAGCGCGTATCAATCATATTTAATCAAAAAACTCGTATGCATCGATTTTCATAGGTCATACTACCCTCTTTACTTTCTTTCACAATGGCATCAATGAATCATTGTTGATTGATTAAAAATATTAGTACGTCAATACAGTCTAAATAGTACATGCGGGAATTCGTGAAATATGCAGGAATTCGAAAGAAGTCGTAAAATAATTATTTTTTTCAACAGCCTCAAACCATGACCTTTTCCCATCATTTTTCCCTCTTGACACGGTTATTATTATAGACTTAACTAGATATATATGAGAAACATAATCCTGTCTAATGTCTTTGATTATCAAGCTTTTCTCGACACTGCCTTTGTGTCCTACCTCATCACACAAAAGGCATCAGAAAAGACAATTAAAAACTACGTTGCCGATGTCAAACAATTTTTCAAATGGCTCACCGGAAGCATCGAAGCTGAAATCATTTCTTTTGCAACCAATACGACCAAACCGCTTGCTGCTATCACGGTCAACATCATCGAACAATTTGTCCAATCCATGATTGCCCAGATGATACCAACGGCCACCATCAATCGGCGCTTATCCTCGATGAGGACATTTTTCCAATTTGCGACTGTCTATGATCTTATCGATGAAAATCCCATGTTGACGATACGAAACATCAGTAGAACAACGGGATCGACGAATGTGCAGACACTGGATGACGTGCTTGCGTTATATAAAAAAGACCCACTCGAACAACCAGTCTCAGATGAGGATTTGGCCGATATTACGGAGTTTTTTGACTGGTACGCAACCAAATATACGAAAGATAAAACATGAAACAGTTCCTGCCAACTATCACGCGAGTGATCACAAGCGCATATCAGCGCTTTTTGCGTTTCAATGGCGCCTCTGGTACTGATGGTGAGAAAACGCTGGCAATAATTGAGAAATTTCTCGTATGGACAAGAAAAAATGGCTACATGAGCGATGAAACTATCGCGCATTTCGTTGCTGCAGAAAAACCATCTGACTCACCCATATATCACACAAATCTCCTAGTATTTCTCTCTCTGTTACCGATAATATCTTCTGCAGTACTCGACGATTTTGTCGCGTATTTGGAAACAGAAAACAATTCGTTTGCACAGCGTGAAAAAAAGAAAAAATCAGTGGAAAAATTCCTTATTTGGGCCCGCAATAAAGGCTATATTCAAAAAATCACCCTGCCACTCCCCGTAACAGATCATTTTTTGCCTGAACCGCAGTATCTCCGCGAACAGAATTATCTCCGTGAACCACATCTCCTGCCAACCATGGATATCGGAGCTATTCCAATAATTCCCGTACCATTACCGCTTGGTTTTACGCCTGGACCAGTCGTGCCGGAAACGTTTATCATCCCTCCATCCACTGCTCCTATTTTACCGACAATAATAAAAACCACTCAACAATGGGCGCTTCCTCTCGGACTCGGCACTGCAGCACTATTAATACTCACTGGACTTGGATTTTTATTCGCACAAATTCGTGGATTACAGCAAGGCAATTTTATTTCAACAAAAGCATCTGAAACAATAACGACGGTCAGCACACAACTCAACCAACCTATTATTCCTTTAACAGGATCTGTGCTTGGTGCCACAGGTCCGACAGGTGCCACTGGCGCAACGGGAGTTGTTGGCGGGAGCGGTCCAATGGGTGCAACTGGTTCAATAGGTTTCTCAGGACCGACCGGCGCAACAGGTGCACAAGGATCAACGGGTTTTGCCGGAATCACTGGAGTACAAGGATCCTCTGGCTCAACAGGCGCTTCTGGGACGCAAGGAGCAACTGGGACAGCCGGCGCGACAGGAACGGCTGGTGCTACTGGTACAGCTGGCGCAACAGGAACACAAGGTGCAAGTGGAGTGGCTGGAATCACTGGTGAACAAGGACCAACGGGCGTTACCGGTGCTACTGGTGTTGCTGGACCAACAGGATCAACTGGTGAGTTTGGACCTACTGGTGCAACAGGAGGAACGGGAAGTGTTGGATCTGCAGGTGATTCCGGTACTGCCGGTGCAGCAGGAGAATCCGGACCAACGGGCGCTACCGGAGGAACTGGAAGCGTGGGAGCAAGTGGTGAAATTGGAGCAACTGGATTAATGGGAGCATCAGGAAGCGCAGGGGCAACCGGATCCACCGGATCTACGGGTTCCACTGGTGCTGCTGGGGCTACAGGTGCAACTGGAGTTGCAGGTGCTACAGGTGCAACCGGTCTTCAAGGGAGCGCTGGAACAACAGGTGCAACTGGAGTGGCTGGTCCAACAGGAGCTACTGGAGTAGCAGGACCAACTGGTTCCACTGGTGAGCAAGGACCAACAGGATCAACAGGCGCAACTGGCCTAGCAGGTCCAACAGGAGCTACTGGTGAAATGGGAGCTACAGGAGAGCAAGGTCCAACAGGATCAACTGGTAGTACAGGAGCAACTGGAGTTCAAGGCCCTACCGGATCCACTGGAGAGCAAGGAATAATGGGAGCAACTGGTGCTACTGGCACTCAAGGACCTACGGGTGCTACTGGCACTCAAGGACCTACGGGTGCTACTGGATCTGAAGGTCCAACTGGTTCTACTGGTATGGAGGGACCTACAGGGAGCACAGGTCCTACAGGAATTGCTGGCCCAACAGGATCAACGGGAGATCAAGGACCAACCGGTGCAACAGGCATACAAGGACCAACAGGAAGTACAGGATCAACTGGATCTACTGGAATTCAAGGACCGACAGGTTCAACAGGAGCTACAGGAGTTATTGGCCCAACTGGTTCAACTGGTATTCAGGGTCCCACAGGTGCAACTGGAGAACAGGGACCGACAGGTTCAACAGGCTCAACAGGAATTCAGGGGCCAACAGGGTCAACGGGAAGCACAGGTTCTACAGGAATTGCCGGTCCAACAGGTGCAACTGGTGTTCAGGGTCCAACAGGTGCAACTGGAGAACAGGGACCGACAGGTTCAACAGGCTCAACAGGAATTCAGGGTCCCACAGGATCAACGGGAAGCACAGGTTCAACGGGCGCAACAGGAGAGCAAGGTCCCACAGGTGCAACTGGCATTGCTGGACCAACTGGTAATACGGGATCAACCGGAGCTACGGGTGTCCAAGGTCCAACAGGAAGCACAGGATCAACCGGTGCAACAGGTGCAACCGGAGCTGCCGGTCCAACAGGTTCGACCGGATCCACAGGCGCAACGGGAGTTGCTGGCCCAACAGGAGCTACTGGAGAACAAGGTCCGACAGGCGCAACTGGTGAACAAGGGCCAACAGGTTCAACCGGAGCCACAGGTATCGCGGGTCCAACAGGAGCAACCGGAGCTACAGGGGCAACGGGTGCAACTGGAGAACAAGGGCCAACAGGTAACACTGGATCCACAGGCGCAACGGGAGTTGCTGGCCCAACAGGAGCTACTGGAGAACAAGGTCCGACAGGCGCAACAGGAATTCAGGGACCATCAGGTAGTACAGGTTCCACTGGTTCCACGGGAATTCAGGGTCCAACAGGTTCAACCGGGTCCACAGGAGTAGCTGGTCCAACAGGAGCGACTGGAGAACAAGGACCAACAGGCGCAACTGGTATTCAAGGTCCGACAGGTTCGACAGGTTCAACTGGAATTCAGGGCCCAACAGGATCAACTGGCGCAACAGGATCTACTGGAGCTACTGGTGTCCAAGGTCCAACAGGAAGCACAGGTTCTACTGGATCCACAGGAATTGCTGGTCCAACGGGAGCAACTGGAGGAACGGGAACTGCAGGTACAGGCGGAACTGTAGGTCCAACAGGTTCAACAGGTGCAACTGGAGTTCAAGGACCTACAGGCAGCACAGGTGCAACCGGTTCTACCGGAGCCACTGGAGTTCAAGGACCTACAGGCGCAACAGGGAGTACCGGATCCACCGGCGTTCAAGGGCCAACAGGCAGTACGGGTGCAACTGGTTCTACCGGAGCCACTGGAGTTCAAGGACCAACAGGCGCAACAGGTTCAACAGGTGCGACAGGTATACAAGGACCAACAGGATCCACAGGTTCAACAGGTGCAACTGGCGTTCAAGGGCCAACAGGATCAACAGGTTCAACTGGAACAGCTGGTCCAACAGGATCCACAGGCACAAGTGGTAGTGTCGGTCCAACAGGAGGAACTGGTTCTTCAGGCGCAACCGGAGTTGCTGGTCCCACAGGATCAACAGGTTCCACAGGAGCAACAGGAGAAGCTGGTCCAACAGGTTCCACAGGCGCAACCGGTGTTGCTGGTCCTACCGGATCAACAGGTTCCACAGGCGCAACCGGTGTTGCTGGTCCAACGGGCGCAACGGGTGTTCAAGGTCCAACAGGTGCTACTGGTGTTCAAGGTCCAACAGGAAGTACTGGATCCACAGGCGCGACAGGAGTTGCCGGTCCAACAGGAAGTACGGGTTCAACTGGAAGTACTGGAGTAGCAGGTCCTACAGGTGCAACCGGTATAGTTGGCCCAACAGGAAGTACTGGATCCACAGGTGCAACCGGTGAACAAGGTCCAACAGGTTCAACAGGTGCAACTGGAGTTCAAGGTCCAACAGGCAGCACAGGTGCAACCGGTTCTACCGGAGCCACTGGGGTTCAAGGTCCAACCGGGAGTA
>Ga0209373_10004006_pt1 | contig 13053 bp, 6 predicted proteins | sample Higcelweek5metaG_FD_187173 | JGI IMG/M metagenome (GOLD analysis project Ga0209373, IMG submission 187173) | Freshwater pond sediment microbial communities from the University of Edinburgh, under environmental carbon perturbations - High... | ecosystem: Environmental > Aquatic > Freshwater >...
CAAAGGCGGGATAGGTCTTGTGGCGCAGGGCCTCCAGGCAGTCGAACTTGCCGGTGTATTCGCGCAGGGTGGTCGAGTTGCGCACTTCCTCGGGCAAATTCGCGTCAGAGAGCATCCGCTGGGTCACAAAGCCCTTGTCGCCCGGGATCTCGTCCTTGCTGATGTCCAGCTTGGAGAGCTCATGGATGGGCGAGTAGATGGCGTTGTAAATGTCGCGGGCGAAGCGGACCCAGCCTTCCCAGCCCTTCCAGGGGCCATTGTGATAGCCGTGGGCGTTCAAGTAGGGCACGCGGATCTTCTTCGCCACCTCGCCGGGCCGCTTGCCCGTGAAGATGATGTCCGGCTTCAAGGTCTCCATGGCCTCCAGGCCTTCCAGCTCGTTCGGATCGTCGATGGCCAGCGCGCCTTCCTCACAACGGGAAATGCCCTTCTCCATGTCGCCCTGGTGGCCGAACTTGGTGTAGACGGACACGACCTCAACGCCCATTTCCTCATGGATGACATGGGCCCAGTGCCACAGCTTGGAGCCGCCGGGCCACAGGCACACCTTCTTGCCCAGAAGCCTGGCCTTGTACCAGTCGAGCTCCGGCTTCCAGCGCGCGGTCTCCTCGTCAATGATGGCCTGGGCGCGCTCCTCGATGCCGAAGAACAGCGCGATCTTGCGCAGGGAGTTCCCCAGCGGCTCGAAGCCGAAGCCGTCGATATCGAGCCGCGGAATGCCGTAGCGCACGCGCAGCTCATTGCAGATGTACTCGGCCGAGCGGGCGCATTCGAGCACGTTCAGGTGCGCCCGGTGCATGGCCCGCAGATCGTCGTAGGAGCCGTTGCCCGTGAAGGTGGACAGGATCTGCACGCCCATGCGCTTGAAGAAGTCACTCATGACTTCCTGGTCGCCCTGGATGTTGTACTCGCCCACGTAGTTGATGACGTAGTCGCTCGTTATCTCCTTGGGCTCGACAGTGCCGACCTTCTGGTTGATCCAGGCGATGTTGATCTTGTGGTGCCCGCCGGACTGGCTGGGGCCGGCGAAACCGGGAGAGTTGCAGACGAAGATGTCCACGTCCGGCAGCTCTTCCATCACTTCCTGGGCGATGGCGTTCAGGTCGTCGCCGATGAGGGCCGAGGCGCAGGTCTGGTAGATGGTCATGCGCTTGATGCTCGGAAAGGCCTTGAAGGCTTCGAGCATGTTCTGCTTCAGCAGCTTCTCCGCGCCGAAGACGACATGCTTCTCCTTCATGTCCGAGGCGAAGGTGTACTTGAGCTGGAAGTTGTCGTTGTCGCTGATGTAGCGCTTGGTCTGCCATGTGTCGTACGTGCAGCCGATGGGCCCGTGGCTCAAATGGATGACGTCCTTCATGGGCGAGCCAATGACGTGCTTGGCGCCGCAATAGGCGCAGCCGCGCTCGGTGATGGAGCCTGGGATGGTGTTCAGGTATCCAAGGGGAAGAGCCGATGTCAAATCCTCGCCCGGCCCCTTGACGACAGCGTGCTTCTTCCGCTCGGGGATGCACTTGCTGCATTCAAACTCATGATATGGCATAGTTCGCTTCTCCTTGGCGCTTCTTACAGAATGGCGCTTTCACCGGTTTCGTCCGTGCGCACCCGGACAGCGTCCTCGATGGGGCAGATGAAGATCTTGCCGTCCCCAATCTGCGCGGTCTGGTTGGCCTTGACGACGGCCTCCACAACGGTGTCCACGTTGGCGTCGGGCACGATGATGGAGAGCATGCGCTTGGGGATGTACTTCATACCGCCGGACTTGCCCTGCCCGTGGAGCTCGGTGGGGATGTCGCAGGCTATCTCGCCCGCGATGCCCCGCTGGTGCCCGCGGCCCAGCACGGAGACGGCCAGGAAGCAGGGGAATCCGGTGGCTTCAAGCGCTTCCTTGGTGGCCCGCACCTTCTTGGGGCGGATTATGGCGATTATCTCCTTCATGGCGGCACCAGCTTACAGGCCCTTCAAGCCGGTGCGCACGGTGATGGCCTGCTCGACCGAGGTGACGAAGATCTTGCCGTCGCCGAAGTTGCCGGAATAGGCCTTGTACTTGATGAGCTTGAGCACTTCCTCAAGGGCGTCGTCCTCCACCACCATCATGATGAGCGTCTTGGGCAGCTCGTCGTAGTGCACGTTTCCGACCGTGATGCCCTTCTGCTTGCCGCGGCCGAAGGCGTTGATCTTGGTCATGGTGTAGAAGCCGGCCTCGGCCAGGCCGTCGGTGACGGCTTCGGCGGAATCGGGGCGCACAATGGCTCTGATCATCTTCATAGGGGCTGCTCCTTTGCGTCCTTGCTTCCGGGTTAGTCGGAGATTCCGTACTTCACGACCATGGCTTCCAGCTCGTCCATGGTCAGCGGCTTCGGAATCACGAAGTTGGTGTTCTCAATGATCTTGCGGCCAAGCTCCTTGTATTCCAGGGCCTGGTTCTCCGTGTCGTCGTACTCGGTCACGGTCTTCTTGTTGAACTCCGCCTTCTGCACGATGTTGTCGCGGGGGACGAAGTGGATCATCTGGGTGCCGATGGACGCGGTGAACTCTTCCAAAAACTCGCGCTCGCGGTCGACCTTGCGGCTGTTGCAGATGACGCCGCCCAGGCGCACGCCGCTCTGCTTGGCAAACTTGAGCAAGCCCTTGCAGATGTTGTTCGCTGCGTAGATGGCCATCATCTCGCCGGAGGCCACGATGTAGACCTCCTGGGCCTTGCCGTCGCGGATGGGCATGGCGAAGCCGCCGCAGACGACGTCGCCAAGGACGTCAAAGAACACGAAGTCCAGGTCCGGGGTGTAGGCGCCGTTGGCCTCCATGAGGTCGATGGCCGTGATGATGCCGCGGCCGGCGCAGCCCACGCCCGGCTCGGGGCCGCCGGACTCGACGCAGTTGATGTTCATGAACCCGGCCTTGATGACCTTGTCGTTGGTGACCTTTTCCGCGCCCTGGGTGCGCAGCACGTCCATCAGGGTCTCCTGGGGCTTGCCGCCCAAAATCAGGCGGGTGGAGTCGGCCTTGGGGTCGCAGCCGTGGATGAAGACCTTCTTGCCGTGAAAGTGCGCCAGCGCGGCGGCGGTATTCTGGGTGGTGGTGGACTTCCCGATGCCGCCCTTGCCGTAAATTGCGATCTTGCGTGTCATTTCAGGACTCCTTTGCATTGAATCAGGGCCCCACGATGGAAGCGCCCTCGTTTGGGGCGATAAAGCGATTAGCGTGCCAGAAACGGCCCGACACGGGGGCTATAATTCCAGTGTTTAGACACACATTATACTGAAATAAAACAAGTTTTACTTAAGCTCCGGACAGCCGGATGCGGACAGGCGCGGAGATGGGCCTATGCCCTTTACGCTGATTCCATTGGCTTTTTCGGCAATGTGCGCGGAGAGTGAAAAAGAGTGCGGTGCGCTGGCCATGCCCGCTGCGCTCCGCCCGGCCGCAACGGACGCCTGGAGGATTCCGGCCGCATCGCCCCGGCGAATAGATTTAACAATTAGCGTTTAAAATAAATAGATTGCGCCAACAGAAGCAGATGGCATCCAGCCTGCGCCGTGCAATTGCTCAGGCACCCGGTGCCAACTCCGGCGCTCACGTCTGGCAACGGGGCGTTTTCACCCAAAGTGACGCAACGCGGCAGCGAGAAGGAGGACCCGGGCCGCGCCTGGTCCAGCGCTGTAACCGTAACAGCTTGATTTAACATACTCTTAACCTGCGGCGTTGGCAGGTTAAAAATAGTACCGATCGGTAGATTCCCGCATTCGGCTGGTTTTGGGCCGTGCATGGAAGGTGGACGTCGCACAGCGCAAGGCCGCTACGCCCGCTGGAATGGCTCAATCCGAGGAGCGCAAGACGCACGCTGGGCCTTGCGCGGAGAATCGGGGAAGCAAGCGGAATGCCGCACACGCGGGCGCGGCAGCTCAGTGTCGGACGGGATGCCCAGTCTTTTGGGCAGGAGGGTCAATATTGGGCGGGGTGCTCAATCTCGGGTGCTCAATTTTGGGCGAGGGCTCAGCTTTGCGCGGGGTGCTGGTCGCGCTGATCCTGGGCGCGGCCCTTGCGGAAGTCGCTGTAACGCAGCTTGTGCTTTCTCATGCGGATGCCCATGCTCCGGTAGGTCAGGCCCAGCTCCTGCGCGGCCTTGATGGTGTTGCCCTGGTGCAGGCGCAGGGCCTCCACGAGCATCTCGCGCTCAATGGACGCGAGCTTGGCCTCCATGCCGTTCCCGCTGTCCTCCCCGGCCTGCGCAGGCGGCTGCAGCGACAGGGGCAGGTTGTATCCGTGGATGGCGTCGTCCTCGGTCAAGATCACCGCGCGCTCAATGACGTTCTCCAGCTCGCGCACGTTGCCCGGCCAGGAATAGCTCATGAGCATGTTCAGTGCGGGCGTGGTGATGCGCGTGACGGGCTTTTCCGTTTCGCGGGCAAAGCGCGTCACAAAGTGTTCGGCCAGGGTCACTATGTCGCTGCCGCGCTCGCGCAGGGGCGGCACCACAAGGGGGAACACGTTGAGCCGGAAGTAGAGATCCTGCCGGAACGCGCCCCGCTCCACCATCTCGGCCAGGTTCCTGTTGGTGGCGGTGATGATGCGGATGTCCACAGTGACGGTCTTGTTGCCGCCCACGCGCTCGAAGGACTTCTCCTGCAGCACGCGCAAGAGCTTGGCCTGAATGCTCAAGGAAAGCTCGCCCACCTCGTCGAGGAAGATCGTGCCGCCGTCGGCTTCCTCAAAGCGGCCCTTGCGCAGCTGGCTGGCCCCGGTGAACGAGCCCTTCTCGTGGCCGAACAGCTCGCTTTCCAGAATGCTCTCCGGCAGGGCCGCGCAATTGAACTTCACCATGGGGCCGCCAGGGTTCGGGCCCTCAAAGTGGATGGCCCCGGCGATCATCTCCTTGCCAACGCCGCTTTCGCCCAGGAGCAGCACGGTGGTCTTGGTCTGGGCCACCTTGTGCAGCAGGGCGAACACCTCCATCATGGGCTTGGACGAGCCGATGATGTTCGAGGGCTTGAAGCGCGCCCGCAGCTCGCCCATGAGCTCCTGATGGCGGCGCTCCCACTGCACCTTGTCCACGTGCTCCAAAAGATACAGCTCCACGGCCTGGGCCAGCATGTACGAAATGACCACCAGCGCGCCCACGCGCTTCTTCATCATGGCCTCGCCATCGTAGGCGCGCACGGCGCTGATGCTGCCAAGAACCTTCTTGCCGCGCAGAATGGGCACGCAGAGGAACGCGCACTCGCGGTCCTCCGGGCGTGAAAGGCTGCCCGTGCGGTTCAGAAAGGCCGGTTCGTCGCCGATGCGCGGCACAACGATGGGCTTGGCCAGCTGGTCCACCCGGCCGGTTATGCCCTCGCCGGGGAAGTATACGCCGCGCGCCTGCTCCTCGTCGGTAAGGCCCATGCACTTGTGGATGAAGATGCAGCCGGTCTCCCGGTCGTGCAGATTGATCATGGCGCGCTCCACGGCCATGTCCTCGCGCAGGTAGTCGAGCAGGATGTCCAGGGCCTTCGAGAGGTCCTCCCCCTCGGAAACGGCCCGGCACATGTCCAGCAGCAGGGGCACAATCTTGCCCCGGCAGGAGGCCGAATGGCATTCCTTCACATGCGGGTCGCCGTGCTTGACGACTCCGGCCGGGCATTCCGCCACGGGGGGCGCGCTTGAGGGAACGCCGGGCGCGGCGCGGCGTCCGGCTTGCGCCGGCCACTGCGTCAGGCTGGGATCACTCTGCTTCATGGCGCGCATGGTGCCTCATGGGGGTGGTCTGGCCGATGGTCCTTTCCCGCGCGCGGCCAGGCGCGGGCGGAAACAGAGCGCTCCGCAACGGGCAAAGGGCCTCGGTGCGAAGACTCACGACCACGCACTATAAAGCTGGGGCGCGGATGTCCAACGAGACCCGTTTTCTGCAGGACCCGCTCATTGTGCCATATGTGCGGCGCAGGGCAGCGCCAAGGTCCGCATGGCCTTTCCCAAGCCCGGATGCGGTCCGCTTCCCGCGTTCATGGAGGTGTACATACTGCCGCACCGCATCCGGGGCTCCGAACCACATCTTTAGCGTCATTTTTCCCTAATAATATCAGCATATTTTTCTTGATTACAGAACTTGTTTTAAATACCGTGTACTCACAATTTTAAGTCATAGTCTGCAATACTTGGAGCTCCAAATGCAAAGCCGTCCCCTCCGGCCTGTCTTTTTTCTGTGCGCCGTTTTCCTCGCCAGCAGCGCCATGCTGCAGTCCCTCCTCCCTCTCCGCAGCGCCCAGGCCGCCACCACAGTCATGTCCGGCATCGTTCCGGGTGGAACAATCTCCCCGGGTGATGAGTGGGATGTCCTCGCGGGGACCTGGATGATGAACACTGGTTCGCTGACAAATGGCGGCACGCTGGCGAACGCTGACCTGCTCGACAACGTGTTCGGCGGCGTGCTGATCAACAACGACATGCTGACGAACACAGGCACGCTCAGAAACGACGGCACGCTCTCCAATGCGGTTTCAGGCACGCTGACGAACGACCGCTTGCTGCAAAACAGCGGCACAATGACGAACGACGGCCTCGTGATGAACGCCGGCACGCTCACGAACACCGGCACCTTCTTCTCGCCTGGCCACCTGACAAACAACGGCATGCTGGTGAACACAGGCACGCTCACAAACGCCCTCTACAATCAAATAACGAACACAAACGCAGGCATGCTGCTTAACTACGGCACGTTGACAAATGAAGGCACACTGACGAACGATGGGACGCTCTACACCCTGGCTGGCGGCACGCTGCTCAACACCGGCACGCTAGCGAACACTTTCGGCCTGTTCAACGAGGGCACGCTGACGAACTCCGGCACGCTGACGAATGCTGGGACGGCCTCCATGCCCGGCTTGGTGGCGAACTCCGGCACGCTGACGAACACTGGCATACTGACGAACGGCCTCTACGGCCAACTGACGAACGAATCCGGCGCCTCGCTGGTGAACACAGGCACATTGACGAACGATTACCTGCTTTACAACGCAGGTACGCTGACGAACACAGGCACACTGACGAACGATGGCGACCTGGGAGTGGAAAACGGCGGCACGCTGCTCAATTACGGAACAATCAACGGCGGCGGAAACTTCCTCGTGTTCTCCGGGTCCACCCTAGGCTTGGCCATGGGGTCCGCTTTGGCGCAGGGCAGACTGTACTTGTCATCCAGCGCCCTCTACCGGGGCCTCGGCTCCAGCAGCGGCACGGCGAGCCTCTCGGCAAGCGGTGGCGTCTTCGATCCAGACACCCACACGGCCACAAGCTTCAGCACAACCTACAAGACTCTGCTGACGACCTCGGTGTTCACCGCAACCGGCGCAGGCGCCACGCTCACCTATACCACCAACCCGCTCAGCGCGGCTGGCGGCAACGGCGGCGGGCTGGACGGCGCGCTCGCCAACGCCGCCGCCGGCACCACGCTGAAAAGCATTTTCGACACACTTTACAACAGCAGCAGCGACAAGCAGATCCGGCATGGCGTGCAGCAGCTCGCGGGCGAGGGCGTCATCAACACACCCATGCTTGTGAACGGACAGGTGGCGGCTTTTCGCACCGCCATGGGCCAGCGGCAGAGCAGATTTTCCAGCGGCGGCAGCGGCTTGGTGGCCAACGGCCTCGCCTCGAACGGGCAAGCGGCAGACGCGGGTGGCCTTTGGAGCACAATGGGCAACAACGGCGGCCCCAACGGCAGCTATGGCGACAACGGCCTTGCCGCAACCCTGGCCCAAATGATGGTCATGAACGCGGACGAAAACGCGGGGCTCACGGGCGCGAGCCTCACGGCCAGGGGACAGGTGCAGCAGATCCACCAGGGCGCGAACGGCGGCTACGGCGGCTACAACGGCGAGCTGGGCCTGGCCGCGCTGGGCTACGACACCCCGGTGACGGACAATCTGCGCCTGGGCGCGGGCTTCGGCTACAGCGGCGGCCAACTGCGCGGCGGCGACGTCACAACCAACCTGCACACGTGGTTCGGCAGCCTCTACGGCACGCTGGCCCTGCCGCAGGAGATCAGGCTCGATGCGGACCTGACCTACGCATACACCAGCGCCAAGGTGCACGGCGACTACGTCTGGCCGGTCGCGGACTACACCACCGGCAACTATGCGGCCAACACCTATTCCGGCTCGGTCAAGGTCTCGCGCGGCTTTCTGTTTTTTGGCGACAACGGTCCGCGCGTGACACCCTCCGTGGCCCTGGAGGCCGCCCTTTCCGACCGCGACGCCTTCACCGAGTCCGGCGGGACCATCAGCAAGCGCTTCGGCGCCAGCACCATGAACACGGTGGACATACCCGTGGGCGCGGCATTGAGCCAGGACTACGACTACGGCAAAGGCACCGCGACCCCTGAATTTTCCGCCTATTACGTGCGCCGCCTGGCGGACACGCGGGCCACGGGAGACATGACCCTGCTTGGCAGCACATCCACCGCAAGCGTCAGCGGAGCCAGCACCGGCCGCAACCTCGTGCGCGCCAATCTCGGCGGCCGCATCACCACCCAGGACAATGTGGACTTCTCCCTCTTCTACAACGGCGAGTTCGGCGACCACTACGCGAACAACGGCATGACAATGGAAGTGAAATATAATTTTTAGCTCCCTTTCCCTCTCCGAAAATCAAGAGCCTGCGGAACGTTCCGCAGGCTCTTGTTGTTTGAGCGGCTAGGCCTGACGTTCCAGCATGTGCTGCAACGCATTCAAGGCCAGCCCCCGGCACTTCCCAAATACGCGAAGTCTGGCCAAGCTTTGCGCTCAAAGCTCGCCCAGCCGCCCAAATCCGCAGCGGCAGTTTCCCCTTGACAAAAACTTGCCCGTCATCCTTATCTTTACTACGTAAAAAACAATCATTGAGCCCTGCGCACAGCCACGGGCGACACCGCCGCGCCGCATCACGCAGCAACACATAAAAAGGGCGAAACGGTTCACAATGGAAGCACCACACATCCCCTCCCGCTGGCTCCGCAGGTTGCGCATTTCCGCCCTCAGCTTCCTTGCCGCCGCCGTGCTCTTCGGCGCGTTCGGCTATTTCGCCGGGCCGCCCATCGCTCATTCGCTGCTCACCAAAATCATGGCCGAGCAGTTGCACCGTCCGGTGACACTGGGGAGCATCCACATCAATCCCTATGCCATGTCCGTGCGCATCGACGGCCTCAAAGTGGGCGACGGCAATGGGGGCGAGGTCTTCGCCTTCGACCAGCTCCTGCTCGACGTGAACATCGCCTCAATCATCCACGCCGCGCCCGTCATCGAGGAATTCCGCCTTGCGGGTCCGCGCATCCATGTGGCGCGCGTGGCTCCCGGCCGCTACGACATCTCCGATCTGCTGGACGAATGGCTGAAGCCGAGCGACAAGCCTACGCCCTCGTTCTCGGTCAACAACATCAAGATCACCGGCGGGCGCGTGGACTTCGACGACAGGCCCGTGGGCAGGCAGCACGCGGTGACGGACATCAACCTCTCGCTGCCCTTCATCTCCAACCTCGCCTACCAGGCCGACATCTACACCGAACCGGCCTTCTCCGCGGTCATCAACGGCGCACCGCTTAAGCTGGACGGCAAGACCAAGCCCTTCGCCGCCGATCGCGAAAGCGAGCTCAAGCTGAATCTGGACCACTTCGAGCTTGCCAGCTATCTGGCCTATCTGCCCTTCCCCCTGCCCTTCAGCGTGGCCGGGGGCCATGTGGACACCGACCTCAGCCTCGTGTTCCGCCAGCCCCCCAAGGAAGCCCCCGCGCTGAACCTGACGGGCCGCGTCACCTTGAGCGGCCTGCGCCTGCTGGAGGGCGGCAAGGCCCCCCTGCTGAACCTGGCCAAGCTCGATGTGCCCCTGACCGCGGTGGCCCCGCTGAACAACCGCTTCCAGTTCGGCGAGATCGGCATCGACGGCCTGGAGATTTTTGTGCGCACGGCAAGCGACGGCACCCTGAACTGGCAGACCCTGGCCAAGAAGCTGCCCGGGGGCGGCGCGGCAGACGCGGGCGCGTCCGCCAAGGCCGGAGCGGTGAAGGCGGCGTCCGTCGCCGCCGCGCCGGGAAAGCCGGAAACAGCAGGCAAGCCCCAAGCGGCAGCCCCGGCGCAAAAGGCGGATCAACCGGAAAAGACCGGCACTGCCGACAAGCCCAAGCCCTTGGAGCTGGCCGTTGGCGGCCTGCGCCTGAGCAAGGCGGCGCTGCGCTGGCAGGATGCCCAAGGCCGCGGGGCCGGCCCCACGGCAACCCTGGAGCGCTTTGAAGTCAAGGACGTAAAGGTGGACGCGCCCAAGCGCCATGTGCTCATCGGCGCCGTGGAGCTGAACGGACTGGCCCTTGCGGCAACGCGCTTGGCCGACGGGCGGATAGCTGGCCTGCAGGGCCTCATGCCCGTGCCCGGCGCAGGCGCGGAAGGCAAGAGCGGAACGGAAGGCAAGGCCCAGGCAGTGCGGAAGTTCCGCGCCGCAGCCAAAAACGCGGCCAAGGACGCCGCTCCCGGCTGGCTGGTGGAGATCGCCAAGACCGCCCTCGCGGACATCGGCCTGCGCTTCGAGGACAAGGCGGTCAAGCCCGCCGCCACGCAGACCCTGGACATCACCAGGCTGACCTTGGGCGCTTTCAGCACTGCGCCAAAGACGAGCACCGCCCTCGACCTCGCGCTGGTCATCAACAAGAAGGGCACCCTGACCTTAAGCGGCCCGGTGCAGCTCACGCCCTTGTCCTTGAAGCTCAAGGCGGACCTGCGCGGCTTTGAGCTTTTGCCCTTGCAGCCCTACTTCGCGGACAAGGTGAATCTCACCGTCACCAAGGGGCAGCTCACCGGCGATGGCGAGCTGATCCTCGCCGCCGCCACGGACGGCAGCCTCACCGGCGGTTGGAAGGGCCAGCTCACCGTGGGCAACTTCCACAGCGTGGACAAGGTGAACAGCGCGGACTTCCTGACCTGGAAATCCCTGCACCTGGGCCGCATGAACGTGGCCTTGAAGCCCCTCGCCGTCGGCGTGGGCGATGTGGCGCTCTCGGACTTTTACGCCCGGCTCATGGTGAGCCCGGAAGGCAAGCTCAACGTTCTGCAACTGGTCAAGAAGAGCCCCGCCCCGGCCGAGACCGCCGGCAAGGGCGCGGAGCCCGCACCCAAAGCGGCAGCAGCCCCGCCGGTGACAGCGTCCCAGAGCGCGCCCGCAGGCCAGACCGTGGCCCAGGCCGCCGCGCCCGTCACCCCGGTGCGCATCGACAAGGTGACGTTGCAGGGCGGCACGGTGAGCTTCACCGACCACTTCATCAAGCCCAACTACTCGGCCAAGCTGGCCAAGATCGGCGGGCGCATCACCGGCCTGTCGTCCGACCCCGGCAGCACCGCCGACATGGATCTGCGCGGCGTCTACGACGGCGCGCCCCTGACCATCGCGGGCAAGCTGAACCCGTTCACAGCCTCGCCCGCCTTGGACATCAAGACCGAGGTGCGCGGCGTGGAGCTGACGCCCATGTCGCCCTACTTCGGCAAATACGCCGGGTACGCCCTGGAAAAGGGCAAGCTCTCCCTGTACCTCAGCTACAAGATAGCCGACCGAAAGCTGCAGGCCGAAAACCGCGTCTTCCTCGACCAGCTGACCTTCGGCGACAAGGTGAACAGCCCCGACGCCACCAAGCTGCCCGTAACCCTGGCCGTGGCGCTTTTGAAGAACCGGCGCGGCGAAATCGACATCAACCTGCCCATCTCCGGTTCGCTGGACGACCCGCAGTTCTCCGTGGGCGGCATCGTGGTTCAGGTCATCCTGAACCTGCTGGGCAAGGCCGTCACCTCGCCCTTCGCCCTCATCGGCTCGCTCTTCGGCAGCGGGGAGGAGCTCTCGCACGTGGACTTCGCCCCGGGCTACGCGCTGCTCACCCCGGAGGCGCAAAAACGCCTGGAGACGCTGGCCAAGGCCCTGGAGGACCGGCCCGCGCTCAAGCTTGAAGTGGCGGGAAGCGTGGACCCGGAAGCGGACCGCGAAGGGCTGCGCCAGGCCTGGATGGAGCGCAAAGTCAAGGCCCGCAAGCTCGCCCAAATGGTCAAGCAGGGCAAGGAGTCCGGGTCCGTGGACGATGTCGTGGTGGATGAGAAGGAATACCCGGCTCTGCTCGAACAAGCCTACAAGCTGGAGAAGTTCCCCAAGCCGCGCAACTTCATCGGCCTGACCAAGAGCCTGCCGCGCGAAGAGATGGAAAAGCTGATGCTCGCCAACGCGCCCGTGGACGACGAGGAGCTGCGCCAGCTGGCCGACCAGCGCGCCAAGGCCGTGTCCGACTGGCTGCGCGCGGGCGACAAGATCCCGGCGGAGCGCGTATTCCTGCTGCCGCCCAAGCCGCTGCCGAAGCAAAGCGCCAAGGGCGGAGCCAAGAAGGACGCGGGCCTGAGCCGCGCCGAGTTTTCGCTCAAGTAGCCCGCCCTTGCGGGCTACGGGTCCGCAGGGTATGACGCGGGCAATGGAAGTTCAAAAGCCGGAACGCAGAATCTTCGCCTTTGGCGACATCCACGGACGCGCCGCCCAGCTGGCCGCCCTGTTGGGGCGGCTGACCGCGCTCGCCCCGGAGGCTCTGCTCGTGTTCCTGGGAGATTACATCGACCGGGGAGAGCAGTCGCGCCAGGTGGTGGATCTGCTGCTCGCCCTACGGGAAAAACGGCCGGATACGGTGTTCCTCATGGGCAACCACGAGGTCGCGCTCAAGCGCTTCGCCGCGTCCTGCTCGCCCGAGGACCTGCGCGAGATGCGCACCCTGGGCTTTCAGGCCACCCTCGACAGCTACGGCGTCTCGCCCGGTTCCTGCGGCATCGCCTTCATGCCCCAGGAGCACCGCGATTTCTTCGCCGGGCTCACCCGCTGGTTCGCAGCCGGGAGCTATGTCTTCTGCCACTCGCCCATTGCCTACGGCGTCGACCCGGACCAGGCTGACGACTTCGCCCTGGACGGCCTGCTCTCCAGCAGGCAAGTGGACGCGGCGGGCTGGGCGGCCAGCGGCAAAACCCTCGTCTTCGGCCACGTGCCGCTGGAAACCCCACTGGTGGCCCCTGGGTTCATCGGCGTGGACACGGGCGTGGGCCG
>Ga0209373_10004008_pt1 | contig 13049 bp, 7 predicted proteins | sample Higcelweek5metaG_FD_187173 | JGI IMG/M metagenome (GOLD analysis project Ga0209373, IMG submission 187173) | Freshwater pond sediment microbial communities from the University of Edinburgh, under environmental carbon perturbations - High... | ecosystem: Environmental > Aquatic > Freshwater >...
GTGTCTCCTGGTTGTTGCCGCAGAAGTGCTTGATCGCGCCGGTCACGCCCGCTCTGCCGAGACCGCGAAGCTGTGCGGCCGCGATTTTTCCCGTAAGGAGCGGATCCTCGGAGAAGTATTCGAAGTTCCGGCCATTCAGGGGATGGCGGTGTATGTTCATGCCGGGCCCGAGAAGAACGTCGATCTTGTTGCAGACCATTTCCTTGCCGGTCGCCTCGAATAGTTCCTCCATCAGGTCTTTGTTGAAAGTACATGCCAGAAGCGTGCCGTTCGGCAGGCTGAAGGCTTTCGTTCCGCAGTCCATGCGAAGTCCGGAAGGACCGTCGGAGCAGCAGCCGCAGGGAACACCCATCGCTTTGAGCGCCGGAGAAACACCGCCGAACGCCGCAGCGGTTCCGGGTGTTCCCTTCGGGCTTCCCATTCCTTCGCCGCGTGCGATACATGCCAGGTCTTCATCCGCGATCTGGGCGATAAATTCATTCATCGTTATCTTGCCGTCCGCAACGTCGGAAAGCTTATAACCCTTGTCGCCGGTGAAGGGAATTTCGGCCGGAATCGACTGTAAGCGCCGGACGGACTCATCCTCTTCCGAGAGCGGTACATCTTCCATGGCGACCGTGTATTTGCCGTCCTCCGACTGTGCCGGGTGCATTCTCTGGAAGGCGCTGTCGGGAGCAAGAACTTGGGAAAGGGTAAGGACAGGCCCCGTTTCTTCGAGCTCGAAGATCCCTGCCACGTCAAGATTTTTAACACTGTTACCGATGTAAAAGAGATAGGTGCCTGCTTCGAGGACATAAGCGGACTTGTAGCCCGTAACGCCGACGTCATCAAACGAAGCAAGCGCATTATCCTCAACAAAGAGGTTTAGAACTTCCTCTTCGCCGGGCATCAGTTCCTTGGTTTTTGAGAACGCAGCGAGCGTTTTGACCGGTTTTCCCAGAAGACCCTGCGGCGCTTCGAGATAGATCTGAATGACTTCCTTGCCGGGTACATTTCCGGTATTCCGGATCAGAACGCGGAAGCAGAAACCGCCGTCGCACTTCTCGAAAAGAATCTTTTCGCGGCTGAAAGTTGTATAAGACAGACCGAATCCGAACGGATACAGCACCTTATCGGGCGCGAATGTCTCAAAGTACCGGTACCCGACATAGATGTCCTCGGCGTAGAAGTTGCGGACCGGGTCTCCGAAATACGGATGAGCCGGATAATCTTCGATCTTATGGGCGATCGTATCGGAGAGCTTGCCGGATGGCGATACCTTGCCGGTAAGAACGTCGACTGTGCCGAGGCCGCCGACCATGCCGCCCTGCCAGGCGTAGAGAACGGCGTCCGGCGCGTATTCCGCGACAAAACTCATGTCGATAATCGCGCCGACATTCAGAATGACAACCATTTTGGAGAAGGCTTTGCGAACCTTGGCGATCATCTCTCCTTCTAGCGCGGAAAGGCGATACGAGCCGGGCATGTCACGGCTGTCCTGCTCTTCGCCGGCCGTACGGCCGATGATGACAAGCGCCGTATCCGAAGTACGGGCGGCCTTTTCGAGAAGCACCTCGTCAAGAGGCATCTCCTCCTGAGACCAGGGCTCATTTCCCCAGCCGATTCCTTCGTTAAAGGGATTGATCAATTCCCACGCCCTGTAGGCCTCCAGAACTTCCTTATTGACACGAATATCCGGATCTTCGAGAAGTGCATCCAGAATACCGGTGACCTTGGTCACATTTACCATGCCGCCCGAGCCGGTTCCGCTCTTATAGTAGTGAGACTGAATACGACCGAAAACGGCTGCGCTGCTGTCTTTCGCAAGCGGGAGAGCCTGATTCTCGTTTCGTAAGAGTACGACGCCCTCGGCAATCGCTTTCCGGGAAAGACCGATATATTCATTCCAATCCAGTTTCATACTTTTATCCTCCATAGTCGAGCCATTTACGATACTTACATTGTACCTTTATAGGCCGAGCCTTTACAGCGGAATTATTAGCCAAAACATAGGTTGATATTGACATATTCACTCGAAAACACCTAAAATATGACGATAGAAATATACCTTTATTGACTCTTTTCGAGAGGGGGAATCGTAGTCCATGGCCTATGAGCACGAACTCGTAATAGACGATTCCCGCCTCAAGCTCCGCTTCGAGATCCTGAACACCTCCAACGGCTTCTATCCCGCACACTGGCACAATCATCTCGAGATCCTTTTCGTGCTGAAGGATTCCCTGTCCGTGTGGCTGAACGACCGCAAATACGAGCTATCTCTACATGATCTTTTCATCGTCAACTCGAGAGAGATACACTCCACGCATTTCCACGGCACGCCCGTATACGTTCTCCTGCAGATACCGCTCACGGACTTGGAGCGTCTGATTCCGGGCTTTGATATGATCTACTTCCGGGAATACCACCCGGCGAAAGAACGGGATGCTTCCGCTAGAATTCTCGAGGATCTGCTTCTTAAGATGACCGCGGAATTCGAGAAGAAAGAGGACGGCTATCAGATTCTTTTCACCGCTTTGATCTATGAGTTTGTGTATGAGCTGTATACGAAGCACTCCGTCCGCTTAACTGAGGATGTGAAAAGCAAAGCCCAGCGAAATGCCGAACGCATCGTCACAATTATGGACTATGTGAAAGCCAATTACACAAAGCCGATTTCCTTAGAAGAGATCTCCTCCGAGCTTTCGATCTGTCCGGAATATTTCTGCCGGCTTTTCAAAAAATACACGGCGCAGACGTTCCTCGAATATGTGAATACCGTACGCATGATGCATTTCTATTCGGACCTTATGCACACGAGCGACAGCATCACATACCTGATGGACAAGAACGGCATTACCAACTATAAGGTCTTCATCCGCATGTTCCGCAAGGCATACGGAACGACCCCGAAAAAAGTACGCGGCAAACACTGACGAAGTGCCGGGAATGTCCGGCGATCGGCGTATGGATCCGATTACTTCCACTCTTTGAATACATTCTTTGTTTTCCCGAAAAGAGATGTGCCTCTTTGTTTCGAGATCTCGTTTGCTGCGGCAAGCCCGATCAGGATCAGTCCGACGGCCAGAAGATATCCCCACCACGCGATGCTCGCCCAGAAATTCCTGGTCATGTAGATCGTGAGGATAAGCAAGGTCAAAGTCGAGAGAATAAACCATTTTTTCATCTTCAGAAGGAACGATACGACGAGAAGCACAAAGGACAATAGACCGATGATCAGCGCATCGACGAGATCTCCCGAAACAATCGCCTGGATGCCCAGGATGAAGAAAGACAGACACGCGGACAGGAACAGCAGAATACCTGTCGCCGGTTTCGTTTTCCATACAAACCTGTCAAGCAGGAAGAAGTACCCGACGAAGACAAGAAGATTGAGCTCAGACACAATGACCGGCTCAATACGGACAAATGGCTGAAACCAGAAAGCCATGCACAGGAACGGTCCGGCGATCGTCATCAAAGTCTCTTCGATGGATTTGCCCGAAACCCGTCCGAAAAAGGACATGGTATACACCGCCGCCAGAATGCAGGCAATGCAAAATCCCGAAGTGCCTAAACAGGCAAGAATAAGGATCGACAGCCCGCTCGTCAGGGTAAGCCAGTCCAGCGAACGTTTATCCTGTCCGCCGGGCGTCTTTATCGAAGAATAAACCTGCCTGTGCAAATTTCTTCCGGATGTACAAAGCAATATAAAGAGGACAGCGAAAGCAAGAATCGATGCATCGCTCCGGATAGACGAAGGAACTCTGTACATGAGGACCCCGGTCAGACAATAGAGCAGAATGACCTCATACCAGGAAGACAAGTAGGCACGTCCCGCGAGATATTTGGAGAAGAGCGAAAGGATAATGAGAAGAAAGATCACGATAGAGATCGCGGCCGGCTGCTTCTGATCAAAGGTCAGAATCAGAAACGGAGCAAAAAAAATCATCCCGTACGATCCGATCCGTTCAAGATGTAAAAGAATGGGGGGCACGGAACCGGCGAATCTCTTCAGCAGCGTGCCTGCCGTAAACAGCAGAACCGATGCAAAAACCGGAAACAGTAGGAGAAGAAAAGGCGTGCGCACCACAAACCAGCTGTAGGCAGCCGCAAGCAGCGTTATATAAAGAGAAGCTCCCATGCCGATCGACAGCACAAAGAACATGATGCTTGTTCGCGTAAATTTCGGATTTCGGACTCCGAAAAACATTCTGCCGAACAAATAAACGGTCAGAACCAGAAAGAATGCGGGATAGAACGCATTGGTGTCGGCGATCCAGAGAGTCGCGGCAAAAGGAAGACCGAACATCAGCATCACAAAGAGAGCCGAGAACTGCATCCCCCAGAAGTACTTTCTGAAGAACCGGAGCGCCATGGACAAGAGCCCTCCGACGGCCAATCCGATATAGAAGATCAAGAGAATAAGAATAACGGCGTTATCTCCTTTAAAAGAGATACAAACCGGCAGGGATAAAAGCATAAACACGGCCGGGATCGCGAAGGGAGCGGCCAACCCCGCGGTGCTTCTTTTCTTTTCGAGCATAAGATAAACAAGAATCAGGAGCAAAAGAACCAACGAAACAAGAGTGCCGATGCGGTACGGCAAGGTGCCTTTTAGACCGTTCGCATAATTCTCCACAGTCCATAGCAGATCCACGATGCCACCAAATAAACACCAGGCGGGGAGCAAAAAATCGGAAACGACCGTTCTCGGCGAAAAGGATAGGAACCGGTCCAGGACGATAAGTACCGCAAAAAGAAGTACTGTCATGCCGGAGCACAAGAGACCGGCGGGAATCACGTCTGAAGCAAGCATAGAAGCGATGCCGGTCAGGATCGTTACGGCGACAACCGAAGATAATCCAAAATAAATCTTGTTTTTCTCGGCGTAACCGATATAGACCAGAACGGTCACGAGACCGGTCAGGACGAGAATTTGGAGAAGTGTCCATTTCCCCGTATCGATCATTTCCACAAACTGAAGAAGATATATGAGTCCGGCCACAATTCCGCCGGTCGTTTTGAGCCATTTCTTCATCGTCTCCGGAAAAAGATTCAGCGTTCCCGCCACAGCGATGAGTGCCGACGCCAGAACCATAAAGAACATATAGCCTATATATTCGCCGCCGGTATTCATCCGGAGAAGTCCTGATGTGATAAGAACGGTAAACGGGATCACGCAAGCGTAGGATTTCTTTCCGCGAAAAAGGCCGACCAGAAACACCGGGCTCAGAAGTATAGCCGATGCCCCGGAAAGAATGCCGTTATGCACGACAAGAACTCCGATCGCCGCAATCATCAGCGAATGAATAACGGCGAAGAGCGGTATCTGCATAATCAAATGCCGGAAACGGCTGTCCTCAAAAGTCTTTCTTCTGATCCGGTTGCCCAGAAGCACAGTCAAAGCGACATACGCGTAAAGGATAGTAATAAAAAGATCAGCCTTCGGATAGAACCCCGACACCAGGAAAACGACCGAAGCCGTGACACAGTACAGAAAGGCTTCCGTAAAATACAGGAATTTGTATTTGACCGATCCAATCAGCGCGGCTCCGCCGAGAAGAACTGACGCGGCCAGAAAAAGAAAGTACCGCCCCCCTCCGGTCAGGGAGAAATATTCGCCGAAGAGCTTAAGAAAACCTGCGGCAATCACCGTAACCGGGAGAAATACACTGCCGATCGTGTAGAAAGCGACCGCCGTTTTTCGGATCTTGAGACCTTTTTCGGCCAGAACAGATGCCGCGAAAAAGACCAGCGAGACGGAAAGAATTGTGACCGCTCTCATGATTTCTCCGAGGTAGAGCCAGGTCGTTGTTGCGAAAATTACGCCGGCCAGAATCACGAAGAGGACGCCGATTATGAGAAGAACATTCATAGCGTTGAATGGTTTCTCCTTCGGCGCGGCTTGCGCGGCAGTCGCGGGACGCGGTATAGGCTGCGGCGCAGATACCGGCTGCGGTACAGATACCGGCTGCGGCATCGGCGCAGGACTCGGCACGGGCGCCGGTTGAGATGTTGCAGGCGCGGGCTGCATAACGGGCGAATATCCCATCGCCGCGCGGTACTCGTCCGCAGAGATTCTTTTGTATTTATATAGGAAATCAATAAAGTGCTTTGCCTTCTTCAGTTTCGCGCCGTCGCCGACTCTGGTGATAAACAGGATAAAAAACACAATACCCGCAAGTGAAAGCATAGTTTCAAATAATTCCGAAAATCCTTCCATTTACATTCCCTTTCTTCTTAAAGGTCGGTTATGTGACAACCCTTTTCAAGACAGTACTTCCTAATTTCCTCGTGACAGGTGAAAAAGAATATCTGCCGTCTCTGATCACTGTTCATCCCGATCAGAAAATCAACGGCCCGCTGTCCTCGATCTATGTCATATTGTACGAGTATGTCGTCCAGAAACAGGGGCAGACCTTCTTCGCCCTGTACGGTATAGACCGTATCCGTAACGGCTAATCGGAGAGCCAGATAAATCTGATCGATTTTTCCGCCGCTGAAATACGAGTGTTCTTTATAACTCATCGTCGCCCGATCGGTAATCTGAACACGAAAATCTCCGGTCACCCGCAGAATCTCCTCGGTTTGCCCGGTTAGCCCGGACAGATATTCGGCGGTCTTTCTGTTAATGATCGGCCCGAAAGTTTTTCGCATTTCTTCATCGGTTTCACGGATCATCGAGACGGCAAGATCGATACTTGTAAGCCGGCTCCTGCAGAGCTCCGTCAGTCTTTTTGCCTCTTTGATGTCATTCTCGATTTCGACGGGAAGCCGGCTCTCTCTTTCCATACGTGACAGCTCTGAATTCTTGCGTCCGAGCTCGAGACTCATAATCTGAATCTGTGCCCGCCCTTCATTCAGTTCATACTTTATCCGGCTCTTATCGTCCTCGCTGAGCGCGGCGGCGTCCGGCGCATTCCGGTCAAGCCACATCCGGTTACCGGCCTTTCGTTCCTCGATTTCCGGTATCGATTTCCCGCCGGACAGTGCAGCGATTTTATCCTCGATATGACGGATGTCCGTCATAAGAGCGTTTAATCTGGTTAACTTCTCCTCCGCAGCATCCGCACGCGCTTTCACTTCGTCGATTTCGTTTGAAAAGAAGTATCCCTCTGCGATCTGCATCAGCCCGCCGAGCAGGCGCTCTTCTTCCTTGTGTGCCGCATCGAGCTGTACCGAGAGCGTCCCGATCTGTGCATCCTTGCTGCTGTGTGCCGCCTTCCGTGCGAGAAGATTCTCTTTTACTCTTCCCAGCCCCTCTTTTGAGTCGGCTCCGATTTGTACAAGGGACTTTAGCCACACCGACAGCTCCTCTTCATACTGTGCCTGTCTTTGAAGCAGTTCATCGGACGGCACGTACGTATGTTTAGCCCTCTTGCCGTCAAGCTCGACAAGCGCGAGATCAAGCTGCCGCTTCTTCTCTTCGTATTCCGCTTTCAGTGATGACATTTGCTGTTCCGAGCCGGCAACGGCAAGGTCTATATCCCGAATTTCTTTCAGCGCCTTCGCGTCAGAAGCAGCTTGCCCGGCTGCGGAATTATATTGATTGATATCTATTTGATATCTCTCGATTCTTCCCTGATACTCCGCGAAATCCTGTTCCAGATTTTGCAGTTTTTGTATTTCACCCGTCTTCTGACGAACTGTGCTTTGGTGATCAATATTCCAACCTTCTCTTTGTGCTATACCCGTTCCTGTATCTGAATTTCTCGTGTCCCGTGCAGAAAAGGCCAGGAAAAGTGCGAATCCAAGCATGACAACTCCCGCCGCCAGAGCAATCCATGGCCAAGCGGGGCTCTTCGTTATCAATCCGGCAGTTCCTGCGATCACAAACAGAGACCCTAACGCTATCAGAATCGGCATGGCGTGTTTTCGACCACGCTTGCCGGAAGAGGCAGCCGCTCGTGTTCCGGACGACAGCATGCTCTCGAGCCACTTTTCCCTTGCTTCCAGGTCCGGAATCGCTCTTCTTGCCGTCTCCATCTGATTTTGTATATCCGCAAGGCGCCTTTTATCCTCGCCCATACGATACTCCAGATCCGAAACGACCCTTTCCCGGTCCGACTTTTGCTGCGCAAGAGCATTTTGAAGCTCGCTCCTCCGGAACTGCGCAGCTGTGACCGTTGACATAAGAAGCGCCTGCTTTTCGCCGAGTGCGGTTTTCAGCGCACCGACTGCCATGCCCAGGTGGCTGCCTTCGCGTTCGAGCTCGCGATCCTCTTCCCCGAAGGCTCGGACAGCAAAGTCCGACGCATCCTTGATCGCCGACCGCTCCTCTTCGAGCCGCTTGAACGCTTCTTCGGCATGCACAAGAGCGTCAAGTTTCCCGGCGATCTCTTTCTCGTCGGGAAGCGCCGTTTTATCGGCATGGGCAACCTCTTGCTGATCGTGTAACATTGTTATATTTGCCCTGACTGCCAGCACTTTCGAGACTTGCTCACGCGCGGCGCGAATGTCATCCGGTGAGGGCAAAGAGCGTCCTTCATGATCAGGTTTCTGAAGATCCTCTGCCAGAATCCTGTACTGATCGGCCACAGGATTCAATGAGAGGATTTCGTCAAAGTTATGAATTTCCTCCATTCGACGGGAGGCTTCCAGACGTGTTTCGGAAAGCCGTATTCCGGCCCCGCCTCGTCCATTTGGTTCTCTTCTGCGTCAATCTCCTCCGCAAGGCTCTTCCTAAGCTGTTCCTTCCGAAAAGCTTCGGCGCGTTCTTCCTGAAGCGCGTTCAGCTTCTCATCGAGGATGCTCATTTCCGACTGGCTGTTCTTCCTGTCGCTGTAGATTTTCTTCCGCTTATCCAGCAGCGATTCCACCATACTGTCTGCGGAAACCTGCATGCTGTTGCCGGCGGCAAGCGCGACCAGCTTCGCCTTGATATTTTCGTCTTCATCAACAACGCTTCCCAACTGACGCACAAAAACCGTGTTCAGAAACTCCGTTTTCCCGAGTCCGAACAACTCCGTCCCCGGTTCGTCGGGAAGCGACAGCCGCCGTTCGATTCCTGTCACGTCATTCGTAAGTTTTACGGTATCCTTCGCCTTCGTTGATCCGAAGGTCCGTTCCAGCGAATAGCGCGTCCCCTCGTGCTCGAAAAGAAGCGAACCGCCGTAAAGCGGGCTATGCCAGGGCCTGAATCTCTCCCTGTCATTCTCCGCGAGGTTGTCTTTTCGGGCGTTCTTATTAAAACCGTAAAACATAACGCGGATAAAATACATAAGCGTCGATTTGCCCGCTTCATTCACGCCGTAAAGGACGTGAAGCCCGTCGCTCATATCCAGCGTAAAGCCGCTCAACTTTCCGAACGCCGCAATCTGTATCTTCCTGATCTTCATCTCTTATAACTCTCCCTGAGCCGCCTGAAAAACGTATTCCAACGCATCTTCCAGCTCCTTAAGCTCCTCATCGTTTCCCGCTTTCGCAAAACGACCAAGATAATTCTGAATCAGAAGCCCCGTGAAACCCGGCTGTTCCTTAAGTCTGTCAAGATCACGCAAAATCTTCGTGTCATTAACGATTTGCGTATAGCAGAATCCGGCCGTCTTCAGATAATTGGCATAGTAATCCGTGTCAAGAATGAATTCCTCCGGAATCCTGCCCTTGAGGACGATCCGCATGAGAGATTTCTTTCCGGCGGAAGCGCCCGACAACACGGACGTCTCCGCGGATATGACCGTAAGGAGTCTCTTTTTCACCTGGTCTGCATCCGCACATCCGGTGATGTCGGCATCAAACCAGAGAAAAGCCCTTGTTCCGGCCGGTATTCTCTCCCATGTTCCGTCTGCTGTTCCCTGTCCTTTTACCAAATGTCCGAGCCAGAAGAAAGACTCGCCGAGCTCGTCAAAACCGCGGCCCCCGGGACATCCCGGATACCGGACCAGGACATTTCCGAAACCCTTTGTCTTCTCGGTCTGCTCTTTATGGATATGACCGAGCGCAACATAGTCGTAGTCCTTTAGAAACGCAGCGCCGGGCGATAACGGGTTATAGTATGAGGGCTGATCCGTGAGGTCTCCGTGCCACATTAGAATCCGGAAATACTCCTCCGGAACCGTTCTATCGACGCCATCGAAAAGCGGACGGTCCGCGGTAAAGCCCGAAAAAGCCGATCCGTCTATCTGAACATGCTTCGCCTCTAAGACAAAGCTCTTCCGGTCCGGTCCGAATATATGAACATTCGCCGGCCACTTCGCAATTCCCCACGGTGAATCCGCGAAAAAAGGGTCGTGATTACCCGGAGTGATAAAAACGGCTGTCTCGGGAATCTCCCTCATCGAATCGGCGAAAAGACGGACAATCTCTTTGTCGGGAAACGGCCGGTCAAAAACATCTCCGGCCAGCAACAGAAGATCGGCATCCGCCTCACGGCAGATCCCGACCATCCTGAACAGCATCTCCTTCTGCTCTATACGAAGCTCCGCGGCAATCTCCGGCGGGAGGTTCGTAAAGGCACTTCCCAGATGAAGGTCTGCCGTGTGCAATATCGTAAGCGCATTTTCCTGCATCTTTATCCCCGAATACCCGCTTTCACGGTTTCCTATTTAATATTCATAATTATAGGAGAGCATGGAATCCATGTAATCCGTGAATGGCTGATAAGACAGAAGCGGCGTACTGTCCGAAGTATCTACAGTGATCTCGGACGCATCAATTTTCGAGAGAGAATAAGAAAGGTCGATTGTGTACACGCTATCCGATCCGCTTGTCAGCTCAATCGTTGCATCGGAGAGGCTGATCTTTGATTTGTCTTCGACAAGATTTCCGGCAAGGGTTGCTTCGTAGCTAGAGTACCCTGTGTCTTCTTCAAAGACAATACTCAGATTCTCACCCTTCTTGTCCTTCGTATCCCACTCCATATCAAAAGAGATGGTGGTGTCGGAACTTGCCTCAGGCGAACTTAATTCACAGCTAAATGTATATACGCCGTCTTTCAAAGCGGTTTCGCTATCAATGATGAGTGTCGAGCTCTCTGATCCCGAATCCGAAGTAATCTCAGTCGAAGTGTATGTCGTTCCGTCATCTCTCCACGTGTCGAACACGAAGCCGATTTCTCCGATTTCTCCATTTGCCGCTATTTCGACCTCTTCAACCTCGATCCTGCTGATGTATCCATCCTGATCAATGTAAAAATCGATCGTGACATCGTCTTTAATCTTGATCGATTCCAGCACGTCAAAATAATCGCTTACTCCTAAAGTAGTATCCTCAGCAGCCTTCGTCATCTCGTCTCTGATTCCGTCTATTAAGGACTGAATGCTCTTGTTGGCACTGCTCTTTGGAATCGTATACTTCATAACATCGAGCTTCCGGTCGACTCCGCCAATATTCTCCGTGACCGTTCCATCTGCGGAAAATTCTGCTTCATCCGTAAGATACTTCATAAAATCATCATTCATATCCGACGCATTAACCGTTGTTCCTTCTTCGGTCTTCCCGAAAAAAGTCTTAATAAGCTTCTGAAGATCCGGAATCGCAGCCAGCTCATCATAACCCTTATCTTTCCACTCCTTGTCAAACGTGGCGGGGTCGATCGTCAGAAAGTCTGTGTCCGTAATCTGTGAAGGCATGGATAAGGCAATCTGATCCCCGGAAATATAGAGAATATTGTCGTTCAGTGACACTCCGGAAGACTCGATCGATACATCCAATAACGCCTTCTCCGAAGCTGCATCGTACATATAATTACCATCTACGGAGAAATCACTATACTCGTCACTCTGCTCAAAAGTGAATTCGTGCTTAACAGCACCGGTTGCATACTGGCTGAAATCCAGCAATTGTCCGGCGCCATTTTGTGACTGCGCAACGGAACGGGCGAGTGACATCTGAAGATATTGTTCCGGCATCACCATCTTCATGATCTGGTTGCGAAGGAGAAATCCTGCGGCGCAAACAATCGCGAGAACCAGAAGGACCGACGTCAGAATGATAAGCAATTTCTTAGAAGACTTCTTCTTCGGCAAAACAACGGCTGTCAGCGGCATAGATACTGCGGCCGGCCGCTGCGCCAAGTTTGCATCGGGCTGTTGTCCGGACTCTGCGGCCGGCTCAACAGACTCATTGTTCGACTCAGACAAAGGTTTGAATACGGGAATGTAGCCAACATCCGTCTTCTGCGTAAGCGGTTCGCCGCATGTACGGCAGAATTTTGCGTCTTCGAGATTATCCGATCCACATTTTTCACAAAACATATACACCCTCCGTAATGAGAAACGATTTTAACGATAGCTAGACATAAACAAACAATGTTTTATCATAGTGATAATAGCACAAAACAGTTTGCAGCAACACTATTATCACAAATCCGGAAGCTTCCCGAACAGGTGTATAATAGGAAAAGAGAACAATAACTGTTCTCAGGTATTCGGGAGTCCCGCTATTGGGAAACCAATAACCCGATTCACTGATCCGGTACGGGTCGCGGCGTAAAGCCAAAAGGAGATTTTTTATGGAAGAAACAATTTTAAAATCAGAAGCAAGAATCGGAAACGCAAAACAGGTCAGAGATGCAGGACTTATTCCGGGAGTACTCCATACTCCGGGTGCGGCATCTGTCTCCGTACAGTTTGAAACCGCTTCTCTTAACAAAATACTCACACAACACGGTCTGAACGCGAAGGTCTGGATTATGACAGGCGACGAGAAGAAATTCGGATTTATCAAGGAAGTTCAGAAGAGTCCGCTCGATCACAAGATCCTGCACGTTGCCGTTCAGATGGTCGATCAGAATAAGTCCGTTATAATGGAGCTTCCTGTCGTTTTCCGCGGACGCGAAAAATTGGAAGCAAGACAGCTGGAAACGCACATGCTTAAAACCGAAATAAAGGTAGAGTGCAAATCATCAAATCTTCCGGAAGCCGCTATGGTTGACGTATCAACGAGAGTTCTCGGCGATAACATTACCGCCGCAGACTTCAAATTTCCGGACGGCGTTGTTGTTCTTGATCCCGCTGATGAAGTGTATGCCGTCGTAAAATCCGTAAGAATGGCGACCGTTGAAGCAGACGCCGAAGAAACCCCCGCGAAATAAATCCATCCGTATACTTGCTCATGAATATGTGCATCTT
>Ga0209373_10004009_pt1 | contig 13042 bp, 9 predicted proteins | sample Higcelweek5metaG_FD_187173 | JGI IMG/M metagenome (GOLD analysis project Ga0209373, IMG submission 187173) | Freshwater pond sediment microbial communities from the University of Edinburgh, under environmental carbon perturbations - High... | ecosystem: Environmental > Aquatic > Freshwater >...
ACCATGATAACAAAATTACTAGTGCCAAACTAGAAGTATTAAGAAATATACCAACGATTGCTAACCAAGCAAGAATGCCTAAAATCAAGCCAACTTTTGCTGGCCAAAACGCTTTTCCTGATTTCCCATTTATACCTGAGAACCTTTTTTCTTTTTTTGCAGATAACGATTTTTCAGATATTGGGGTCTTAGTTTCCGTATTAAAACTATTCTTATTGTGTGCATCTTTTACAATCTCAATATTTGTCAAATCTTCATCCGTAGAAACATAAACTGGCTCTATACCATCACTATTATCATGTTGCACAGATTGTTCTTCAATAATTTGACTTTCGTCAACATTTAAATCACGACTGTTATCATAAGAGACAATTTCACTGGCATCCTTAGATTGTTGAGTGTTTTTCTCTCTTGCTAATTTATGCCATTCTACAAAATATCCAGGTTGATAAAGTCTCTTCTTAACTGTACAAGAACCAAAACCGGTGATTACAATTAAAACTATAAGTAAAAAATTCAAGTTCTTTTTCTTCATGATAAAATAATTATTGTGTCATTTAATTGTCAATTTTATTATCTCTCATACTTCAATTTTTCGAACGAATCAATTTCTTTGTTATTGCCATTATCTTCAAAACTAAACTTCAATTAAAAACAAACAACAAGCTAACAATTTTCATTTTGATGTTCTATTCGACAAAGTTAAAATATTTTCAGAATCAATATAAAATTTTTAATACTTTAACAAAAGGTTTTCATTAAAATATCTACACAATAAACTAAAGCTCAATGCTATACTTCAGTAAATAATAAAAACCCGTTAAAAATTTAAAAGACTAAATAGCAATCTGATATCCGTATCCTTGTACATACAGGCACTCACATTACAACCAATGCTCCTTGCTGGCGCGGATTTGTAATCACTACTGTTCGAAACCTTAAAATGGGTTTTAAATTATTACGAGTCGAAATGTTTCAAATTAAGGAATGAACAGTATCCGAAGTTCCGCGGGTTGGCCATGGTAAAACGGCGGGAAGAACAGGCGGTGAGAGGCAAACAAATAGAATTGTGTCGAGCCGATATATCGTTTCTAAAACAAATATTGCAAAGGGCAAAGGTGTTGGCATTTGTTTTAGGCTAGGTCGACGTACAATTCTTTTGTTTGAATCGAGGCGGGCTGGGTAGCTTCGTTTTACCTTGATTTTTTTGCAACTTTTTTTATTAAGAAAAAAAGTTGGGAGACAGATGGAGCAAAAGATATCGTATGTTGATTAAATTTGCACGTTAAAATATAGGTTAATACTTATGAAAGCATTGTTAAATCGGAGAAAGTTCATGTTTCGAACAGTAGTGATTTGTAATCTGTGCCCTGGGTATTATTTGCACTCGGATTATAAATCCGAGCGAACGAGGCGAGCAAAATATGTGTTAATTAATTTTTCTTTTCCCATTTGTATAACATACTGAGATTACAAATCAGAGCAAACGGGGTGTTTAATTTCTTATGTGCATACCTAGGGTCGAAAATTTGAGTTGAGATATCGAATTATTGCGAATCTGCGAAGAAACATATCCTTACCATCACATTTTTTTAAAATAACTACATCGTACGAGTCAGAGGTTAATCCTTCAATCTCAAAACTTAGTTTATATGTGCACAAACATCTACAAGGTTCTCCCAACTCGATGGCAGTTAAAAATAATGTATCATTTCTAAAAGAGACCTCTCCTTTAAATTTTAAACAACAATTAGTTGTAATACATTCCGAAATTATGGTGTTGTTTTCAGAATTATTTAGTTCAGTAGTATCAGAACTATTGCAACCAGAAACGCTAAAATCAGACAACACTACTGAATTGTCTCTTTCTACTGGAATTGATTTAATGCTTCTTCTACGTCTTGGCCTCATTCTTATTTGTGAAGTGTAACTACAGTTGTTCGCGTCTGTTAATATTGCCCAATATGTAGAGTCGGCACATAAATTTGTAGCAACATTTGATGTTTGTCCGTTTGACCAAAGTATCGTAAAAGGTTCTTTACCTGAAACATTTTGAATAATTGCTGTTCCTTTACAATTATCAGTAGAACCAATATGCAAAGATTTTATTTTAAAATTACATTGGCTAAATATCATTTTGCCAAGAATTAAAAAAAATATAAGTAGGGTTGTTTTCATTCTTGCATATTTCATGGTAGAGTCTCTTTTACACTTGGTGCTAACTAGTTTATATGTATTAATCCTTCAAACCATTCCCCGAAAAAACTCAAGTTATAAGTAAGAATTCAGTGATCAAGATTTCCCTCAAATATAAAAATAATTAAACAAAATATCAAATAGGTATATGTTTTTTGCGGAAAACCCTTCGCTGTCGCGGTTTAAAATCCGAGGATTCATTAAATGTCGCGAATTTATTTATTTTTCAATGTAACTACAACTATCTCTGGTCGGCAAAAAAAACGCAATGGTGGCGTTATGGTTCCAATACCCGACGACACATACGATTTCATGTTTCCAAAACTTTTCAAACCATATCGATACTTTTGTTCATTTTTGGAAGGCACAATCGGAGCCCACAAACCAAAAAGAGTCATTTGTCCTCCATGCGTATGCCCGGATAGCGTTAAATCGATTAAATCAGAATTGAGCTGTTCCAAATAATCGGGATTATGCGAAATTAAAATACAGAAATCGTCTTTTTTTACATCATAGATTGTATTCTCTACTATCTGCTCATCTTCCCACAAATCGCCTACTCCACCAATTTTTATGCTATCCTGGCCTATATTTACCCAATACGATTTATTATCACAAACATGTATCCCATTTCTTTCCATCATAATTTTAGTCAGCTGTTCGTCTTCCCAATGATCGTGGTTTCCAAGAACACCAAAAACTCCATGTTTGCTTTTAATTTTTAAAAGCTCATCAAAAAAAGGCTCAATATATTTTGGTTCCCTGTGTGAGTAATCTCCTCCAAGAATTACTATGTCAGGATTTAGTGCGTTTATTTTACTCACAAGATTACGCACTCTTTCGATCGAAAAGTATGGCCCATGATGAATATCCGAAATAAAAACAATTTTTGTCTCATTAAAAGTCGCTGGAATATCTGAAGAAGAAATTTCAATTTCTTTGGTTTTTATCCAATAGGTTTCGAGATAGCAGTATAAAAAGAAAATGATACCAAGACTAATTATTATCAAAAGTGCTTTAATCTTCTTTTTTAGTTTCATAGCTTCGAAATTTTATGGCATGATGATAACGATTGGTCGAATATTTTATTGCAGATTTTGATGGAGAACAGTGCTATTTCCTCGCTGGCGCGAGCTAAATTTGCACCCTGGGTACCAAGGCTAGTGCGGACCTCTTAGTATGGTATTTCGTAACTAATTAAATTAAAATTAGTTAGTATACTGTCATTTTTAGTATAATAAACAAATTTTATTAATCCAACATCTTTAGCCCAATAAGAATAAAAATACTCTTTAAAAAATCCTAAAGAATCACGATTGGTTATTTCACGATAGAATTTTTTTACATCTTGATAAACGATGTCTCCTAATTGATATTCAAGAATTGTTTCTTGAAGCAGAGTACTATCGTAGCCACACCCAGAATTTTGAGAAGAATAATAAGCTTGACCGTTCCAGTTCTCTGCAGAAAATACAGCCCATGAATATGATTCTATAGGTTTATCAAAAGGATCACCTATCGGCTCACACGAAATCCACATATATGCTGTTTCCTCATCAACAATTCCAAGAGAGCTGGAACTTATTATCTGTCCTGGATGTTTAGGTTCTCCCATATCTGAAATGTCCCACTTATCATTTAAATAAATAGAATCTACAATTCCTGAGACAGAGTCGAAATACACATATTGTATCCCATTTTCAAAATAGCAATAAGATTTAGTTTCGTCATCAACAAAATGCTCAAGTTTGAAGCTATCACAGGAGAATGTAATAGTTGAAATAATAAATAGTATTATAAAGCTCAAGAGATTAGCTTCTTTTTTCAAAGTCTTCATCCTTTCTTTTATTTAAGTAATAGTTTGAACAACAGTTATTTTGTAGGTTTTCGCCTCGTTGATAACAAGTTTATATCCATACGACTCCATCCCTCAAACCTGCTCATTTTATTATATTTTCCTCAAATATATTAAAGAAATAAATAAATCTGTAATTATTACTGAGGAAAAGTCAATTATTTTATCAAATAATGGTTTGTTGATAGTCAGATTCTAGTCAATTGGGAAAAAGAATCGTGCAAACTCAAGAAATCAATTAATTCAAAATTTTTTGTAATCGGTCATCAGTGGTTTCCTGCAATTTACAGATTACAGATTACATAACCCGAGACCTAAATATTTACAAAATTTAAATTATTCCCTACAACTATTTCATCAGCCTTGCAATCGCAATCTCGCAAAGTATGAATAGAAAAGCTAGCAACAGAAACAATTGCCAGAGTGGTTTACCCTCGGAGAATTCTTTGAGTTCAATGCTTAAATCTTCAGTGTCGGAGTCAATTATGGTGGCGCGATTATCCATTTTCTCAGAAACAAATTTCTTTAAATCATCCTGAGAATAATATTCAAGAACAGACTCCAAACGACTATAATTGAGAGATACCGGGGCAATAAATTCGTCGCCTTTACGCAAATCGTATGTTCCAGCTTGCTTTATCTGAACGGGAACCTCAACTCTTAATTTCTTTCCCGAAAAACGGAAAGGCGCTACAGCATCTATACTTTTGTTGTCGGTAATTCTGAAAATATCCGATTCGGCAACCTCTACAGCCGAAGTAATGTCGATCCCTGCTCCTTTTTTCAATATTGAATAAAGCGAATTATTTATCTGACTGTTCAGCGCCATATTAAAAAATGCTGGTACAAAAAGCGGACTTTTCATAAAATCCGAATTCATATCGTTAACCGGAGCCGTCATTATGTATAGCTTGCCATTTCCATAACTTCCTGCTGATAATACTGGTGACCCGTTTTCAAGTTTTAACACCGACGAATAAGCCGACGAACTGTATAAAATATGCTTGTGCACGATTCCCAACACTGGTAAATCGGATTGCTTTTCTTTTTTCTGAAAAACGTTTCTAAAAAGCTCATGATCGTACTCAACTACACTAATTTTGCTCTTTGTAAACTTTGCCGAATCGAATTTTCCAGCATTGAACAAGGTCAGAAATGAATTGCATGAATTAACATTTATTTCGGCAGCTGGAATAAACACTACAGAGCCTCCGTTGGATACAAAATCCCTCATCTCGGACGACAATCCCGAAGAAATTTCGCTGAAATTATTTAAAATGATAATGTCGAAATTTGTAAATGATGTAGATTGCTCCGTTCCGGCTTTTTGTTGTGTTAATTTAAAACTTTCTGGATCAGAGTTAAATAATGCCGAAAGATATCTGTTCTCACCGCCAGCGTTTAAAATTAGAATATCTGTCAACTCTGCAATCTCATAATTAAAGAACATCGTATTGTCGTATGTCACCGGATAATCAGTAATTTCAAGTCTCCCATCCACAAATCCAGTGAGCGTATTAACATAGCTTATCTCAACATCCTGAGTTTGTCCTGCTTCGATATTAAAACCAGCAAATGCCTTGAGACTATCGTTAATAAACAGCTGAAGCGACAAATCGAAGAAATCTTCTTTGGAATTGTTTACCATCCGCACATTCATCACCTCACCACGATCGCGACGGTGAACTGGCGAACTGAACCAGCACGAATCAATATAAATATTGTTCAATACTGCTGGAGTCAACGGAACAAATACCGGATCTATATTTTTGTTTGGCAAAGTCAAATCCCCATCAAGAAAAGTTTTCTGCATATCCGAAATAATGTACAAACTTGCTTTTTTATTTTCGGGAATAATTGTATTTGCCTTTAAAATTACATCATTAAGCACTACTGGATTTGAGCTAATTACTGATTTGTCGACATTAGCGAGAAAGATATCGCGGTTGGTTACAAACTGATGCTCGGGCAACATGTCGTTTGTTATAATGAGATATTCCATTGATGCTGACGAATTGAAGACAATTTCCTTTGCAATCTGTTGCGCTTGTTCGAATAGCTGACCTTTCTTCCCCTCCGTTTCCATGCTAAAAGAATTGTCGATATAGATAACGTTAACTTCGGAAACTTTATCGTTGTCGGCAGCATTATTCGGTATAAATGGTCCAGTAAAAGCAATAACCAGCATCGCAATCGTCAGAATTCTAGCTAACAAAATCAGCAAATGTTTAAGCTTTGTGCGGGTACGGGTTTCTTTTTTAATGTCTTCGAGAAACCTTGTATTGCTAAAATAAAGAGTTTTATGCCTCCTGAAGTTTATCAGATGGATAATAATCGGAACCGAAACAGCAAACATTGCCCAAAAAAAGGCAGGGTTTATAAAACTCATTAACAAATATTTGCTGCAAATTTAGAAAATTACTTATGACTATAAACATAAAACCACAAAAGAAACCAAAAATCCACTTTCAAGTTTAGGATTTATATCTTAAAAAAAACAAACTCCAGACTAAACATTGTCAAGAAATATTTTGTATCTTTAAGCACTAACTAAATCAAAAAAATATGAAAAAAACTATTAGCGCAATTTTCTCAGTGATTATTATGACAGTATTCCTTGTCTCATGTGGCGGAGGTAAAACCGAAAGTAAAGATCAGACACCAGAGCAAAAACTTAAAGGCGAGTGGACAATCGTTGATGCTACTGGCGACTTTGCTGATTTGAACAAAGGCACAATCTACACATTCGGCGACGAGGGAGCATTCTCAACAAAAGCCGGAATTCTTGAATCAACTGGAAAAATCACAAAACTTGATGACAAAACTTTTACCGTTAAATTTGACAATCTTGAAACAGAATTTGTTTATAATTACAAATTTGATGGCGAAAAACTAGTTGTTGATCTTGAAAGTTCAAACCAGGTATTTACACTGGAGAAGAAATAATCAGGAATTTATTAATAAAAAAAGTCCGGCTTAATAGTCGGACTTTTTTTTATGTGTTAATCCTGATGTCGGTTTCTAATTCTTCACAAATTTTGCTACTCCCACATTATTAGATTCATCAATTCCAACAAGGATGTAAGAACCGACAGGAAGTTTTGAAACATTAAGAGTTTTTATTTCTGCACCAAATTCAGAAATTACTAATTGCCCAGTAGTAGTAAACACTTTAACAAATTTCATATTAGTTTCTGAATTAATCTCAATCGATTCAACGCAAGGATTTGGACTAATAAAAAATTCAATGGTTTCATTTAAAGCTTCGTCGAAAAAACTAAATGCAGGATATACGGTATTTCCATCAGCTAGAAAATTCACAATAAATGATTCATGTGACGAAGTCATTGCGCTATAGGCTATCCAAATAGGACTTTCTGGCATTGTTACAAAAATCTGAATATTTGTAAAATCAGGAACGGGATAAAAATGATAATTTCCATGAGTATCAGTTATACTAATATCGATAATTTCCTCATTATCAACATCCTTTAGTATTACTACTTTTCCCTCTAAGGCATTTACTGCTTTACCTTCTGATTGTGATACCACACTACCATAACTATAATTTGTTCCAAGAGCCTGAGTCATTAGAGGATGGTTGATAGATGTTGTGAAAAATGTTGTTTCAGTCATTTCTATACTAGAAGCTTCATCAAATATCATCTCATCAAAATAAAACATACTCAGAGCAAACTGATTATAATTTAAATCAACAATTTCAGATCTAAGGAAATATGTACCAGGATTTATGTCTTCAAAAATAACATAACCTCCAGGGCCTGCTAATTGTTCCGCAACGATTTCGCTTATCACAACATCATATTCATCTAAATGGCTTTGATACAAATGAACCTTAAAATCTCCTTCTTGCAAAAATTCCGCCTCACTTCCGATTGTACTATTTACAACAATCTTAGCTGTGCCATCATTTTCAATAAAAGTAACATCACCTACAACAGCTGTGCATCCGAATTCGTTACGACAATTAACATAAAATGTACCTTGCTGGTAATCAGTCCCTAAATTCAACTCTTCGCCATTTCCACTGACTTCACCAAAAAACAACACATCATTTTGAGTTGTCCAATATTCATACTCAGAATTGCTTGATAATAATGTAACACTACCATATGTCGCAGGTAATAAAATCCCGTTTTCTGGACTTTTTGTTAAAGTTACAGCACTTGGCAAAATATTTACTGTAATAAAAAAATTACATTGTAAATCCTGATAAGAAAGTGTGATAAGATGTTCACCTACACCCGCACTAGCCGGATAAAACATATTTCCTTCTACTCCGTCGCCTGAAAATGTTGCTCCAACTGGAATAGCATCAGCTATTACAAAAGGAGAACTGTTTAAGCAAACAGAAATATTTTCAGGGCAATCAACTGCTAAACCAGCCATATTAAGTTTTATACCAAGACCTCCCTTGTTCCATTCACTTGCTATCCAATCATAAGCATTGTCTCCATCTTGAAATTGCCACATTGTACCCCAATTAGAAGATGGAACAGTTGGGTCATAGCCTAAATATAATGCACCAATACCTCCATAATATAATTCAAATGAACACAACAAAGATACTGAACTGGAACCTTCAGATATATCAACTAATGCAGGATCTGCAAACTCAACATTTACCCATTGTCCAAGGTCAGATTCTTGAATAGTATAAATCAAAGACGATGTAAAAGCCAACCATAACTGTTCTTCTTCATCAAATTTCATCATAGAACATACAAAACTAGTTCCGACAGTAGAATTTTCGGCAATATACACATCCACCGAATTAATAATGTCCTCATATAGAAACGTGAATTTTGCACCAATTTGCTCACCATCATTTCCACCATACGAATATATATATGGCCCGACACTAGCCGTAGGCTCGTTAAGAAATAAAGCCATTTCATTCTCAGTAATATCAAAATAACTAGTAAATGTGTTATCTTCAGGATTTGCGTCAGCTTCGGAACCACAACTTACAGAATATACGACAGTGTATCTTCCAATTGCAGGGTCGTTTCCCGGATGAAAATCCAATACATACAGATCAACGGTATCCTTTACAAAGCTTCCTATCACAGAAGTTTCAAATGTACTAGAATACAAAAATATTTCATTCATAAATGGGTCATAAACCCTACAAGTTATTTCGGGTAAAATATCGACATTCCCCTTATTCTTTACAATAACATTGAACCAAGAATTCGCCAAATCGGAAGAAAATTGTTGCTGAGGAATTTTCCCATAATGAGAACTATAATGAAAATATTGTTCATATCCTGCCTCAGTATAATCTACATATTCAAAAAAATTCATCCTCGCATCGACAAGTGAAAGGTCAAAATCAGGATTTTCGCAGATTGAGATATCATCAAGTTGCCACCCATAACCCATCCCATAATTCGGATCTGCATTTGGACAATTCCATCTAAAACGCATCATGAAATCTGTACTACTAATAAACTGTTCAGGAATCAGCATTTCATACATTTCAGGGCCAAAACTATTCCACTCCACATCTATATTTAATTCAACAGAAACCCAAGTTAGACCTTCGTCATTGCTAAAATCAACAAAACACTGGTCGTAATTGAACCCTTTATAATTCTGATAAAAACTTAGTTTCGGATGCAGAGTTCCAGATAAATCGATATTGTCAAATAGAACGTATGATTCGCACACTTCAGTAGGGAAAAGCCCAAGCAAATCTGAAACTCCATCAATATATGCAAAATTATTTCCAGAAACCGAAAAATCTTTGACATAACGCTGCCCCATGTACCACCACAATGGAGGAGCAGGATTCCCTTGATACATAAAACCGTTTGTTGGAGTGGTGTCGCCTACATTCCATGTTTTACTTCCCAAAGTACTACCAAAAGTCCATACTGGAGTTTCTTCCTCAAATGTTACTTCCCAAACAGGTGTTGTTTTTATTTGGCTTTTTGCAGGCTTTGAAAAATCCTGCTTACTAATAATCTCATGCGGAAAATCAGTTTGTGAAAAGCAAATTAATCCAAACGTAAGTAATACGAATGTACAAAATAAATTTCTCATGTTTCTAGATTTATAATTGAATACCAAATATACAAAATAAATCTATTAACAATTAAATTTATTTAGAAAATAATCTCAATTCAGAATAGTTCTAAAATAAAAAGCCCCGCCTTTTTGGGCAGGGCATTACTTATACATATCTTTTCTTACTCAACTTTCGAGATTACCGAGTAACCTACAAGATCGCCTTTTTTACTATAAGTTTCGGTTCTTACAGCACCAAGACCTGCAACCATCCAAGAAATAGTTTTCATATTAATGGTCATAAATCCGGTTTTGCTAGTAAAATCAGAGCTGATTTTATAGGCTGTGTAAGTACCAGCAGGAACAGTAATTGACTCAATCGCTTCGACTTTGATATTTGTGATATCTGTACGCATTGTCATAAATGTCATACCTTCGTTTGAAATAACAGCTTCAACAAAACCGTCTTTCAAAGTCATTCCAGGTGCCATTACTTTTGGATACGACATATTTTCCATTTTATATTCGATGGTCATATTTTCGAATCCTGCCATTTGCTCCTGATTTAACATCGATTTCATATCAATTTCGAAAGTATCACCATTGCAATAATACTTCAACTGACCTTTACCCTGACTTACACCTTTTTTATCAAAGCTTTCGCTCTCTACAACAGCTTCGGTTTTATCAACAAGTTGATTTATTGACAACACTTGTGCAGTGGTTGATCCTGTGAGTTTGTCTTTCTCATCATAATTTTCAGTTGTAAATTTCTTTCCCACTTCCCATGGAATATAAGTTTCACATGTTTGAGCAAAGCTTAAGGCTGAAATCATCACAACGCTTAACATTACAAAAATCTTTTTCATTTTTTTTAATTTTTATGTTAGTATTACTTTTTATTTAGGCTGAGGCGAAGGCTAAGGTTAGTTTAGCGGTTGTCCTGGGCACTCTGCTTATGTTTTTTATTTTCTTGTTGCCTTCGACTCCGCTCAGTCAACGGATTCTCAGGTGACTGAGCGGAGTCGAAGGCACCGTAATTTTTTATTTTATTTTTTTAATAACCAAGAATCCATGCAAACATTAATGGTGCCACAATTGTAGCATCCGATTCAACAATAAATTTTGGTGTATCAATATCCAGTTTTCCCCAAGTAATCTTTTCGTTAGGCACTGCACCTGAGTATGAACCGTAGCTAGTTGTAGAATCACTAATCTGACAGAAGTAGCTCCAGAATGGAACATCATGCCACTCGAGATCTTGGTACATCATAGGCACAACACAAATCGGGAAATCGCCAGAAATACCACCACCAATTTGATAGAACCCTACTCCTTTTCCGCTAGAATTTTTACGATACCATTCGGTTAAGAAAATCATATATTCGATTCCGCTTTTCATAGTAGAGGTTTTCAACTCATTCTTAATACAATATGAGGTAAAAATATTACCCATAGTCGAGTCTTCCCATCCCGGAACAATTATTGGCAGATTTTTTTCAGCAGCTGCTAACATCCAGCTATTTTTTGGATCTATCTCATAATATTCTTTTAAATCGCCACTCAAAAGCATCTTGTACATATATTCGTGAGGTAAAAAACGCTCGTTATTGTCTTCGGCAGCTTTCCACTGTTTGAAAATATTCTTTTGTAAGCGACGGAATGCCTCTTCTTCAGGAATGCAAGTATCAGTTACTCTGTTCAGTCCTTTTTCTAATAATTCCCACTCTTGCTGAGGAGTAAGATCACGATATCCGGGAACTCTTTTGTAGTGACTGTGCGCAACAAGATTCATAATATCTTCTTCGAGATTTGCACCGGTGCAAGAAATGATGTGCACCTTATCCTGACGAATCATTTCGGCTAATGTTTTTCCTAATTCGGCAGTACTCATAGCTCCGCCCAAAGTAATCATCATTTTGCCACCTTCATCAAGATGCTTTACATAAGCTTTTGATGCATCAATCAATGCTGCAGCATTAAAATGTTTGAAGTTTTCTTCAATAAATTTTGAAATAGTACCTTTTGCTTCCATTTTTTTACTTTTCTAAAATGTATGTTAATATTTTGAAATATAATTTAGCTGATAAGAAATCTGATGCTGGATTATCGGGATTTGGAGCTAATTCCACGATGTCAAAACCTACAATATTTTTTTGTTTAGCAAGTTTCTTTAATAAATCCAATGTTGGATACCATCCGAGACCTCCAGGTTCTGGGGTGCCCGTTGAAGGAAGTATTGATGGATCAAAATAATCTAGGTCTATAGTTAAATAAACGTCGTTACCAAGCTTATCAATAACCTCTTGTTGCCAATCATTGCGCATTGCGATATTTTCGGCATAAAACACCTTCGATTTATTGACAAATGGTTTTTCCACTACATCCATACTGCGTATACCTATCTGAACGAGATTAGTGTTTTTCGAAGCCCAGTGCAATGCGCACGCATGATTAAAAGCTGTGTCATGATATTCGGGACGAAGATCAGAATGAGCATCGAGATGCAAAACACTAAGATTTTGAAATTTTGCAGCACTAGCCATTATTGCGCCAATACTTACAGAGTGTTCACCACCTATCATAGTAAATAATTTCCCGTCAGAATAAAACTTCTCTGCCTTTGCTTTAACCTGCATAGACATTTTCTCAGGATCAGGATCGCAATTGAGTGGTTCGTCGAGCCAAACTCCATGCTTATAAACTTCTGTGTCAGACTCAAGATCATAAATTTCCATGTTCTCGGATGCTTCCAAAAACGCTTCAGGTCCTTTATCCGCTCCTTTTACCCAAGTTGATGTTCCATCATAAGGAACAGGAAGTATTACTACTTTCGCTGTTTCGTATATAGCAAATTCCTCAGGAATACCCGCATAAGTTCTATCAGACATACAATTTATTTAACGCTGCAAATTTATGAATTTTTTTCATCTAAAGAAAATGATACTTTAATCAAAT
>Ga0209373_10004010_pt1 | contig 13041 bp, 11 predicted proteins | sample Higcelweek5metaG_FD_187173 | JGI IMG/M metagenome (GOLD analysis project Ga0209373, IMG submission 187173) | Freshwater pond sediment microbial communities from the University of Edinburgh, under environmental carbon perturbations - High... | ecosystem: Environmental > Aquatic > Freshwater >...
TTTATATAATTTTTTTTGAAGTCCTATTGTATGCTCCATCATTTTTTCTGTATATTTATTTTCTTCTTCAAGATAAGATATAACATCATGATTTGACTTATCTTTTAGCCAATGATAATCATCAATGTAATTTTTATCATGATAATTTAATTCTTGAGGAATAACTTTTGCAATTGGGTAATTTTCTGCTTTGTCTAAGTGATTCATTAATTTGCGACCTCTTTATATTTTTATTAATACAACTTTTAAATAATAATTTATATTATTGATTTTAACTAAAAATATCTAATAAAGAAATATTTCTTTACTAGATATAAAAACATTTGTTTATATTGTAAGTACTGTCAAATACTTACAATATAACTATTTTCCTGTTACTACAACATTTTGGGCTGATGTAATAGATACAAAATTATTGTTATACATTGCTTGAGCTATTGCAGGAGGTAATATAAATTTACCTTCTGTTATTGCATTTAGTTTTACAGCAAATATATATTCTTGTTCTTTTGGTAAATCAAAGAACCACATAGCTCTATCATCTCTTATATCAAAATATTTTGCTCTATTTGGTCTAAATTTATTTAGCCAATCTGGCAAATCTTCTTGAGTCAATCTAGTATTTTCTATTTCCCAACCAGATGGAAGTATTTGTTCCAAAGCTAATTCTTGCACATCTATATCAGAAAGATTTTTTACTTTGAAAACAGCCCAAAAAGTTTTACCTTGTTTTAGTGATGCTGGATTAATTTTTTCACCAGTTTCACTTAACCATTCTGTCTTTAGAGCAATATTTTTACTAATATTCTCAACATCTGGTTTAAGTGGTATTCCAGACCATTCCAAAAGGACATAAGCATTTTTTAGATTTGTTTTGCTATCAATAAAAATTTGAATATTTTTACCGACATTGCTTGTCAAATCGTAACTATACTTTAATTCTTTTGTATCAAATGAAACTTTTTTACCATCAGGCAAAGTAATATATCCAGCGATAATATTATTTTGTTTATTAGCATTAAATTCATTTGCTCTTAGATATTTTCCCACTGCCATTAATGAATAGCCAATAGTTTGGGTAGAATACCAAGTTTTTGAAGATAATTGTAAAGCTATATCATCATAGATTTTTTTTGCAATATCTTCTTTACCTAATATAATTGCTGATTCTAAAATAATTGATTTATCTCTAATAGTGGAGCCATAAGTTCCAGAAAGCTCTGTATATTGTTTAACAGTGGTTCCAGCATTATTTATAATATTAGTTGCAGTTTGTTCTGCACCAGCTAAGGTATATGCAGAAGCTAGTAACCATTTTTCGGTATCATTCATATCTTTAAGGCTATTTTCTTTAAGTAAATTCATAGCTCCCATTTGTGGAGAACCTGAAAGAGCTAATAAATAGACCCTATAAGTTCTTTCTAACAAATTATCATTTGTTGTAATTGATTTTGACTTTTGAAAACGAATCCAAGTTTCCAATAGGTCAGATGGGACATCATAGCCAAGTTTGTCAGCTTCAACTAAAAAATGTCCTGCATAATTTGTTCCCCAAATAGAAGGTTCACTTTCACCAGGCCAATATGAAAACCCACCAGATGGAGTCAAAAATTTTCTCAATCTCTTTATGGCAGCATTTATATTTTCATCTATTTCTTTATTATTTTCTTTAGAATCTTTTATAAAGTCTTTTAAGAATAATTGAGGGAATGCAGAAGATACTGTTTGCTCTATACAACCATAAGGATAAACAATTAACCATTCTAATCTTGACTTAATATTTAAATTTGGTCTTCTCAAAATGCTTATAGTTGCATTATTAGAACCAAGTATTCCTCTATTTGGAATAGTGAAATTTACAGATGTTCCAATAGGTACTTTTTTCTCTATCACATCAAAAACTTTTGATGAATATGGTCTTATATTAATATCTGTTGTATTTGTTACAGTAAAACCATTTGAACTTGCAGTAATAATTATTTTTGCATCTCCAACTTCTTGTTTTGCTTTAATTTGGAATTTCACATCTTTATCCCCAACTTTATTAAAGGCTAAAGATTTATTTGCTTCTCCCAAAATTTCCAAAGCACCTTCTGTTTTTAGTGAAACATTTACATTTTTAATGCTATCTTTCATTACAAAAACAGTTATTGGAATATTTACAAGGTCATCAACACCCAAAACTCTTGGAATAGTTGGTAAGACCATTATGTCAGATTTTACAGGTACAGTTTTTTCTGCTGAACTATATTTTTTACCATTTGCACCAACGACCATAACTCTAACAGAGCCAACATATTCAGACATATCAAAGTCTATTTTTGCATAGCCATGAGCATCTGTCAAAATTGGACCTTTGAATAAAGAAATTGGTTTGAAACGTCTGTTTTTTACTTCTTCTTCTTGTTCGGAAATATATACATCACCACCAATTGAGAATGTTTTGAAAATATCTCCTTTGTTTGCACCAATTACAAAATTAAATAAATCATAGCTCATTACACCAAGTCTAAGTTTTCTATAAAAATCTTTCCAAGGATTTGGAGTTTCAAAACGAGTTATGTCTAGCAAACCTTCATCTACTACTGCTATTGTAAATTGAGTTTGTTTTTTATCATTTGTTTGAACTTCAACACTGAATGGTTTATTTGATTCAAGCTCATTTTTCATATTTATTGTAATGTCTTGATGTGTTGATTTATCTTCTACATTTAAAGGTACAACACCATACATACGAATAGGTCTATCATTTACAGATTGTTCATGAGGTTGAATTATTGATATTGTAAAATATGAAGTTGGAACCATTTTTTCTGTTATATCAATTTCAATTTTTGCATCTTTTTTACCAAAATTAGGTTTATACCAATAACTATCTAAAATATCGTTACCTCTTTCAATAGAAACAAGATAAGCACCTTTTGAAGGGATTGGGAATTGTACTATTGCTTTTTCTCCCACTTGATAGCTTGGTTTATCAGTTTTTAAAGTAATTATATCTTGACCTTTTGGATTTGTGGGCAACTCACCATAAGAAGAAACACTAAAGAAAAATGATGAAATGTGACCATTAGAACCGTCTTGAACTTCAATTAAATATTCACCACTAGTTTGAGGTTTAAAACTTACATAAGTTGGCTTACTTTCAGAAAAAACTTGATTTTCTTCTATAAGTTGTGTCTCTGAATCATCTTTATAATGAATTTTAAATTTGTCATGAGAATCATATTCCCACCACCAATGTTGATTATTTTTATAAATTCTATAATTTAATTTTCTATTTGAAGCAATTTGACCATTTTCATTCACAACAACTGTATTTATTTTCATTTCTGAATTAGTTTGAAAATATCCATATTCTGTTTCTGGTCTTTCCAAACCAACATAATAAGCATAAGGACTTACAGGTAAAATCATTTCATTTTTGGTAAAACGTCCACCTTTTTCAAATACTTTTGCTGTAATAGTTGCATTAACAGAGCTTGGAACATTATTTAATGCTGGTAAATTCCAAGAGATAGATTTGTTACCATTTGAATCTAATTTTCCATCAAATATATTTGTTGTAATGTTTCCAAAGTCAACAGATTCATTTACAAATTTATATGTTTTATATGATGAAAATGTTTTTTCTGCATTAGAAATAATAGAATTTATTGTTACATTAGAATTTGAAGCAGGATTTCCAAATAAGTAATTTGCTTGTAAATTAAATTTTAAAGTTTTATTATTACTTTTAATTTCTTTTATTTGTGAATCAAATTTTACTTTTAGACGGTTTGGAACAACTGTTTCAATTTTTAGTGTATGATAAAATGTTTGACTACCTACTAATAATTCAGCTCTCCAATTTCCAGTCATATCAGTTTCTTTTGTTGCAAATTCAAAGTTATAAAAACCATCTGTAGCATTTTTATTTGTTTGAGTAAAAATTAGCTGATTTTTTGGATTATAAATTTTTAAATTTACTGGATGGTCTTTTGGAAATGTATTATCTTGATTTCTTGCTATTACAGAAAGGTTTATAGTATCACCGGGACGATATACACCTCTTTCTGTATAAATATATGCTCTTATTCCTGTTGGAAGAAGTGCTTCACCATCAGCATCAAAAGTGGATAGATTCCAAATCATATCATTTAGTTTCACAAAACTTTTTTGATCTTTATAATCTCCTTCTACATAAAAAACTTCATCTTTTATATCTTCAAAAACAGCTTTACCATCACCATCTGTTTTGGCTGTTTTCAAAACTTGATTTTGATTACTTCTCAAAGTAACAAGTACATCTTTGATTGGTTTTGTATCAAGAATATTATTTGCATAAACAACTTGTTTATTATCACCACTTTTGTAAGTTAAACCAATATCACTAAGAACAAGTGTTTTATAAATTTGTCCATGTTCGTAGATATAGCCATCTGAATTAGGATTGGAATAATATTCATCTCCATAATAATAATCATCAGATTTTGAGTTTTCATCAAAGTTATACATCATTCCATCTTTTGAAAAAGATAACTCTACAAGGAAAAGACCTTTTTCTTTTGGGTTTACAAGATTTTTTATATCAATTTCATGTTGCAACCATTTATTTTTGTCTCCACCAATATCAAGAGTTTGCTCTGCAATAGTTACACCAACACGTTTTAAATTATAATAATCATAACCATAGTTATCAATTTGTTTTGATTTTAACTCTTCTGTATGTAAAAAGTATCCAAGATTGGACTCAAAAACTTTATCTATTTTTACTTTTACTTTTGATATATTTACAGTCTTAAATAAAAATTTTTGCTTGTTTGCAGAAGGTAAAAAACAACCATCATTAGAAAATTTTATTTCTGGATTTACATCTTGAAAAGATACTGTTTCTTCTAATTTTTTATCTGTTTTTGTACCCCATTTACTATTTATACCAGAGCTTACAGCAAGAGTATATTTATTTCCACTTGTAAAATTGCCTGTTACTAACACACTATCTTCCACAACTCTAAGATTTAAATTTGTTGCAGGTTTGACACTAACCAAGCCTGTAATATCTTGAGTTTGTTCTATTTCATCTGAAAATTTAATTTTTATTGCTTTTTCTTCTTGTTGTTTGACAGTATCTATATCTGTTATTGCCATTGTATTTATTGATTCAAGTTTGTAGTCTTTTTCAAAATTTTGTGATAGATTCAAAGCTTTTTTATTTACAACTAGTTTAAAAAACTTTGTAGCATCTTCTCTTGTTATTGTTTCTTTGGTTTTGAAAATAAAATTATATTTATCATTTTCCAAACTAGATAATTCAAGAGGAATTTCTTTTGAAGCATTTTCAAAACTAATACTTTTTTTCACATCATCAATTGATGTTTGAATATTAAAAGATACTTTTCCTTGAAAAAAAACATCTTTTTGATTATTGTTTTGCAAAAGTTTGAAATCACCTTCCAAATTTGCAATTTCTCTACCTGAGACTCTAAAGTCAAAAGCAAGAATACTTTTTTCTAGTTTTTCTTCTGCAAAATTATTTAAGTCAACTTTACAAACATATTCTTCTCTTAGTGGTAAATTTTCATCTGGAATAAATACAAGAGTTCTTCTATCTTTCCATTCTGTATGTCCTGAAATCTTTGGGCTAAAAGAAAATACTTTTTTTTCTTCACTACCAACTTTTTCAGTTGGTATTATAGAGTCAACAAATCTAAGAGTAATAGATTCATCTGGTTGAATAATTCCAGATGTAACATGACTAACAAGTTTGGCTTGTTCCAATGTTACAAATTTATCTTTTTCATTAGAATTATTTGTAAAAAATGAAATTGTCTTACCCCAAACATTTTCCAAAGTTGGTTTGCACCCCACAAAAAAAACACTGGAAATAATAAGTAAAAGAGTAAAAGTAAAAATTGATTTAAAAATTTTTCTTTTCACAAAATAAACTCCTTTGAGAATAAAAATCTTTACAAAGCATTATAGTCTCTTTTATACCAAATTTTGAAACTTTAAGCTAAAGTATAAATTACGATATGAAAAAGGACTATGATTACCTAAATACATATATTTGTATTATATAGTTTAAATGATAATATTAAGGATTTTGTAAGGTAACAATTCCAATAGCTTTTAATTTTTTTTCTGAAAAATATAATTTTTTTAGCTCAAATTTTATATTATCATTATTAATTTTTTCTATATCATTTATGTTAACTATTGGATTTACATTTTGAATAAGTTCTTGAACTTGTTTCAAAATAAGGTCTTGTCCCGAAACTGAAACTTGTGGCTCATAAACATCTATTGTATTTTTATCAGTTACTTGCAAATTTCCAGAAAAGTTAAAAGGGACAGATACTAAACCACCAAAAGTCATCAAATCACCTTTTAGGGCTGGTTTATCTTCTTCAAATGATATACCTGCATTTCCCACAAAAATATCACCAGAAAGAAAAGGTATTGGTATTTTTATATTTGATAATATTTTATTTATTTTTACAGTTATTGCATTGATATCAACAAATTCATTTACATTTTGAGATGTAAGAATTATCATTACTTCAAATTTTCCATCTTTTATAAAGCTAAGATTTTTTGAAGGTAATCTTGAATAATCTATTTTTATAGGATATGTAATAATTTTTACTGATTCAAAACCCAATTTTTCAAATTTGGCTTTTTCCAAATTTATTTCAATCCTATCAAAATTACCAAAAAGCATTTTATAAGATGGAGTCGAATATACTCTAACTTCTGTTTTTTGTGGATTATTAAAAACTTTGTTTAACGAATTTTCAGTAGTTTTATTTGCAAACATTGGTATGGCTGTTCCACACAATATAAATGCTGTAAGAATACTTGCTATTATAGTTGTCATTATATTTACCTTTATTTAATTTAGCTTAAAAAACTTTTTATTTTTTCTTGCATTTCCAACATTTCATCTTTATCTCTTCCTTGAGCTTTTTTAAAACTAAGGTCAGACATATCATTCATTGGTATTAGATGATAATGAAAATGAGGTACATCAAAACCCGCAATTATACTTCCCACTCTATTACAGCCAGTAGCTTCATGAATTGCTTTGGAAACAATTTTTGCAGTTTTAAAAACAGCTGAATAATATGGCTCAGGTACATCTATAAAATAATCAACTTCAATTTTTGGAATAACTAAAGTATGACCAAGCTGTATAGGATTGATATCCAAAAATGCAAAAGTATATTCATCTTCAAAAATTTTATAACAAGGAATTTCTCCATTAATTATTTTTGTAAAAATTGAAGACATTTTTTTCTCCTTCTAAATTTCATACCCTGAATAGATACAAGAATTATATTGTTTATAAATAAGCTAATGCAAGTATTATTTAATAAATATAAAAATTTATTTGCTTAGATAATTTCAAATAGTAAATTAAAAAATTAACTTAAGGTTTACTAGGTGTTGTATAATAAAAAAAGACAAGATAAATTTTATTGTTGAGGTTTTTAGGTCGATGTCCATGTCGATTAATGATAGAAATATAGACCCTGATATTATAGCTAACTATATATTATCCAGAGATATTTTGGATAAAAAAACAGTAAATCAAGCTCTAAACGAATTTTCTGAAAAAAGAAAATTTGATAGGAGTATTAGCTTTTCACAAATTTTAGTTGATAAAAGATATATGCTGAAAAGCACTATAAAAAATATTCTTGACCAACTTGAAAGCAAAAAAGTAGAATCAAAATTTGATTATAATTCGGTTAATGTCCTTGATGATGATATTCTTGAAATATGTAGCCAAATAAAAGAAAAAATCAAAGGTAAAGGTAAAGAAAAAGAACTTGAAGAACTTCTTGAAGCTGATATATATGGAATAAACAACCTTATGAAAGATACAGGTATCGATTGGCAAGGTAGAAGAATGTCAAAAGAAGATAAAGAATCTTTGGTTGGCGGAATTGCAAATATAAAAGCTGATAAAGAAGTTTCAAATACAAATGGTCTTTTTGTCTTAGATTGGCTAACAACATTAACAGATTAAAAAAAAATAAACTTTATAGGTCTTATCCCATAAAGTTTTTATATTACCCTTAAGTTCAAAAAAATTTTATTCAGCTTTTGTAACTATAAATTCACCATAATCATCACCAAGTTCAAGACCTTTTGTTTGAACACATTTAAATGTGCCAAATCCACTTGGATAACTTTCTCCATAGACTATATCCATAAAAGCTCTTGATATTCCTCTTAGCATATATGCAAATGGGTGAGTGGGTCTAAATGCTGTAATAATATCTGATTCATAATAATTTTTTGCACGAACAACCAATTTTTCATTTGGAATAAGCTCAATAACGTCTGCATCAGCCCAGCCAAAAGCTGTAACTATTGCATATAATGCATGAATTTTATCTTCTGGTGTCAAATCTTTGTCACCTACAATAGATAAAAATTCTTGGGAATTTATTATACCGTTACCAGTATGATAGCCACATTCAGATGCTGCATTTTCTAGCAAACCAGAAGCTTCATCATATAAATCATCTCCAGCAGCACCTAAAATTTTGAAAGAAAATCTATTCCAAATACTAGAAGGAAACCTATTTACAAGTACACCAAAAGCAGGAATTAAGCCATCTTCATTTGATAAAACTTGCATTTTTGAAAGTTTGTTAATTATGTTACTTCTATCAATCATATATATTAAGCCTCCTTTTTGATAATGACGAATTTGGAATAAGGGTCTCCTTTTACAATGCTTTCAATTTCAGAAACTTTGAATGTTCCCAAATCAGTATCTGAAATTATAGAAAAAGCAGCACTTAGAAAGCCTTGTCCTATATAGTTTACAGGAGTTGTTTTTTTATGAAGCTTTATAAGCCAACTATGGTCTATGTGAGATGAAGACATAATAGCAGTCATATTTGGATAATCAATTTCCAAAACACCAAGACCCATAAAGCTAAAATATTCTTCAATTACTTTAACTTTTTCTTCCAATGAAAGATTTATATTTGCATTGAAATATTTTTTTAATTGTATAAAAAATGACTCTTCTGCTGATTCTATCAATAATTTAGGACCATTTAAAAATTTTGCATCATCAGCTAATTGAGTAAACAAAACAGAGTAATGATGACAGTGAAGTACAACATTCTCATCAAAAAAATAATGTCTTTTACTAGAAATATCAAAAAAATGTTCGTCTTCTATTTGTTCAAGAATGGGACTCATTTTAAACTCCTTTCTATTTCATAAATTCTTTTCTAAGTTCTTTCATTGCATTTGTAAACTTATTAATAACATCTGGTGAATCTTGAATGCTAGCAGCTTTATTGGAAGGGACTAATGTAATCATTGCCAATCGCATTTGACCTTTCATCCCTCCAATTCTCTGAGCCTCTTGATAAAACTCTTCTAATCGCTTCCCCATCTTTGTTTAACTCCCCTTTTCTACAAAAATATTAACTAAGGCTAAAAAGCTAATGAAGTAGCTATAAAATCCCTTTTATTTGATAAACTCTTTTTTTAATTCTTCCATTGCAAGAGTAAATTTATTAATAATTTCAGGAGAATCATTAATTTCAGAAGCTTTACTAGAAGGAACCAATGTAATTATTGCCAATCTCATCCTCCCTTTTATACTCCCAATCCTTTGTGCTTCCTGATAAAATTCTTCCAATCGCTTTCCCATTTTACTATCTGCTCTCTTTTTATAATGATTTTTTAAGGACTTAAAATAAATATATTTTTAGCCAAAATCAGCTAAAGATGGTCTTCCAAAACCATCTATTTTTTCTCTTACTTTTTTGTCGGAAAGATTATATTCTGCACGTATAACTGCGTTATTTCTTTTTTTACCATCAGGACCCCATCCATAACCATTACCTTCTATTGTTTTTAGTTTTCCTGTATATTGGTCATAAGATTCAACAATGCCAATATGTCCTTTGAAAAGGACTGTATCTCCTGCTTGTATGGGTAACGTTTGATAATTAAATACACTAGAGTTTAAGTCAAAATTTTTAAAAATATCTTTTCTTTGCAAGACATAATTTATATTAGGAGATTCTTCTAGCATAAAATATTTTCTTTCACTCCCTTGTGATTTATGTTTCATCATCAAAGAATCAAGATTATCATTGGTTGCTTGGCTTCTATCTGTAAAATTTCTATACATAAAAAAATCTTTTGCTTTTGAAGGTGAAGCCATAAATGCAGGATATTTAAATCCGACTGAAGCATAACTAAAACCTACAAAAAATCCACACCATTCATAACCGGGTTTGAAACCACAAACTTTGGCATATTGGTCAATTCTATTGCTTCTATTATTTATAAAGGATTCTTTTACATTGCTTTTCCATTCTGAAAAAGCAAAATTTTTGATTGCATTTTGAATAGGTTTTGTTACATTTTGATTTTGAAAAAGACTTGTACCGATTGAACCAATAGGATATAGAGACTTTGAATTATTAAATAAAGCATCTGATGAAGTAAAAAAATTATTTTGGTTTGAAACTGGTAAATGTTGAATTGGTTGTTTATTAAGAGGTATTAATTTTAAAGGTCTTAATAGACTATTATAAATATTACTTATATTATTTAAAGTCATAATTAAAAATAAATTAGATTAAATTAATTTTAGTAAACAATTGTTAAAATTTATTATACAGCTAAATGTATAAAATATCTATTATTAAATTAATTTTCATTAATTATAGGTGATTAATATATAATATCTTTATTATGTTGATAGAATAATTTTTGATATTTTAAATTGATATAGTGATTAACTATTTCAGTTTAAAAATTTTGATTATTATTTTTTGAAAGATTTTGTATTATTTTCCAATTTATAAAAAATATTACAAGTATAATCGTAAAAAAACTTAGATTTAATAAAGAAATACCACAAAAGAGGCATAAAAAAATTAATATTGCCAACAAGAAAGTTTTTTTTATCATTTTTTTATTACAAAGAAGAATTTACTCTATTTATTTTAGATAATTATTTTTTTACATAGAATATTTTAATCTTTGATCTGTTGCTCTAAGTCTTCTACTTAATATATCTGACAAACCAAGTAAAAATTTAGCTGCAACTTTTGGTTGTTGTTCCAAAAAGCATATCAAAATATTTTCTACTTATTATAAATACATTAGTTGGTTCTGTTGTTGTAATTGTAGCAGAACGAGGTTGAGCATCAAGAAATGACATTTCTCCAAAGGTTAGACCCTTACCAGCCAAAAATAAAGAAACTTTTTCTTTTGTTTTTATAGATTCAGAAATTATTTCTACTCTTCCATCTATTATTACAAAAAGATTTCTGTCTGTATCTCCTTCTTGAAATATTGTAGTGCCTTTATCAAATTTTTTTATTTGAGAAATTTTTAATATTTCAAGAATATCTTCTTTGTCTAAACTTATAAAAATATGTAATGTCTTCAAGACATTGAGTAATGAAGTAATTTGATCTTCTGAATTATTTAAATTTTCTGTCATTATGCTTTATAAATCATTTGGAATAATAATATATCTTGAGTGCCCCAAGTCATCTGTTATTTGGTAATTTGAAACACGTCCATCTATGTGTATTACCAAAAATTCTTTTGAGAGAATATCCCATTTTATGACTAGGATATTATTTCTTTTTTTATAATAAGTAACATCAAAATAATAACTTGCTGTTTTAAGATTTGCTTTTGCAAATTTAATTGCTGCTTCCATATATGCAAAATCTGTTTCAAAAACTTTATCTTTAAAAGTACTTTTGTATTCATTAAAGTTACTTTCCAAAGACTCTTTGGCTGTTTTATCTCCAGATTTTCCCCATTTACCAATAGGTACTGTCTTGATATAAGCTCTAATTATATCTATTTCAGTAGGAGTAAATACAATATCTTGTTGCTTTAGATTTGCATAAAAATTTGATTTTGATATTTTTACTTCATCTGTTTCCAAATCTAATTTTGTTATGTCATCAGATATTTCTGGTGCAATTGGGCTTACTGTATTACTAACAACATAGCAACTATTAATTGATAATGCTAATAAGACTAAAAGAATTTTTTTCATAAATTTTTATACTAAATAAAAAGCAAAATATAATAAATTTTTACAAAAACAATATCCTAATATCTCTATTTTACAAAAAAAATACAGATAAATGTAATTTTTTTTGCAGACAAATAATACTTAATATTAATTAAAAATTAATATTAAATTTATCAAAATACCAATCATCAGAATATTTTCTCATTTTAAAATAAGTTTCTCTCTCTTTCATAATATTAGAGTTTATTGCATTTTGAAGCATAATTTCCATACTTTTTTCGGCTGAATATTTTAATTGTTTGGAATCTTCATAAATTTTTAATTTTTCTAATAAATATTTTTTCACTTTTTCAATTCTATCTTCGTTAAAATGTAAGATAGCTGTTCGTAAATGATTGAAATAATAATCAACCATATCAATATCATAGGTTGTTTTTTTTCTAAAATAATGATTTATATAAAAATCTGAAAATGCTTTTATTGAATAGCCCATTAGCCAAGTTTTTATTGACAATTCAACATCTTCATAGCTCCATGTATTAAATCCTTTGTCATATTCTCCAATAGATTTAAACACATCTTTTTTATAGATGACAAAACCACCTGCTGCAACAGGAACTTCTTGAAAATATTTTACATCTATTATCCATTTGGGTTGAACATTTTCATTTAGGGTTTGACCATAAGCTATTATTGGATTGTAAATATTATCAGCAGAGCTTCTTTTATCTGCTTTTATTCCCACAGCCAAACAATCAAATTCTATATTATTATAAGCTTCAGCAATTTTTTCTAGCCAACCATAAGGAACAGTTATATGAAAATCGCAAAATATAAGCAAATCACCTTTTGCAAAATGAGCTCCAAAATTTCTTGCTTTTGCAGTACCAAGACCATTTGTTTTTAATGTTTTTAGATTGTTTAGATTTAGGCTACCTAAAATTTTTTCAGTATTATCATTAGAAGCATCATTTACAGCAATAATTTCATAATTACTATATGATGTATTT
>Ga0209373_10004011_pt1 | contig 13039 bp, 11 predicted proteins | sample Higcelweek5metaG_FD_187173 | JGI IMG/M metagenome (GOLD analysis project Ga0209373, IMG submission 187173) | Freshwater pond sediment microbial communities from the University of Edinburgh, under environmental carbon perturbations - High... | ecosystem: Environmental > Aquatic > Freshwater >...
TACTCCTATGGCAAGGCGGCAATTATTTCAAGTAAGCAATTGAGGGTGCTCCACGCACCCTTTTCTTTTTTACGAATTTGTTTTAAAACAAGAAAGGCTACCTGTGTTACAAGCAGCCTTTCTTGATATTATATAAAATAACTAGTATATTTCGATTGCATAATCCATTCTAGCTTGAACTCCTTTAAGTTTCTGAACATCTTTAAGCAATTCATAGAATTTGTAATTTTCTCCTAAAGTCTCTTTAATTATATTTTCTGATGCATTTGTTGACATATCGGTCATCAGTTTTTCCATGAAATCTTCTTTTTCTGGGTACTCAATGATTCTAAAATCTTCGATTTTTGCTAAAGAGACAGCTTTTTTAACTGCAGCATCGAGTCCGCCAATTTCGTCAACTAGGCCAATGCTTTTTGCATTAACACCACTCCAAACTCTACCTTGACCAATTGAGTCAACTTCTGCTTTAGTCATACCTCTACCGTCCGAAACGCGTGTTAAAAAGATATCATAAAAATCTTCTACTTGTCTTTGTATAAATTGACCTTCTGCAGGTGTAAATGGGCGCATTATTGAGCCAAAGTCTGAGTTTGCATTTGTGCCTACACCATCAACTGTGATTCCAAGTTTTTCGGTCATTAGTTTCTCAAGATTAGGAATCATTCCGAATACGCCAATAGAACCAGTAATTGTATTTGGTTGTGCAAAGATATAATTAGCAGGAGCAGAGATAAAATATCCACCCGAAGCAGCAAGATTACCCATTGAAACAACAACTGGCTTAATCTCAGCGGTTAATTTAACTTCGCGCCAGATAACATCCGAAGCAAGACCTGAACCTCCTGGAGAGTTTACTCTTAGTACAACAGCTTTAACATCTTCGTCTTCGCGGGCTTTACGTATAATTTCCGCCATCCAATCACCACCAATGCTTCCGTCAGTTTTTCCACCATCAACGATATCACCTTCTGCAAAAATGACAGCTATTTTGTTTTTAGATTCGTTTTTTTCTGTTTCAACGCTTGCATCGCTGTATTTGGTAATTGCAATCATAAAATCTTCTGGCTTATCTTCAGAACCTGATTTTGTTTTAAGTTCTGCCAATACTTCGTCATAGTATTTTATCCCGTCAATGAAACCATATTTGAGCGCGGATTCTGCGTCATAAACCATTAAGCTGTCAGCATACATGTTGAGGTCGGCAACCTTTAAACCTCTTTCGGTGGCTATTTTTTTGCACATATCATCCCAAATACTTTGAATGAGAGTACTAGACTGAAGTTTGCTTGCATCACTCATTTTGTCATTCATGAATGGTTCAACAGCTGATTTAAACTGGCCATGTCGGAAAATCTGAGCTTCGATTCCGAGTTTTTCGAGTGCTCCCTTAAAGAACATCACTTGTGTGTTTAATCCCTTCCACTCAATCGAACCCTGAGGATTCATATAGATTTCATCAGCAACAGAAGCAATATAATATGCTTTTTGTGAGTACATGGATGAATAACAAATGATAAATTTCTTTGATGATTTAAAATCAATCAATTTGTTTCTGATTTCCTCAATGCTAGCCATACCAGCAGGTAAATAACTCAAATCAAGGTAAATGCCTTTAATTCTCTCATCATTTTTTGCTTTTTCGATAGTTTTCAGGATGTCATTCAAACCCAAAGTTTTTGTTGATTCAAAAGTCATAAAGTTAATGCTCTCGAAAGGATTGTCAGAGGCTTTATCCGGAATGTCGGTAGCTAAAGTCATCGTTAGAACAGAATTATCGTTTACCAGAACTTCTGATTCTCCAAAGCTTGCAATTATTGCAGAAAAAGTTCCAATTAAAATTCCAAAAATTACAACAAAAGTTATTATACTTCCGACAACTGTTGCCAAAGTATATTTCCAAAAATTATTCATAAATTAATTAATTAGGTTTTACAATCAGATGCTAAAATACAACAGTATTTTGTACAAAACAAAACTCTTAACAAGATATTAACTAAAAGGGAAATTTTATAATTTGAAAAATAAAAAATGCGCACTAAAAAATGCGCATTTTTTTTATTTATATAGTATTTAAATTACTTGCAAATCTCGTCGTAGCCTATCAGGGCATCAATTTTATTTTGAAGTGATGTTTTGTTTTCGTCTTTCTGCAAAGGTTTTTCCCAATTTCCATACATAGGATTTGGCAATACAATAAAGAATGAGCCGAACTGATCTTTAAGCTCGTCTACTTTATCAAAACCGTTGTTTACTGAGCGATCATCAAGATAGCTGTCGAAGTCTGCAAGATTGTCGCCAACTAACAGAATAATGTTGTATTTTTCAGCAACCATAGCTCTGCGTGCATCTTTGTCGCTTTCGTCAGTTCTGTAATAATAGTTTTCTGCTTTAACTTCAGGGAAACCAAGTTTCTTCATGTTTTCTGCAGTAGCAGCAACCTCATCTTCGCGGCGGTTGGAGATGTAAACTATTTCTACATTCTTTGACTGTGCATATTTAATAAAATCAATTGCGCCGGGAACAGCTGTTGCACACATTTTATCAGACCATTCTTTCCAGTTTTCTTTTGTGTAAGAAGTATCGTTTTGAACTAAATAAGCTTCAAAATAACTGTTGTCAAGAACAGTTTCGTCAATGTCAAAAACAACTGCAGTCGGTTTGCCTTTTTTTGCATTTGCTAGATTATTGTCAAGTGCAATTTTTGCAAAATTAAACGACTGGTAGCAACATGCTCTGTACTCTGATGATGATTGAACCCACAAAGTTGCATTAATAAGATATTCTGATGTTTCGTTAACAACAACAACTTCTTTTTCGCAGCATACTTCTTTTTCTTTCTTGTCAACATTACACGACCAAGCGCTAAATGCAACAAATAACACAACAAGATAAAACGCGTTTTTCATATAGTTTCTTTTTAGATTATTACAGGACAAAAATAATTAAGATTTTGCAAACTGAGATATTATCAGAAAAAAATTATTACCACCTTAACAAAGGTTGATGCAAGAGTCAATTGATTATGATTGATTTGTAATTATTTAGGCATTATGATAAAACTAAAATCCAATTTGTGATTGGTAAAAGTGGTAATCAGTAATCGGTAATCAGTAAAAGCTGTAATCGGTAATCGGTGGCTGAGTGCAGTCGCTGCCGCTTTTTGTAATGCTGCTATTGTTTTAAGAAGAAATAGCAGAAACCTTAGTTTATCACAATTTACCGACCACTGATTACTGCTTACCGCTTACATTTTCAATGAGTAGTCGTTGACGTCTTCTTTAACTTAACGCGAATTACACGTATTAACACGAACAAAAGATAATATTTAATGACTTTAGCATTCAACGTAGTTGATTACTAAAGCCGTTCGTGAAATTCGTGAAATTCGCGTTAAAAAAGTGATGAGTAACTACGAAGTAGTTGCGAGTCACTACTGTTGATTTAGTGAAAATAGCAGAAACTAAAGTTTACCACAATTTCCCTCCGCTGCGGCGGGACCGACCACTGATTACCGATTACAGATTAAGCCTGATATCTAAATAGTCAAATTGAACTTAGTATTTTCATTTTAGAATTGCACCTACACTTATCTGCAATCCCTGATAAAGCAAAGATGTTTTATCGTAATTGAAATTGCCGGTATAAACCACATCTTCAAAATCGACAGCTTTATATTCACCTGTAATTTTAAGATTTTGTCCTCCATGGTAATAATTTGCTCCGATGTATCCCCAGGCATCTTTTGTAACTTTAAAACTAAATTTTATGCCGTAAATATAACCCCAGCCAAAACCATAGTTTTTGCAGGAAACATTGGTATCCATAAAAGAAAAATTATAAGCAACAGTCATCATATCATTGAATTCCGAACGGATAATTTTTTCATTGAAACCCAAAAATCCGAATACTCCTCCAACAAAGTCAATCTTTGCAGTTTTAAATGGAATAACCAATGCTGGTAACAAGGTTAATTCAACGGATTGAAAAGGTCCTACCATAGCACGTTCAGATTCATAAACTTCAGGAAATCCTTTAATACTCATTCCTCCGATATGATAAAGACCTATGCCGGGAGAAATCTGAAAGAATTTTCCCATTTTTACCGGTAAGCTAAAGTTGACAGGAGCGATTGGGTTAGAAAAATATCCGTTTTTAGGGAAGAAATAAGAGAATCCGATTGACTGTGACTGTGCTGTTGGGGCAAATAAAAATATAGAAACGATTAGAATGATTACAAAGTTTTTCATTTTGTTGCAATTTATTTGTTTAGTGCAAATTAGATAAAAAATTTCGATAATTCACAGTAAAATTATCACAATATAGAGTTTTACGATTGCGAGCGGTTGAAGAATCTGTTAATTGAATTTGAATCTTTATAAAGATTAGGCATTAAAAATGTATGTAAAAAGATAATTATTCAGTAAGCTTATTTCAAGATACTATCTGAAATTTTATTTTTCAGGAACGCCTTTTTGAGAGATAATTTTGCCGTTTTCATACTCTACTTCACCTACGACATTTCCTTGTTCATCAAAAAACTTCCATAAGCCTTCTGCAACATCCTTTTCGAAGTTTTTATTGTATCTTACCTTGCCGGTTTCGTAGTAAACATCGCTAGCGCCGTTTTTAAGGCCATCTTCAAAATATCCTACACTCCAGATTTTTCCATTTTCATAATAAGCAATCCACTTTCCGGTTCTTCTGTCGTTTTTTAGTTCTCCTTCGATAAACAGTTTTCCTGATTGGTAGTATTGTTTTTCATAAACCTTTCCAGGTGTTTTTGTGTCCGAAAAGTGAATTACCATTGGCTCACCGGTTTTGAAAGTGTCAACAATAATAACTTTGGAAGTCTCAACAAGACTATCTTTTTGCAAAACGCTAGGAAGTGTGTCAGTGAGTGGGTTTTCTGTTAATTGATTCTGACGGCTTTTACATGCAACCGAAGATAAAAAAATCATTGCAATAGAAGCAAGAATAAAATATTTTAATGTGTTCATATATGATGTTTTATTTTGTGCAAAAATACAAAAACGATGGGAAAACAGAAATATTTATAAAAGTATTTATAAATGTTGCTCGTCAAAGCCTTGTAATTTCATTCAAGGCGGGGTTTTGCAAAGTCAAAATAATATGTAATATGGTTAAATTAACACTAAATTACTATTTAGACAATATAAAGTGTGTCAAATGTTTTCAATTTAATTAACTAATTGTATCTTTGTTCCGTTTTTTCAGGTTTGAATTACGAGTACGTAAAAAGATATGAAGCAAAAGACGATTTTAAAAGAAGTGAGATTGGAAGGTCCGGGACTGCATTTCGGAAAAAAAACTACACTTATTATTAAGCCAGCAAAACCTAACACAGGTTATGTTTTTGTGAGGACAGACATCGAGTCTAAACCAGAAATTCCGGCATTGGTAGAATATGTTAGTGATACCTCTAGAGGTACAACGATTGCAAAGAACGGAGCAAGTGTAAGCACTATCGAACATTTACTTGCTGCAACTTATGCTCTTGGAGTGGATAATGTCATTTTCGAAATAGACGGTCCAGAAGTTCCAATTCTTGATGGAAGTTCCAAATATTATGTCGAGGCATATCATCGTTCAGGTATCGTCGAACAGGATGCTCCGCTTAAGGTCTATGATGTCCGCGAAAATCTAGTATTTGTAGATGAGGAAAGAGATATCGAAATAAATGTTTTTCCTGATTCGACCTATAAAATTAAAGTTCTCGTTGATTACAAATCTGATATTTTGTCAAATCAGTACGCTGTTCTTGACAATTTGATTGATTTTACTAAAGAAGTTTCATCCTGTCGCACATTTGTTTTTCTTAGCGAACTTGAACCGTTGTTGAGATTAAATCTTATCAAGGGTGGAGATATGGAAAACGCAATTGTTATTGTTGACAAAGAATGCACTCAAGACGAATTTGATCGTCTAGCAAAACTTTTCAATAAGCCTAGTGTTGCTGTGCAGACATCTGGAGTCTTAAATAATCTCAAGTTACAGTTTACCAATGAGCCAGCAAGACATAAACTTCTTGATATAATCGGAGACCTTGCGCTAACCGGATACAGGTTTAACGCTAGCATAGTTGCTTGCCGACCAGGACATTTTGGAAATACTGAACTTGCAAAGATTTTAAGAGATCATATTAACACAGTTAAGAAAGACGCCGAGAAAGCCAATATCCCTGTTTATGATCCAGATAAGAAACCCTTGATGGATATTAACAGAATAAAAGAGTTTTTACCTCATCGTCATCCTTTTTTGCTTGTTGATAAAATTTTGTCCTTGTCAGCTACTGAAGTTGTAGGAATTAAAAGTGTCAGCAATGACGAATATTATTTTGCAGGACATTTTCCAGATGAGCCTGTAATGCCTGGAGTTTTACAAGTAGAATCAATGGCACAAACTGGTGGAATACTTGTTCTGAATACTGTCCCAGATCCTGAAAATTACCTTACATTTTTCCTTAAGATAGATAATGTCAAATTCAGAAAGAAAGTTGTTCCAGGTGATGTTCTGGTTATGAAATTAGCATTAATGGAACCTATCCGCAGAGGAATTGCCCATATGAAGGGCGAAGCATATGTTGGCAAGGAACTTGTAAGTGAGGCAGAAATGTATGCACAGATAATTAAATCAAAAGAATAATTATGAATCAACCCCTCTCATTTGTTCATTCGGCAGCAAAAATTGCCAATAACGTTGTAATAGAACCTTTTGTTACAATACATAAGAATGTTGAAATAGGCGAAGGTACCTGGATTGGGTCAAACGTCACTATTATGGAAGGTGCCAGAATTGGTAAAAATTGCAGAATTTTTCCAGGTGCTGTGCTTTCTGCTATTCCACAGGATTTAAAGTTTCGCGGCGAAGATACAACTGTCGAAATTGGAGACAATACTACAATTCGTGAATTTGTTACTGTAAACAGAGGTACAATTGCTAAAAACAAAACTGTTGTTGGTTCCAATTGCCTTTTAATGGCTTATGTTCATATTGCACACGACTGTGTTGTCGGAGATAATGTAATATTAGTTAATGGTGTTACTCTTGGTGGCGAAGTTATAATTGATGATTTTGCTATTATCAGTGCAAATTCGATGATACATCAGTTCTGTCACATTGGCGCACATACAATGCTTGCTGGAAACTCACTTGTTGGCAAAGACGTTCCTCCATATGTAAAAGCAGCTCGTTACCCACTATCTTACGCAGGTGTAAACTCTATAGGTTTAAGACGTCGTAATTTCTGTAACGAAAAAATTAACAGCATACAAGATATTTATCGTGTACTGTTTAATAAAGGTATGAATGTTTCTCAAGCTGTTGAATATATCGAGGCCGAACTACCAGCAACAAAAGAACGAGACGAAATTATACTCTTTATCCGAAACTCAAAAAGAGGTATCATAAAAGGTTATTTTGATAAAGCTGAAATGTAATTATAATTTTTATAAGACACATAAAGAGAACTCCAGATGGGGTTCTTTTTTTTGGGTCGCATTTGAAATTCTTGCTTTATCTTTTCATGGCATTCCAGCCCTGAGCAGTGAGCTCGAGTTCTGCACCATTTCTGGGTACAAACAACTTAATGTTTTTGTCTTCGTGCATATACCCAATTATGCTAACGTCAGCAATTTTTTCAACAACGTCTTTTTTATCAAGTGGCACAGTAAACAATAATTCGTAGTCCTCCCCACCGTTTAACGACGCAATTGAAGGCTCGAGTCTAAACATTTCAGCTGCAGCCAGAGTTTGCGGATGTACTGGGATGTTGTCTTCATATATTTTACAACCTAGGTTGGAGTTTTTGCATAAGTGGAGTATTTCTGATGATAATCCGTCCGAAATGTCAATCATCGATGTTGGTTGCAATCCGGCTTCTTTAAGCCTTTTTATAATGTCACGACGTGGTTCCGGTTTAAGCTGTCTTTCAATTATATATTCGTATCCTGTAAGTTCGGGCTGAATGGCTGTATCGCTTAAAAATACTTCTTTTTCTCTTTCTAGAAGTTGCAATCCCATATATGCTGCACCTAAATCACCACTAACACAAACAAGATCGTTCTTTTTTGCTCCGCTACGATAAACAATTTCGTCTTTCTTTGCCTGACCAATAGCAGTAATGTTAATGAAAAGTCCCGATAAAGAACTTGTGGTGTCTCCTCCTATAAGCTCTACATCGAATCTTTCGCAAGCAATCCTAATTCCTTCATATAGTTGCTCAATGGCATTTACAGAAAATTTACTACTTACGGCCAATGATACGGTTATATATTTCGGGACAGCATTCATAGCATACAAATCGCTGAGGTTTACTGCCACTGATTTATACCCTAAATGTTTTAGTGGAGTATAGATTAAATTGAAATGAATGCCTTCAACCAGAAGATCGGTAGTTACAAGGTTGCAAATGTCCCCAGTTTCAAAAACGGCCGCATCGTCGCCAATTCCTTTTAAAAGTTTTTTGTCTGTAATGCTGAAATCCTTTGTCAAAAGATCAATAAGTCCAAACTCTCCAAGTTCTGATATTGTTAGCGCTTTGTTTTTTTCGTTCATGTTATTTGCTTTATGGCAGAATATTTGTTTAATTTTGATGCAAAAGTATTAAAACTATATTTGTTTTCGTTATATTTGTTATAATTAATATGCCCGATATGAAATCCAAATTATTACGCACTCTATGCCTGATAGGGATTGGATGCTTTTTAATCATAAAACCTGCTTTGTCGCAGGAGGTTTCTTTTCTGAATGATTACCTGGATAATGTTCAGGTTTTTACTGCCGGAGAGTTGAAACAAACAGAGCATTTGCCTATGAGATCTTATGCTGTTAGCAACAATATGCTGGCCTACGAAGATAATGCAGGGAATTTTAAAATTTATCACAATCACTATCTTCATAAACTAAATAGTTTTGTCAGCTCATATAAAGTAAGTGATAATCTTGCTGCTTTTAGTATGAATACCCAACTTAAGGTTTTTGATGATGGGTCTGTTAAGAATCTTAGCATAAATTTAAGCGACTATTATCTTGGTGATGAGGTTGTTGTATGGTTTGATGATTATGAAAAAAGATTAAAAGCTTATTACAATAAAGAAACTTTTGACCTCGATGACGCATTGGCTACTGGAACAATGAATGAAGTTACTGTTGGCGAAAATATTGTTGCGTTTGTTGACAGTCAAGGGTATTTGAATATTTTTTATAATGGACAATCTGAAAATATTTGCTTTGATGAGAGGGTAAAATCTTTGGCTGCCGGCCGTGACATTGTTGTGTTTGTTGAGGAGCCTGTAAATAATTTTCAGGCTTACTATTTTGGAGATTTAATAACACTGGAGGATTTTGAGCCGGTTTCGTTTAAAACAGGTGATGGTTTTGTAGCATATGTCGACGCAAATAATTATTTGAAAGTATTTTATAATTTCGATAGCGAAACAGTTTCGTTTGACGTGCCTAACTTCTACGAAACCGCAGATGAACTTATGGTTTTTGGAGTTCAGAATTATTTTAAAGTTTGGTATAACGGTAAGGTTTTTACACTCGAAAGTTATGTTCCAGAAGACTATAAATTGAATAATAATGTTGTCGCTTATATCGATCAACTTGGAAATCTTAAGTTTTTTGATGGCGAAAAGGTGCAAACAATTTCCTACGAACAGGTTACAGATTTTGAATTGCACGGAAGCATCGTTAAATATACTTTTGGAGTAAATTCCGAACATTTGTATTACAACGGCAAAACATACAAAAACGACTAAAGTGGTTCTTGATTCTGTATTGGTAAAGAACTTGGCTTATCAAGCTGGATTTGATGTTTGCGGAATTTGTAAAGCGGAAGTTAGTCAGCAGCATAAAGATTTTTTTATCAAGTGGCTTGATTCTGGATTTAATGCCGGAATGAAATATTTGTCAGAGCATCAAAACCTACGTTTGAACCCATCTGAACTTTTTCCTGGAGCAAAATCGGTGATTAGTGTCGCTCTAAATTATTATCCCGAAAATGAAATTAGCAATCGTAAGCATTTTATTTCAAAATATGCTTACGGAAAAGACTATCACGACATTATGAGGTTGCTATTATTGGATTTGCAGGATAATATAAAGTTGTCATTTCCCAATATTAATATGCGCTGTTTTGTTGATATTGCCCCAATATTGGAAAGATATTTTGCGATGTCTGCTGGTTTGGGTTTTATTGGGAAAAATTCCTGTATTATAAATCCAGATTATGGGTCGTATGTGTTTTTGGGGGAAATAATTACTGATGCTGAGTTTGAAAATGATGCAGCTAGCGTCGAAAGTTGTGAGTCATGTCAATTATGCATTGATTCTTGTCCAGTAGGTGCGCTAAGTGCAGATGGACTAGATGCTCGAAAGTGTATATCTTACCACACAATTGAGAGCAAGACTGAAATTCCAAAAGAAATTACAGCACAAATGACAGGTCAGGTTTTCGGATGTGATATCTGTCAAGACGTTTGCCCTCATAATATTAATGCTAAAAAAACAAAGTGTAGTGATTTTAGACTTCATCCAGAAGTTGATGGTCTTGACTATAAAACTCTTTGTGAAATGAGTAACCGCGAATTTAATAGACGCTTTGCTGGCACATCATTGATGAGGGCAGGACGGAAAAAGATTGTAGGGAATTTTGGAAGTTAATCCACTATGTTCAAGAGGTCTTTTGAAGATCTTTTTCAATGATTTTGCGAAGCTCTTCAACAGCTTGTTTTTCGGAAATATTTTTTAAAACCGCTTCTTTTCCCCTGTAAATATGCACTTTGCCGGTTGATGACCCAACACATCCGTAATCTGCATCGGCCATTTCGCCAGGACCATTCACAATACAACCCATGACTGCTATTTTCAGTCCTTTGAGATGCGAGAAAGCAGCTTTAACCTCCTTAGCTAGTTTTTGAAGATCATAATCTGTTCGCCCGCAACCAGGACACGACACAAACTCTGCCTTAGAATAACGTATCCCGATTGATTGTAGTAAGTCGAGTTGAATCTCGACATCATTATGCATCTTGTTTGGCACACTCAACCACAATCCAGAAGCAAGATTGTCGATTAACCCACTTCCTGGAAAGATTCCAAGTTCGGCAGTAAGTTCTTCAAAATCAACAGAATGAGCTACATATCGAATAATTATTGGTGTTTCGGTATTGATTTTCTTAAGTTCTTTATAAATGAAGCGTAATTCTCCTAGTGGATTTTCGGTACAAAAATTTAACACAGCACAAATGTTTGGCTTTTCAAGTAGTGCAATAGCCGGTTTTTTGTGAATGTCAAAAGTGCTTAATCCCATAAAGTAATATTGTTCAGGGATTATTTTAGGAATATCATTTGCCGAAAATTCAAAATATGGGTAAACATTATCTGTTTTTGTAAATGTTTTTCGGGATTTATAGTCTGTAATTATTGGTTTTCCATATTTAGTATCCTCCTCGTTCTGACTAAAAATTATGTCTGTTTCGGCATGTGCTTTATCAGAAATGATTGCAAACTTATTTGAGCTGAAAGGAATTTTTGGATATTTTTCGGAACTATGATATGGGTCAAAAGTGTTTTTTGATTGTGAAACTACCTGAAACTTAAAAATTCTGTTTGTATAATTCTTAACAATTTTCTTAGCAAATTGAATTTCATTCTCGGGATCCTCAGTAAGCGAAACTCTTATTGTATCTCCAATTCCATCACTTAGCAAAGCTCCGATACCTACTGCTGATTTTAATCTGCCGTCTGTTTCCGATCCCGCTTCAGTAACTCCTAGATGTTGAGGAAATACCATTGCGTTTTCGAGCATTCGTGCATTTAAAAGACGACAAGCTTGTGTCATTACTTTTGCATCGCTAGCTTTCATCGAAATGACTATGTTGTAGAAGCTTTCTGCAGTAAAAATGTCAATAAACTCCATTGCTGCTTCGACCATTCCCTCAACTGTATTCCCGTATCTCGTCAAAATTCTGTCTGACAGCGATCCATGATTTGATCCAACTCTAATTGCCGTTCCGTATTCTTTGCAGATTTTGATTAAGGGAAGGATGCCTTCATGTATTTTCTCAAGTTCAAGCTGATATTCTCTATCAGTAAAATCAACAGTTTTGAATGTTGCTCTTTTATCAAGGTAATTTCCTGGATTTATTCTTACTTTTTCGACAACTCTAGCAGCCTCCTCGGCTATAACTGGGTTAAAATGCACATCGGCAATCAAAGGGTTTTTATATCCTGCCTGATGAAGATCTTTTTTTATTTCTTTCAGACTTTCAACATCCATAATTCTGGGTGTCGAAATGCGTACAAAGTCAGCTCCTGCATCAAAAATTGCCTTACATTGGATAACAGATTGGTCGATATTCATTGCAGGAACATTAGTCATGCTCTGAATTCGAATTGGATTAAGTGCTCCTAAAGCAATGTCCCCGATTTTTACCAAACGGGATGGCATTCTTTCCCGGTTGTGAATGTCGATGCAGTATTTGTCCGGATAGATTTTCATTTTTCAAATTGCTATTTTGATGCACAAAGATAAGAAAAAGTACAAGACCTAATAGGCAAGCTCCAAATCTCAAATTACAAATTCCAAGAGGAAAAGTGTTTACTTGGAATTTGTTATTTGTTATTCCCAATAACTGCGACCGCGAAGTGGTCGAATATCAATAACCTGAGGCTAAACAAGCAAGGAATTAGCATAATTCCTGTGAAGTTTTGCCTCAGGGGATTGCAATAATGATAACCGTTTTTGGCGAGAAGTTTGCCTCTGGCGAAGCCTGCGTAGCCAGAAAGCAAACTTCATGACAAAAACATCGAAAAGATTTCTCACACGAATTGCTTCTCAATTTGTGTTTCGAAATGACATTTTGTTAAACTGGCATAAGGCGGCGACGAAATCGAGACGATTAAAACTTGGTTTTGGAATCGTCGCCGCCAACAATACATCAGGCAAAAGTCATTTCGAACGTAGTGAGAAATCTTACGCAACCATTTGGGATTTTTAATTCACTCCCTGTATCCC
>Ga0209373_10004012_pt1 | contig 13030 bp, 7 predicted proteins | sample Higcelweek5metaG_FD_187173 | JGI IMG/M metagenome (GOLD analysis project Ga0209373, IMG submission 187173) | Freshwater pond sediment microbial communities from the University of Edinburgh, under environmental carbon perturbations - High... | ecosystem: Environmental > Aquatic > Freshwater >...
TGTTTTTGTTGATTCGGTAAGGGTCAATCTTCTTTGTCCTGAACCATCTTTATTCATCATCCAAACTTCTTCATAACCACTTCTATTGGAAACAAAAGCAATTCTTTCTCCATCTGGTGACCATTGAGGAGAACGATTTTCACCACTTTGCGTTAATTGTTTTCTATTAAAACCAAATTTATCCATAATAAATATTTGCAATCTTGATGATTGAAATTTATTTGTGTCATAGTTGTCAATAATTGCATTTTCTGTAAGTCCACTTGCATATACAATATGCTTACCATCAGAAGACCAATCTGGTTTGAAATCTTTTGCTATGATACCTGATAGACTTTCGGAAGTATTTTTTATTTTGTCATATTTATATATACCAATATTTAATGAATTATCAGGGTCTATCATAGAAAATAAAAATTTATTTCCATCTTGTGAAATACTTAAACTTCCTGCTCTTGAATCAATGTATGTTATTCTTTGATTTGATTTTCCATTAATATTCATACTCCAAATACCATTTAAAGTATTTGGATTAATAGAGTTTTCAAGAAATATGTAAGCTATTTTAGATTTGTTTGAATACCATACAGGATTTTTATAAGAAAATGTAGATGGTACACCATAATAAGCATTTACTTTTTTCATTTTTTCGGTAATATTTGTTTGTGTTAGACCATATTCGTCTGATTTCCAAATATCACCATCTCTTTCAAAAATAATATTTTCACTTTTTAGCTTTGAGCTATCTTGAGTGACCCAAAAATCTATATATTTTGTTCCATAACGTTCTATTTTTACAGTTCTTGTAAGTTTTTCATACCCTTTTACAGAAACTTCTGCTGTAAGCCATTCTGTTGGTACACCTCTTATCAAAAATTTACCTTCTTCATCAGTTGTATCTGATGATTGAGGATCTACTATTTTTACAGTTGCTTCACTAAGAGGCTCTAATGTTTCAAGTGAAATTACTCTACCTTCCAAGTCATTATATTTTGCTCTATCAACAGGAGCAAGCATTGTACAACCACTAGAAAAAGATAAAAATGTTATAAAAACAGTAAGTTTATAAAAATTTCTAATCAATGTATTCACTCCCCTATCTAAATTTCAAGTTTTAACATATTTATATCTGAAGTTCTTTCAGATGATAATGTTACTCTTATTACTTGTTCAAAGTTTTTATCATAAATACTTAATGTATTTACTGTATTATTTTCTACCATAATTCTATTTATTTTATCTATTTGTTTTGTTGTCAAATTTATTGTACTAATAGTTTTATCACCTTTATTAACAACATGAAGATACTTATCATTATTTCCCAAAAGTATATCCATAGGTTCAGAACCTACAATAATTTCAAAAAGGGTTTTATTTGTTCTTATATCAACAGCTTTTACTATATTTTTTGTATAATCACTCATATATAATTTTGTACCATCAGAAGATACTGCAATGCCACCAATAGAATTTCCAAATTCACTCATACGAAGTTTCATAGAAATTTGAGTAGTATTATCATTTAAATCTTCTAAAAATATTTGACTATTTTTTAGATAAAATCTTTTACCTGTAATATTTGATATTGCAAAAAATTCTTTTTCTTTGTTAAATGGAACTTCTACAATTGGCATTGTAAAACGCAATATATTATTTGTGTCTATATAACCTTCTTGAGAAAAATCACTTTTTACAACAACATTGTTACCATCCAAAACCAAAGTATTTGTATTATCTTTTAGTCTATCATCTATAATTTTTGCAATGACACTATATTTTGTAGTTGTGTTATTGGATGTATCAATGACAGAAATTTGACTTATTGTTCTATGCAAAACATATATTTTATCTGTTCTTGCAGCTAATAAAATTTGGTCAATTTTTGCATCAAGGGGTATTATTCCTATTGTAGTAGCTTTGTTTAGAGAAAAAAGACTAATAAAATCATTTCCTGTGCTATATACCAAGCCAATATCAGAGTTTGATGGTTCATTTTCTTGCTTTGTGCTCAATGAAACGATTGATTTTATTGAATAATTTACTTTTAATAATGTTGGAAAGATTTCATTGGTTTCATTGTTTACAGCATAAAATTTTTCATTTCCATTTTTATCAAAACAACTAAAAACAATAGAATTTGAAGAAACAGGACCTATAGATGTGAGATAATTTATATCTACTGGTAAAGCTAATTCTATAACAAAATTACTTGAAACATGAAATTTTTGTAATTTTCCAGATGTAACATAAAGATATTTTCCAGAGTTATCAATTGTCAAATCTGTTGGATTCCAATTTGTAGAAAATTTCTTTGTAACCAAATCTCTTGATGTATCAATTTCCCAAACACTCCCAAAATAACCAGTACAAAGTACATATAATTTATTTGATGTTGGTGATTTTATTATTTTTGAAGCAAATCTTCCGACTGAAATTCTTTTAATTTCATTTCCATACATATCAGTTACAGAAATAAGAGAATCAAAAGAATCTTCATCTTTTATTATAGAATATTTTTTTTGTCTAAAATCAAAATAAACTTGTGATATTTTTTGAGGAATAGATAATGTCACTGTTCTTCTTTTGGGTATAAAGTTTTGCAATGCTTTTATTTCGTTAGAGCTAATTAAACCTGTCTTTCTATCAACATTAACTCTTTTTTCCATTATAAATTGAGTAATATTTTCTGCATAAACAGAGTTTATGAAAATAAAAAACGAAAAAATAAAACAACTGGCAAAAACAACTATCTTTTTCATAAAAAAACCTACTTATTATTACTGTAAAATTTTTTTCTTTTATGGTTTCTTCTTTGATTCCTAATGTTTGAAACTTTATTTATTTTACTATCAATTTTATCAACTTTGTAATAATTATTTACTCTTTTGATTCTTTTTCTTTTTGATTTAAAAATTTTGACTATGATTTTTTGCCCCAAAGACCAAAAAACCAATACAGACAATATGATTGCAATAACTAAACCCTTCATTATAGTCTAACCAATTGGAGCATTATTAATTAACCATGTTGCAAAAGTTTCTGAAATTTTCCAACTTTTGGCAATGTATTTACCAGGAAATGCTTTTACAAAGCCCAAAAATGTGTAAACATCTTCTTTTGTTGCATTTGTCATAATTTCATGAATTGGAATACCTGCATATACTCCAGATTGAGCAGGTGGAAGCTCTAATGTAAACTCTGCACATTCTTTTATTGATTCTATTGCATTGGCAGAAATAAGTTCTTCTTCCATTTTACTAAGTTTATATACAGAGTCTGGATTTTTGTGATAGAGATTTTTTTTGTAATTATCTGTAAAAATTATATTTAGCTCTATCATATCATTGAAATTTGCTAATTTTACTTGTGGTTTTTGTTCCACAACTTCTTGAATAAGTTCTTCTTTTTTCCCTTTTGATTTTTTTGAACTTTTGACTAATTTTTTTGCAATAAATGTAAAAAATTTATTTATAAGTCCAAGAGGAACACTAACAACTTTTACAACAATATTAACAACAAACATTGTTGGTTTCATAAGCAAAGAGCCTATTTTTACTGCAATTGCAGAAACAGTTCCAATAAAATTTTCAAAAAGTACAGAAAGAGTTTCTTTTAGCTCTTCAATATTGTGTGATGTATTTGAAAGATCAACTTCTTCATCATCTTCTTCATCATCAAAAGCTTCTTTTGGAGGTGGTTTTCTAGGTTGTTGTTTAGGTTGTTCTTTGGGTTTTATTGGCTCTTGTTGTTTTGGAGGTGGTTGAGGAGGAGCATCTTCATTGATTATCATTGAAGATTTTTGTACAGGAGCTTCTTCATCTTCTTTCAAATAGGTATTATAAGCCTGTTTAGCTTTTGCAGCCATCGGCTTTATACTGTTACTTTCCAAAGAAATTAATTTAAATTGTTCTGCATTTTCTTCGTCTGATGGAGCCATTTTTATTTTTTAGACTTTATACTCATAAAAATACACTGTAATTATTATATCATAAGAAATTTTATCAGAGTTATTTTAATTTTTTTTTGTAATTACGGTTTTATATTTGATAAAAAAATTAATCGGAGCGACTGGATTTGAACCAGCGACCCCCACCACCCCAAGGTGGTGCGCTACCAAGCTACGCTACGCCCCGAAATAATTAACAAACATTATTATACTTAAGGTTTATGTTTTTGACAATTAACAAAATAGTTAAATACTTGTTTTGAAGGAAAATTATAAATAAAATTTAACAGGATTTTTATTTATTTTATTTATGGTTTTAAGATAAAAATTTATTTTCAAAATAGTAATAAATCTATTTTATTAATAAAAATTTTGATAAAACTTATAAGTTATTATGTAACCTTAGAAAATAGTTTTGATTAAGATTATGATAAAATATAATTTATAAATCTAATATTTTGTATTTATGTTTTTATTTTTTGGAGAGTTATATAACCAATGACAAATCCTACTTTAGGAGTCAGACTTGGAGGAAGTGGCTATAGCTATGGAGATTATTCTCTTCCTTCTTCAAAAAAGCCTGTTTTATTAGATGATGAAGATGTTGTAAAGCCACAGACTTATCGGGAGAAGAAAAAAGGATTTCTTGATGATAAAGAAATTGAGATATTTCTTTTTACAATAAAAGACCCTGTTAAGACTGTAATAGCTCGTTTGATGGATTTAATCTCTGAATATGGAACAGATGTAATACCAGAAATAGATATACCACTTGCAGAAATGGGACCATTGGGATATACATCATTACACGCATTTAAACCAACTATGTACAAAAAGACAGATACTATAATAAAATCTGTTGTAAGATAAACTTCTTATATTCTCTTAATATAGCTTAAATTGTCAAACTAATCTAATTTTATTATACTTAAAAATAAGTTTTATCAGAAAAGACTTATTTTATATATTTCTGATAAATTTTATGTCTGCCTTTTCTTTAAAATTAGGTATAAAAAAAATGCTTTTTATAAAAACAAATGTATATCAAAATTTCAGTATATTCCCAATGCATAATTTTACTTTAATTTCGAGGATTTAATATATTATGGAAAGAAAAGATTTAAATGTAGTAATAATGGCAGCAGGTAAAGGTACTAGAATGAAGTCCAAACTTCCCAAAGTCCTTCACAAAGTTGCTGGTGAACCAATGCTTAGTCATGTTATAAACTCAGCCAAACAGCTAGAACCCAATAAAATAATTACAATAATTGGTTATGAATCCAATCAAATCATAGATTATTATGGAGATTCTCTAAATGTTTGTTGGACAGAACAAAAAGAACAACTTGGAACAGGTCATGCAGTTATGCAAGTTGTTCCAGAACTTACAGATTACAAAGGAGATATTTTAATCCTTAGTGGAGATGTCCCATTACTTTCTATCAAAACAATGAAAAATTTTATAGACCTACACAGAGAATCCAATGCAAAAGCAACTATTCTAACAACTATTTTAGAAAATCCATTTGGTTATGGAAGAATAATTAAAAATAAAGATGGAAATGTTGTTAAAATAGTGGAAGAAAAAGATTCATCACCAGAAGAAAAATTAGTTCAAGAAATAAATTCTGGAACATATTGTTTTGACTGGGAAAGTTTGAGTAAATATATAAAAGAACTAAAACCATCAAACGCACAAAAAGAATATTATCTTACAGATGTAATAAAACTTTTTGTTGATAATGAACTTTCAGTAAAATCTTATCAAGTGGATAATCCAGATGAAGTTTTGGGAATAAATGACCGTATAACTTTATCTTATGTAAGTAAAAAAATTAGAACTACTATTAATAATCAATTGATGCTATCGGGTGTAACAATTTTAGACCCAGATACAACTTATATTGATTCAAAAGTAAAAATAGGAGAGGATACTATAGTTTATCCTAATACTATAATCGAAGGTAATACAACAATAGGAGAAAATTGTGTTATTGGTCCAAATACTCAAATATCAAACTCTACTATTGGTAATAATGTAAAAATAGTTTTTGCATCAGTTTTTGATTCAAAAATTGCAAATAAAACGTCAATTGGACCATACTCAAGAATAAGAGAACATGCTGATATTGGAGAAAATTGCAAAATTGGTAACTTTGTAGAGTTGAAAAAAACAATTTTTGAAAATGATGTAAAAGCATCTCATCTTTCATATCTTGGTGATGCTGAAATTGGTGAAAAAACAAATGTGGGTGCTGGTACAATAACTTGTAACTATGATGGCAAAAGAAAACATAAAACCATTATGGGTTCTAATGTCTTTGTAGGAAGTAATTCTACATTGGTAGCACCAATTACGCTTGAATCTGATTCTTATGTTGCGGCTGGTTCTGTTATAACTGAAACAGTACCAAAATATTCACTTGGAATTGGTCGTGGCAGACAAAAAAATATAGACGATTGGGTCATTAAAAGAAGAGAGAAGGAGAAATAGAATAATGGGAGGTAGAACAGATTTACTTTTATCTGAAAACATAAAACACTTAAATCCGTATCAACTTAAATTGTTTTCGGGAACTGCAAATCCAGAATTGGCTGCAGAAATTGCAGAAGAACTTGGTGTCAAAATTGGAGACCTTTCAATAAGTAGATTTAGTGATGGGGAAATTTATGTAAAAATAGGTGAAAGTGTTAGAGGAAATGATGTATATATAGTTCAATCAACATGTCCACCAACGAATGAACATATTATGGAATTAATGATTTTGATAGATGCTTTTAGGAGAGCATCTTGTCATGAAATTACAATTATCGTTCCATACTTTGGTTATGCAAGACAAGATAGAAAAACTCAAGGTAGAGAAGCTATAACAGCAAAATTAATTGCTGACCTTATATCAACTTCTGGTGCTGATAGAGTCATAACTTTTGAATTACATGCAGGACAAATACAAGGTTTCTTTAATATACCTGTAGATAATTTATATTCTTCTCCAGCAATGGTTGAATATCTTGTTAAGAAAAATTTGGAGGATATTGTTGTTGTATCACCTGATATTGGTGGTGTTGCCAGAGCAAGAGCTTTTGCAAAAAAACTAAGTGCTCCTTTGGCAATAATAGATAAAAGACGTATTGGTCATAATCAAGCTGAAGTTATGAATATCATCGGTGAAGTCAAAAATAAAACCGTTATTCTTTATGATGACATTATAGATACTGCTGGAACATTATGTGCTGGTGCAAAACTTTTGAAAGAAAAAGGTGCAAAAGAAATATATACTATGGCAACACACGGAATCCTTTCTGGAAAAGCTATGGAAAATATAAATAGCTCACCAATAAAAGAAGTTGTTATAACAAACTCAATTCCACTAAAAGACAAAAAGAAAAGAGATAAATATAATAAAATTAAAGTAATTTCAATTTCAGAAATTATTAGTGAAGCCATACGTTGTATTGATAGAAGAGAATCAGTGAGTAAATTATTTGACTAATATGTTAATTATAGGACTGGGAAACCCCGGAGAAAAATATAAAAATACACGTCATAATGCAGGTTGGAATCTTATAAGTTTATTTGCAGAACATGCAAATTTAAACTTAAGATTTGACCATAAGCATAATGCTTATGTGGCAAGGGGTAATTTTAGAAATAGAACTATTACCCTTGCTATACCTATGACTTATATGAATCTAAGTGGTTCAGCTGTCATATCTTTGGCAAATTATTATAGATATTCACCTTCAGAAATTTTAGTTGCATATGATGATAAAGATTTTGATATTGGTGTAATTAAAATAAGAAAAAATGGTAATTCTGGAGGACATAATGGTCTTGAATCTATTATATCTTGTTTGGGAACTCGTGATTTTCTTAGACTTCGTATAGGCATAGGTCCAAAACCAAAAGATTTTGAAATGGTTGACTTTGTTTTATCTAATTTTTCAAAAGAAGATAGAGAAAACTTACTTCCTGTTTATGATAAAGGCATCAAAGCAATAGAATGTATTATTGTAAAAGGTGAAGAAGAAGCAATGCAATTATATAATAGAACTAGTTCTGATAGTGAATTGTCTAAAAAAGAAGAATAAAATTTTTATTTATAATCTGGATAAATTGTATCTATGGTAAATCTGTATGGCTATGATATACAAGAAAAAATATATGAAGGCTCATCATCAATTATTTATAGAGCACAAAAAAATGATAATGAAAAAAAGTTTATTCTAAAACTTCTAAAAAAAGAAGAATCATCTCCAATTGAAATAGAAAAATTAAAACTTGAATATCAAATTTTAAAAAAATTAGAACATGAAGGAATCATAACAGTTTCTGGTATAGAAACATTTGATAATTCAATTGCTCTAACTTTTGAAGATTTTGATGCTGTCCCATTAGAAAAATATTTAAGACAAAAACCAGTAATAACTCTAAAAACTTTTTTGTCTATTGCCATAAAAATTTGTAAAGCTATTGAATATTTACATAAAAATAATATAGTTCACAAAAACTTAAATCCCTCAAGTATATTAATAAATTCAGAAACAAATGATATAAAATTAATAGATTTTTCAAATTCATCTGTAATAACAAAAGAAAATAAATCAGATTCTAGCAAAAATATTGATTATGATAGTCTAACCTATATATCACCAGAACAAACAGGGAGAATAAATAGACCAATAGATTACAGAACCGATTTTTATTCTCTAGGGATTACTTTCTATGAAATGTTAACAGATAAACCACCTTTCTATTCAAAAGACCCTATGGAATTAATTCATTTTCATATAGCCAAAAAGCCTCAATCTGTCTATGAAATAAATAAAGATGTTCCCAAAGTTATTTCTGATATAATCATGAAATTATTAGAAAAAAATCCTGAAGATAGATACAAAAGTGTCTATGGTCTAAAGTTTGACCTTGAAGTTTGTTTGGAAAAATTAGAAAATAACCAATTTGTAGATAATTTTATTATTGGAAACAATGATGTTTTTGATAAATTAACTATTTCTCAAAGAATGTATGGAAGAGAAGAAGAAGTAACTTCTATGCAAAAAACATTTGAAAATATAAAATTTGGATATGAAAATGAAATAATACTCATTTCAGGTCGTTCGGGAATGGGTAAAACAACCCTTGTAAATAATTTTCAAAAAAGACTTGTACCATATAATTCTTATTTTATTTTTGGCAAATTTGAACAAATAAAAAGAGATATTCCTTATTCATCGATAATACAAGCATTCAAAGGTCTTATAAAATTAATTCTTACAGAACAAGAAGAAATTGTAAAAAATTGGAGAAATCTTTTATTAAAAGAATTAAATAGCAATATACAAATAATGATAGATGTAATTCCAGAGCTTGAATTTATAGTTGGAAAACAATTAAAAGTACAAGAATTACCAGCAATAGAATCTCAAAATAGATTTAAACGAATATTTCAAAAATTTATAAAAGTTTTTGCACAAAAAAATCACCCATTAATATTATTTTTAGATGATTTACAGTGGGCTGATTCTGAAACTTTGAGCTTACTTGAAAGTATAATAATTGAAACAAATACAAATTATTTCCTTTTCATTGGAGCATATAGAGATAATGAAATCAAACCTCTAAAAGATTTGTTCAGTTTTTTTTCAAAAATAAAAGAAGCAAATATACCAATAAAAGAAATACCTCTTTATCCATTAACTGTAAATAATATAAGTGAACTTTTGGGAGATACATTTGATTATATTTCAAAAGAAACATTAGATTTTGCAAAAATAACTCTTTTAAAAACAGATGGAAATCCATTTTTCATTAATCAATTTTTAAATTCTCTATATGAAAATAGATTAATTGAGTTTAATGCTGGTTTTGGTTGGTCATGGGATATTAGCAAAATTGAAAAAATGCAAATTACGGAAAATGTTGTAGATTTGATGGAGAAAAAAATATCAAAACTTTCAAAAAATACACAAGAAGTTTTAAAAATTGGTGCATGTATTGGAAACAAATTTGATTTTGAAACTTTGTTTATGGTCTATGGTAAGTCATCAGAAAATACATTTGAAGATTTGAGTGAAGCTATAAATGAAGGCATTATTTTAATAATGGAAGATTCTCAAAAATTTTTACATGACAAAGTTCAAGAAGCTGCATATTCTTTAATGTCAGAACAAGAAAAAAAAGAACTGCATTATAAAATAGGAACTATTATATTAAATAATACAAAAAAAGAAAACATTGAAGATAAAATTTTTGATATTGTAAATCATTTAAATATCGGCATTGAATTTATAAATACAGAAGAAGAAAAAGAAAAATTGGCAGTATTAAATTTACAAGCAGGTAAAAAAGCAAAACTTTCTACTGCATATAACTCAGCTCTAAAATATTTTAAAATTGCATCTACTTTAATCAATGGTGATACATGGAAAACAAATCATGCTTTAAAATTTAATATTAGCTTTGAAAGAGCAGAGTGTGAGTATATTGCATCAAACTTTTTGGAAGCAGAAGAACTTTTTGAAGATATTTTAAAAAATATAAATAATACAGAAGAGATTGCTCAAATTTATTATTTAAAAATACTACTTTATACAAGTACAGGTGAGCCAGAAAAAGCTATTGAAAATGGCTTAAAATGTTTAAGAATTTTGGGTGTAAATATAAAATCTAAATTTAATATATTTGATTTATTTTTTTCAAATATAAATGCCAAAATTAAACTAAGTAATAAAACAACGCAGGATATTTTAAACTTACCAAGAGTTCAAGATAAAAATAAAGAAGACATCATGAAAATAATGTCTGCTCTAAGTGCTGCATCTTATAACATTGCAGATATAATATTGGTTTTTATACTTGGTCTAAAAATAGTTAAACTTTCTTTAAAATATGGTAATTCACGTTATTCATCTTATTCATATCTTGGTTATGGAATGATGTTAAATATATTTTTTTCTGATTATAAAAATGGATATGAATTTGGAAAATTATCATTAAATCTTAATGAAAGATTTGAAGACATCACATTAAAGACAAAACTAAATTATCTATTTGCAACATTTGTAAACTGTTGGAGAGAACATATAGACTATGCTTTTAAATATTTAGATATTGCATATAAAACAGCTATTGAATCTGGTAATTTTTATTATGCTGCTCTAAGTTCTGTTTCTATAGTTACAAGAACAATACAAAAAGGTTATCCATTAAGTGATACATATAAAAAAATTCAAGAGTATATAGATTTTTCTACAAAATTAAAATATATTGATATTGTAAATGCTCTTTTGGTCATGCAACAATTTGTTCTTAATCTTGAAGGTAAAACTTTAAATAAATATAGTTTCAATACAAAAAATTATAATGAAAGTGAGCATCTTCAAGAAATAAAAAAAAGTAAATTCTTTAGAACATTAAATATATACTATATTTCAAAACTTCAAATTTTATATTTATTTAGAAATTATCCAGAAGCCTTAAATATTGCCATTGAATCAGCAAAAGTTTTAAAATCTTCTTCTGGTGATATAAGAATAACAGAACATTATTTTTATTATTCACTCGTTTTGATTGAGCTTTATAATACAGTCTCAGATACAAGAGAAAAACAAAAGTATCTAAAAACAATTAAAAAAAATCAAAAATTAATGAAAAAATGGGCAGATAATTGTCCAGAAAATTTCTTGCATAAATATTTGCTCGTAGAAGCAGAAATTGCTCGTATTAGTGACAAAACATTAAAAGCAATAGAACTTTATAACAAAGCAATAAAACAGGCTCAAAGAAATGGTTTTACTCATATTTATGCTCTGGCAAATGAATTGGCTGCAAAATTTTATAACTCAAAAAAATATAAATCTTTATCAAAAGAATATATTTTAGAGGCTTATAATGGTTATCTAAAATGGGGTGCAAAAAGAAAACTAAAAGAACTAGAAGAAGAATATCCAAGTATTTTTAGACAAACATATTCAGATGAATCAAGGCAAAGAAATACGTCTAATTTAATTGATGAAGAAACTAAGCTTGATTTTATTACTATTATGAAAGCCGCACAAACTATTTCTAGTGAAATACATTTGGAAAAATTACTTGATAAACTAATGAAAATATTAATAGAAAGTGCTGGAGCACAAAGAGGTCTATTAATGTTAAAAGATAAGAATGAAGAACTCTTTATAGAAGCAGAAGGCTCTATTGATAACAAATCAACCAAAATATTTGAACCAATCAAAATAAAAAATTGCAATCTTGCATCATATCCAATAATAAAATATGTTGAATTGACAAAAAATGATTTAGTCTTAAATGATGTTCAAAATGAAGGTATGTTTATATCAGACCAATATATTATAAGATACCAACCAAAATCAGTTTTATGTATTCCAATAATAAAACAAACCGAAATGCTTGGTATTCTTTACCTAGAAAATAACCTTGTAACTGGTGTATTTACAGCAGATAGAATAAAAATTTTAAAATTACTTTCTTCTCAAGTTGCAATATCTCTTGAAAATGCAAGATTATATAAACAATTAGAAGAAAATAAGAAAAATCTTGAAAAAATGGTAGAAGAAAGAACAAAAGAATTGAGAGAGACACAAGAAAAATTAATTGACTCTGCTCACAGCTCAGGAATGGCAGAAATAGCAACTGGTGTTTTACATGATATTGGAAATCTTCTTAATAGTGTAAATATATCAACGCAAGTTATTATTGAAACTCTAAAAAAATCAAAAATACAAGGTTTATTCAAAGCAAATGAAATGTTATTAGAAAATATTAATAATATAGGTGATTTTTTTACCAATAATGAAAAAGGTAAAAAATTACCACATTATTATATAAGTCTTGGTGAAATTCTCAAAACAGAACATTCAAAACTTGATGAAGAAGGAAAAAGTCTTACAAAAAAAATTGCTATGATGAAAAATGTAATTACAACTCAACAAACTTATGCAAAAACACAATTTTTTAATGAAAAAATTAATCCTGTCAATATAGTAGAAGATGCAATGGCAATAAAATCTGAACTAATGTCAAAAAATAATATTATGGTTAATAGAAAATATTATAATGTTTCT
>Ga0209373_10004013_pt1 | contig 13020 bp, 13 predicted proteins | sample Higcelweek5metaG_FD_187173 | JGI IMG/M metagenome (GOLD analysis project Ga0209373, IMG submission 187173) | Freshwater pond sediment microbial communities from the University of Edinburgh, under environmental carbon perturbations - High... | ecosystem: Environmental > Aquatic > Freshwater >...
ACACTGCCGCTCGACCCTGTCAGGTCAGCCCAAAAACGACCCGTCCCTCGCCGCTGGAGGAGGGCCACTACCCTCTTCCAGCGGTCTCATTCTCACCCCTCCGGCTCGAATGTCATAAGACAAGCCCGACAGCTTTATTTGAGCAATGCCAGAAACCCAGCCAGAATCGCCTGGGGCTCCGGCGGGCAGCCCGGAATGGTCAGATCAACCGGCAACACCGCGCTGACCCCGCCCAACACCGCATAAGAACCGGCAAAGCAACCGCCATCCCGGCCACAATCGCCCAGAGCGACCACCCACTTCGGCGCCGGCATCGCCTCATACGTGCGGCGTAACGCCTCAGCCATGTTGGTCGTCACCGGCCCTGTGACCAGCAGCACGTCGGCGTGACGGGGGCTGGCGACGAAATGCAGACCAAACCGCTCCAGATCATAAACCGGCCCGGTCGCGGCATGGATCTCCAATTCGCAGCCATTGCAGGACCCCGCATCGACGGCGCGGATCGCCAGCGAGCGCCCCAGCCGCCGCCGTACCGTATGAGCCAGGGCCAGAGCCAGTTCCGTTGCCTGGGCCGGATCGGGCGGAGGCAGATCACGCCGGGTGACCGGCCCCGCCAGCAGAGAACGCAACATCAAACGGGCGACCGGAGGAATCATTGGTCATGCCCCGAGTAAGAACAATTGAACGATTTATTGCACAGCGGAAAATCGGCGACGATATTGCCCTCGATCGCCGCTTCCAGCAGCGGCCACTGGAACCAGGACGGATCATGGGCATGAAAGCCGGCAATCCGCCCAGATTCATCCAGGCGTAGCCACAACGCCACTTCGCCGCGAAAGCTTTCGACCAAGGCCAAGCCTTCCCCCGCCCGCGCCGGCAGGGCTGCCCGAACCGGCCCGCTGGGCAATTCCAGCAGAATCCGCCCGATCAGGCGCAGACTTTCCGCCGCCTCGGCAAAACGGACCATCACCCGGGCATCGACATCGCCTTTCAGCAGCATCGGCACGGTCAGATCAAGCCGTTCATAAGGCGGATAACCGGGACTCTGGCGGGCATCGTGACTGCGGCCGGAGGCACGGCCGATCACCCCGCCCGCGCCGAAACGATGGGCCAGCGCCGGCGACAAAATCCCAGTGCCCTGGGTCCGATCAGACAGCGACGGCGTGTTTTCATAAAGGTAACGGATCCGGGCCAGGGCTGGCCCCAGACCGTCCAGCAAATCGCGGAGCCGCGCGGTTGCTTCCGGCGGCAAATCGTCACTGACCCCGCCCGGCACCACCCGATCCATCAACAAGCGGTGCCCGAACAAATCCCGATTGGTCTCCAGAATCTGCTCGCGCAAAATCATCGTCTGAGCCAGCAGGATCGCGAAAGCCGCATCATTGGCGATCCCCCCGATATCGAGCAGATGCCCGGCCAGCCGTTCCAGTTCGGCAAACAAGGCACGCAGACTGTGGGCGCGCGGCGGGACCACCGCTCCGCAGGCGGCCTCGGCGGCCCGGGCAAAGGCCAGGGCATAAGCAACCGTCGCATCCCCGGAAATTCGTCCGGCCAGGCGGGCGGCGGCGGTCAGGCTCTGGCCGGTCGCCAAAGCGGCAATCCCCTTATGGGTATAGCCGAGCCGGGCTTCGAGTCGGACCACCGCTTCCCCCTGGGCATGGAAGCGGAAATGGCCGGGCTCGATCACTCCGGCATGCACCGGGCCGACCGGAATCTGATGCAGACCCTCGCCTTCTGCCGGCAGGAATGGATAAGGCGGCGGATCGGACAGGGCCGGCTGCGGAATCGGGGCCAACGGCGCCCGGCAGCCCCAACGCCCATGATCCAGCCAGGGGCGTGGGTCGTCGTGTCCCTCCGGCTCCAGTCCCCATAAATCACGAATCGCCCGTTCCAGCCGCAGCGCCCCCGGCCGTACCGCCGCCAGAGACGGGAAATGGCCCTCCGGGCACGGCAAGGAGGCGATCGCCACCGCCCCGTCTTCCGCATCGCGCAAGGCAACATGGACCATCGCCGCTTCGGCCCATTCGCTGATCAGTTCCCAGCCCGGCGCGGCGAGGCGTTTCAGCAGGGCCTGCCAGCCGGGACGATCCAGCACCACCCGCGGCCAGGGCGCGGCCTCGGCCACCCGGTCGCCCCGGGCCAGAAAATCAAGCAACGAAGCCGATGGAATCATCCGAGCATCTCCGCGATTCCCCGCAGCCATGCCGCCAGCACCGCCGGCAGGGCCACCCCCGCCACCAGCACCAGAACGAGATGCAGTCCCATCGGCAGCAGTGCCAACAGAGTGACCCCGCGCGGCCCGTTGCCGCCGGGGGCCAGCGAGGGCGGGCCGAAAGCCAGACTCTGCAAGCGCAGCAGCAGCGCCCCAAAGGCCAGCAGCAGCCCCAGCGCCAGCGGCACCGCCAGCAGGGGATGCCGGGCAAAGGCCGCGCCCAGCATCAGAAATTCACTGACGAACACCCCCATTGGCGGCATGCCGGCGATGGTCAGCACCGCCACCACCAATCCCCAGCCCAGAGCGGGATGGCTGACGGTCAGGCCGCGAATGTCGGCAATCCGCTTGGTCCCGGCGGTCTGGGTGATCAGGCCGACTGCGAAAAACACCGCCGATTTGGTCAAGGCATGCATCGCCATATGCAGCAGCGCGGCGAAATTGGCCAGCGGCCCGCCGATACCGAAAGCAAAGACGATCACCCCCATATGCTCGATCGAGGAATAAGCGAACAGCCGTTTGACGTCGCCCCGCCGGTACAGCATGAAGCCGGAGACGAACAGCGAAGACAGCCCCATCAACACCAGCAACGGGCCGGGGGCAAGGGTCGCCCCATTGGCCGAGATCAGCATCTTGAAGCGCAGTAGGGCGTAGAGAGCGACATTCAGCAGCAGCCCGGACAGCACGGCGGAAATCGGGGTCGGTCCCTCAGCATGGGCATCTGGCAGCCAAGCATGCAGTGGGGCCAGCCCGACCTTGGTGCCATAGCCGACCAGGACAAACACAAAGGCGAGATTGAGCAGATCCGGCTGGAAGGCGGCGGCGCGCGGCATCAATTCGGTCCAGGCCATCGCATTGGCCCCATCCCCCAGCACCGGTTGGGCCGCGAGATAGACCAGGATCGTCCCGAACAAAGCGAGGCCGATCCCGACCGAGCAGAGGATGAAATATTTCCACGCCGCCTCGATCGCCTCGGGGGTGCGATAGAGGCTGACCATCAACACCGTGGTCAGGGTCGCCGCCTCGACCGCCACCCACATCACCCCGGTATTGTTGGCGGTCAGCGCCACCAGCATGGTGAACAGGAAGGCCTGAAACATTGCGTGGTAGAAGCGCAGATGATGCGGCGCCAGTTTGGCCGGCTCGCCGCCCCGGGCGAGATAAGCGGCGGAGAACCACGCCGTGGTCATCCCGACAAAGGCGGTCAGCACCACCAGATAGAGATTGAAGGAATCGACGAAGAACAGCCGGCTGGGGGGCGGGGGGGCCACCAGCAGGGCCAGCGCCGCGACAAAGGTGGCGATGGTGGAGAGGACATTGGCCCAGGCGGCGCCCCGGCCGTCCCGCCATAGCGCCAGCACCGCCGCCGAGGCCAGCGGTAGCGCCAGCACCCAGGCCAGCGGGCTGTCCGCTGCCGGCAAAGCGGGAAGACGGTCGATCATGTCCGATCCCCGCGATAAGTCTCCAGATCGGCGAGGTCGAGCGTGTCGAACCGCTCGCGGATCCGAAAGAAAAAGATCCCGAACAGCGTCATCGCCACCAGCACCGAAAAAGCCACCGAGATCTCCACCACCAGCGGCATTCCCCGCGCCGAGACCGCGGCCAGAATCAGGCCGTTCTCCAGCGCCATGAAGCCGATCACCTGAGTCACCGCATTCCGCCGGGTGATCATCATCAACAGGCCGAGCAGAACCACACTCATCGCCAGGGCCAGACTTTCCCGGGTCAAAGCGGCAGCATTGGCGGTGACCGGCAACACCAGCAGAATCGACAGCGCCACCAGCCCAACCCCGGAGATCATCGTCCAGCCAATTGGCAAAGCGGTCTCAACCGTGCGCTGGATGGCGAGTTTCTCCACCAGCCAGTGCAAGGCGAACGGCACGATCATCGCCTTGAACACCAGGGCGACCCCGGCCGTCACATAGAGATGGGGGGCATCCTGGACATGGGCCTGCCACGCCGCCGCCGCCGCCAGGGCCAGCGCCTGAAAGACGAAGGTGTTGATCACCGCGAACAGCCGGCGCTGATAGAGCATTTGCAGCCCGGCCATCAGCACCGTCGCGCCGATCAGATGGGCAATGTCATAGGCAATCTGACCGGCCCCCATCACACCGCCTCCGAGACATAGAGGAAGATCGTCGCCAGCAGGCCGAGCAGCAAGGCGCCGCCAAGGAAGTCGGCATAGCGGAACACCCGCATCTTGGCGATGGCCGTCTCAAAGACCGCCAGGGCCGAGGCCAGGGCGAAACTTTTGGCGAGGAAGGCACCAAAGCCGATCAGCAGCGACAGCGGGCCAGCCTCGGCCGGGGCGATCCCCCACGGGGCAAACACCCCGCCGATCAGGGCCAGGAACAGAGTCAGGCGGACCATCCCAGCCAGTTCCATCAGGGCGAGATGACGGCCGGAATATTCCAGCAGCATCGCTTCATGGACCATGGTCAGTTCCAGATGGGTGGCGGGATTATCGATCGGAATCCGGCCGCATTCCGCCACCGCCACCATCACCAGCGCGGCCAGAGCGAGGCCGAGCGAAACCTCGATCCCGACTCCGCCCGACAGGACGAAGGCAATGATTCGCTCGGGCTGGGTGGTCCCGGACACCAGCGACAGCGAGAAGGTCGCCATCAGCATCGCCGGCTCGGCCAGACTGGCGATCAGCATTTCCCGGCTGGCGCCCAGCCCACCGAATGCGGTGCCGGAATCCAGCCCGGCCAGGGCGGTCCACACCCGGGCCACCGCCAGCAGGGCCACCAGGGCAATTAGATCGGCCGCTGGGGCCAGGGGCAATCCAACCGCGAAGGTCGGCACCAGACAGGCCGCCAACCACACCGCACTGAAGGTGACATAGGGGGCGGCCCGGAACAGCCAGGAGGTCGAATCGCCCACCAGTGGTTCCTTGAGCATCAGCCGGCGCAGATCGCGATAGGGCTGGAACGGCGAGGGGCCGATCCGTCCCTGCACCCGCGCCTTGACCAAACGGACCCAGCCGGTCAGCAGCGGCGCCAGCGCCAGCACCAGCAGGATTTGCCCCAATTGCAGCAAGAGCGCGCTCATGACCGCTGCCGCCATGCCACCACCAGCAGCATCAGAACCAGAGTTGCAAACATCAGTAGCAGATAGCCCCGCACGGTGAAGGACTGCAAACGGTTGACCCGGTCGGCGATCGCCGCGACAGCGCGGAATAAGGGGCGATAGAGCCCATCCCACACCGGATCGATCAGCCGCACCGACAGGCGGGCGGGCGGGCGGGCGCCCGGTTCGGGCATCTCGATGGTTTCCACCGCCGCAAATAAGGTGCTGCCAAACACCCGGCGCTGCGGCTGAGAGAAGCTCTGCGGGGTGTATTGGGTCTCGGGCAGCAGCAGACCCTCCGGGCAGCCGCAATCCCAGGCCTCGGCGCGGCGGGCGCGGGGCGCCCCGAAAGCGTGGGCCACCACCACCACAATCGCGAACAGGGCCAACCCGACCAGCACCAGCACCGTCCCGGAATAGGAGCCCCGGGTGGCCCCGACCGGTGACAGCCAGGGCCAGCCGAGATCGGCCGAGACCTGGAACGGCCCGCCGGCCAGCGGCACCACCACCGCCGACAGGACATCGGTGACCGTCACCGGAATCGCCCCGAGTAGGAGGCACAGGAACGCCAGCGCCGCCATACTCCAGCGCATGGTGGCCGGGGTAGGATGCTGGCCGGCCTGGGCCGCCGCAAGCGAGCGCGGACGGCCGAGGAAGGCGATCCCATAAGCGCGGACGAAGCAGGCCGCCGCCAGGGCCGCCGACAGGGCCAGCATTGCTGCCACCACCGGAACCCCGAATTTCATCGCCCAGGGCGGCAGGCTCGGCCCCTTGAACAAGGCCTGAAGGATCAGCCATTCCGAGACGAAACCATTGAGGGGCGGCAGCGAGGCAATCGCCAGAGACCCGATCAAAGCGGCCGTACCGGTCCAGGGCATCCGCTTCAGCAGCCCGCCCAACCCACTCAGCCGGCGTTCGCCGGTGGCGGCCTGAACCGCCCCGGCGGCGAGGAACAGCAGGGTCTTGAAGGTGGCATGATTGACGATGTGATAGAGCGCCCCGACTAGAGCCAGAGCGGCCAGCGCCGGCTCGCCGCCATCCTTGAAGGCCAGAGCCAGCCCGAGGCCAATCGCGACAATGCCGATATTCTCGACCGTCGAATAGGCCAGCAACCGTTTCAGATCATCCTGAATCAGGGCATGCATCACTCCCAGCACCGCGCTGAGGCTGCCGATCACCATCAGCACCGCGCCCCATTCCCACGGCACCCGTCCGACCAGATCGAACAACAGACGAACCAGGGCATAGAGCGCCACCTTGGTCATCACCCCGCTCATCAGCGCCGAAACCGGGCTGGGGGCGGCGGGATGGGCCAGCGGCAGCCAGACATGGAGGGGAGCGAGACCGGCTTTCGATCCGGCTCCGAGCAGAGCGAGCGGCGCCACCGCCGCCACCGCCGCCCCAGAGGCCGCGGCGCGCATCGTTGCGAAATCCCAGGCCCCCGCCGGCCCGGCCAGCACGGCAAAGGCCCCGAGCAGGCACAAAGTTCCGAACAGGGCCATCATCAGATAGACCTGACCGGCGGCGCGGTTCTCTTCCAGGCGATGGTCGGAGACCACCATCAGCCAGGAGGCCAGCGACATGAATTCCCAGGCCATCAGGAAGGTGATGGCGTCATCCGCCAGCAACACCGCATTCATCCCGAACAGAAACAGCGGGAGGAAGGGAGTGACCCGGCGCCGTTCAGGGAGATGGCTGGCATAACCGATGGTGTAAAAGGCGGCGGCGGCGGCGGGAAGATCAACCACCACCATGAACAGGGCCGACAAGGAATCGAGACGGACATGGAAGCCCAGTCCGGGCAGACCGAACGGCAGCACCATCGCGGGCGGCGGGCCGCCACCGAGCAGATGACCAGCCCCGGCGACCAGCAGGACCAGACTGACGACGGCACAGCCGAGAGCAACCAGACGATGCGTCCCCTCAAACCGGCCGGCGGCGAGACCGAGGACGGCCAGAACCGGCAAGACGGCCAGAGCAAGGGCGATCAGCATCGGATTGGACCCCGGGCAAAGCCGGAGAAGCGGGAGCAGGGGGCAAATCTCACACGAATACTCCACACCGCCATGGACAGACCATGCTGGATTCCCCAAGTGTAACATGAGCGCCCCGGGGGACAACAAGACTGCGGCCCCTTGAATTTCCTCGCCTCCTGGCGCAAGGATGACCTAAAGGGCGGTCGCCGGACCGGAGGGGGAAAGCGTGACGGAAAGCGACATGCCGCTGGAGGAACGGGAACGGTTTGACGCCTTCGTGACCCGTCTCGACGGGACCAATATCAGCGCCCAGACCCTCCTCGCCACAGATTATTTGAATCATTTCAATGAGATCGTCATGTTGATCGACATGATTCCAGATATGCCGGACATGATCGAGGAATGTCGGGCATGGGAACCGCGTAGCTATGTCGAACATTTCGCCCAGTCGGGTTTCAAGGATCGCCAACTGGCGATTGAGGCCTATGACGCGGTGCCCGGCAAATATCGCCGCCCGTTCGAGGAAACCCTGAATCAGCTCAATACGGTAATTCTGGTCGGAGTCGGCCGGTTGGAGGAAGAGATCGTCGCCGCCGCCGACCCTTTGCTGGTGACCGAACATGTCAAGGCCATCAGCCGGGCCGCTCAGGCGCTGATGGATTGCGCCAACGCCATCATTCACGGCTCCGACCGGGCCATGGCCCAGATCGAAATCGATTCCCTGCTCGGAGAATCCTGACCGTCGGTGTCGCTTACATGCCGCAGAGTCGATGCGGACCGACATCAAGATGGAAGTGGTCGGCGTGGAGAGCGTTGTAATTGGGGGTCAGCACCACGCTGAACTGCCCGCACGCTCCCTGCGCCACCTCGCGCAGGAAGGCACTGGCAGCGCCCCCAACCCGCCAGTCACGCCGCACCGAGACGAGACGGCCATCCGCGAGTTCGAATCCGCCGATATCGATCGCCTGCCCGCGTCCATGCTCGGACAGACGGCCGCCGCGCACCGGGCGACCGGCCGCAGCCGCGGCAACCGTAGAATCGGTCCGGCGGGCACGGCATTCATAGGTGCCCATGTGGACCAGACGGGCGACCTTCTGGCCAAAATAACGCTGGGCGGCCGGCTGGACCACCTCGTTCTCGAACCGGGCGAGCACCAGCATCGTCGAGCAGGACAACACCCCGGCCCGGTTCCAGCCGACCTCAGCCTCACCGCTGACCTTGACCGGATTAATGATACGGCAGGCCGGGGTCGCCGGGGCGGCAACCCCCGCCAGCGGTTCGAACGCGATGCCTTGATCACGCAGAGCCTGACGGCAGGCGGCCTCAGGATCGAGCGCCACCGGCGGCGGGGGAGGGGGCGGCGGCGGGGGCGGGGGAGGAGCTGCGCACGCCCCCACCAGGATCGCGACAGCAACCGCGAGCATTCGCACTAGATGCGTCATTCTTGCCCCGCCAGCCCCGAAGGTATTGTGGTTTTAGCGGACCCGGCTTGGCAAAGTCACGTTCAATCCCCTCGTCGGGAGCGATTTCACCCGATCTCCCGATCAACAGCAGAACCGAACCGCAGGTTTTGCCTGTCAACAAAAGCGATTTTGCGTCGGTGTGAAACGCGGGGGACCTCCCCTGCCGACGCCGTCCCCCTCACACCAGCAGCATCGCTCCGCCTTCGGCCTCCGCAAGGAACGTCACCAATCCCCCAGGCTGAAACGGGATATCGTCGCGCAGATCGGCGAGAGTCAAATCAAGCGCGCGCAACCCCATCTCGCAGACCATCACCCGGGCACCGAGGGCAAGACAGGCCGAGAGTAAGGTCTCAAATCCAGCGACGCCCCGCGCCTGCAACGCCGCATCGGCGTCAACCGGCTGACCGGCGAGCTTGGTCCAGCCTGCCGGCATCAGCGCCCGCACCGCACTCATCGCAAACATCAACAGCACCGGGCGGTCGCTGGCCAAAGCCGCAGCCGCCACCGCCAGACCGTAATGGACCCGATCGTACCGGTCGGATTCCACCAGCAAAGACAGTTTTTCAGCCATCGCGGCCACAAACCGGGCACGCAGGATCACGCGGCAAGCGGGCGATGCTGACCCGAGCCGACAGCGCATCGTAGCGGAGCAATCGCCCAGCGAGGCTTTCGCCAATCCCGAGAATCTCCTTGACCACTTCGATCGCTTGCAGAGTCCCGAGCGCCCCGGCGACGGCTCCCAGCACTCCGGCCTCGGCACAAGTCGGGCCGTCCCCCCCGGTGGCTTCCTCGGGATGGAGGCAGCGATAGCAGGGACCGCCAGGACGAAAAGTGGCCAATTGCCCTTCGAAGCGACGAATCGCCGCCGATACCAGCGGCCGTCCGGCCTGACGGCAGGCATCATTGATCAGGAAACGGGTGGCGAAATTGTCCGACCCATCTGCCACCACATCCTGATCGGCCACCAGAGCGGCCACATTGCTCGCATCGACCCGTTCCCGCCGGGCGATCACCCGGACATCCGGATTGAGGGCGGCCACGGTCGCCACCGCACTCTCAACTTTGGGCTGGCCGATCCGGTCGGTGGTATGCAGCACCTGACGTTGCAGGTTCGACAGTTCGACCACATCGTCATCGACGACGGTCAGAGTGCCAATGCCGGCGGCGGCGAGATAGAGGATCACCGCCGAGCCCAGCCCGCCAGCCCCGACCACCAGCACCCGCGCCCCGAGCAGACGGGCCTGACCGGTCCCACCGATTTCCGGCAGCAGGATGTGACGGGCGTAACGGTGAATCTGGTCCTCGGTAAAATCCACCGCGCTCACCGTTCGATCAACTCAAGCAAGGCCCGCACGGTGTTTTCCGCTCCCTCAGCGATCGTGGCAATCGGGGAGGCCAGCATGTAACAGGGCGAGGTCACCACCTTGTGCTTCCGGTCCACCACCACCTCGCCCCGACCGGCGACACGGTGCCGGGCGCCGGTGGCCTCGATCGCGGCAGCGGTGCCAGCATCATCGCCAATCGTGACCTCAACCCCATCGCCGAGAATCCGCGCCAGCAGCGCCGGAGCAATACAAAGCGCCCCGATCGGCTTCCCCGCCGCCGCCATGGCCCGCACCGCGCGTTCAACCGCCGGATCCACCGTACAAGCCGCGCCGTCACTGGCGAAAGAGCAGAGATTCTTGGCCGCTCCGAAGCCACCGGGGAGGATCAGGGCCTCGGCTTCGGCTGGATCGAACCCGGCCAGATCGCTGATCTCGCCCCGGGCGATCCGGGCGGATTCGACCAGGACGTTGCGGCTTTCGCCCTCGGCAACGGCACCGGTCAGATGATTGACGACATGAAGCTGGGGTCGGTTGGGGGCATAGCAGCGATAGCGGCCGCCCAAACGGTCAATCGCCAGCAGGGTCAACACAGATTCATGGATCTCGGCGCCGTCGAACACGCCGCAACCCGACAGAATCACGGCAAAACGCGGTGGCACGGACATCGAAACCTCCCTTTCTGCACCGGGGTGGGGCGCGATTATACGATTTCCCGCCGCCGGAACCATGGTCTATCCTTTCCGCCCGCCTCATCGCAGCAGGGGACTTGCCCATCATGACCCGCGCTTACGACCAACTCGAAACCCGTTTCCATCAGGCCTCGGTGATCGGCGACGCGCTGTCGATGCTGCATTGGGACATGGCGACGATGATGCCAGACGGCAGCGCCGCCTCCCGCGCTGAGCAGATTGCCGTGCTACGCGGTCTCCACCACCAGAGTCTCGCCGCGCCCGACCTGCCCGAGCTGCTTGAGGCCGCTGAAAGCGAGGTCGAAGAGGGATGGGAGCGGGCCAATCTCCAGGAAATGCGGCGCGAGTGGATTCATACTGCCGCCTTACCGCCGGATCTGGTCGCCGCTTTGGCCCGGGCCGAGGCGGCCTGCGAAATGGCGTGGCGCGACGCCCGGGCCGCCGCCGATTTCCCTTCGGTGCTGCCCACCCTGCGCCCCCTGCTCGGGCTGGTGCGCGAGGTGGCGGCGCTCAAAGCCGACCGGCTTGGCCTTGAGCCCTATGACGCCCTGCTGGACCAATATGAACCGGGCGGGCGGGCGGCACTGATCAAAACGGTCTTTGACCCGCTCGAAGCCTTCCTGCCCGGCTTTCTCGCCGAGGTGCTGGAGGCCCAGCAACGCAACCCGCCCCCACCGGCCCCGCCAGGACCGTTCCCGGTCGAACAGCAACGCGCCCTGGGCCTGGAAATGATGACCCGGCTTGGCTTCGATTTCAGCCGGGGCCGACTCGACGTCTCGCACCATCCGTTCTGTGGCGGCCATGCCGAAGACACCCGGATCACCACCCGCTATAACCCGAACGATTACGCCTCGGCCTTACTCGGGGTGATCCACGAAACCGGTCATGCCCTCTATGAATTCGGCCTGCCGGGCGGGCGCTGGCGCCATCAGCCGGTCGCCCGGGCGCGGGGCATGGTGCTGCACGAATCCCAATCACTGCTGTTCGAGATGCAGGTGGCGCGCTCGCGGCCGTTTGTCACTTTCGCCGCCCCGCTGATCCGCGCTGCCTTCGGGGTCAGTGGCCCGGACTGGTCGGAAGACGCCCTCTACCGGCGGGGCATCGCCGTCGCCCCCGGCCTGATCCGGGTTGAAGCCGATGAAGTGACCTATCCGGCGCATATCCTGATCCGCACCCGGCTGGAACAGGCGCTGATTGCCGACACGCTGGCGCTGGAGGATCTGCCCGACGCCTGGAACGAAGGCTACCAACGCCTGCTGGGCCTGACCCCGCCGGATAACGGCCTGGGCTGCCTTCAGGATATCCATTGGTACAGCGGCTCGTGGGGCTATTTCCCAACCTATACCCTGGGAGCGATGACCGCCGCGCAATTGTTCGACGCCGCTCGCCACGCTCTCCCCGACCTTGACTCTACGTTAGCCCGGGGCGAGGTGCGCCCGTTACTCGACTGGCTGCGCGGAGCAATTCATCACCAGGGCTCGTCCGGCTCAACCAACGATCTGGTCAGCGCCGCCACCGGCCGCCCGCTCGATCCAGCCGTCTTTGTCGCCCATTTGCGCCGGCGCTACCTGCCATGACCCCGATGTTCTTTTTCGGTACCCTGATGGATCCGGAGGTGCTGACCCTGGTGCTGGGCCATCCCCTCGACGGCCTGACCCGGACCCCAGCCCGGATCCGCCACCAGCGCCGGGTCCATGTGGCCGGCCGATCCTACCCGATGCTGGTGCCCCATCCCGGCGGCGAGGTCTCAGGCCACCTCGTCACCGGCCTGACCCCAGCCGACCGCACCCGCCTGGCTTATTATGAAGGATGGGAATATCAGGTCGGCCCGGTGACGGTGATCCCTCCCAGCGGACAAAGCGTCCGGGCCGAAATGTATGTCTGCCCGCCTGAGATCAAACCCGACCACCGCCCCTGGCGCCTCGATCACTGGCAACGCATCCACAAAGCGGGCTACCTGCCCCGCCTGTACCAACTGATGGCCAGCTTCGACCCCACGGCAGGCCGCGACGGCAGCAAACGCCCCCCGTTATCCCCCGGAGCAACCCGGGGCCACCGCACCACCTAAAAAAACAAAGGGGGTCTGGGGGGTGCTGACCGGCTAGAGCGTCGAGCCTGAAATCCGGATCGTAACGGTTTCCCTGAGGACGGATTTGTGTTTCACCTGTGTTGGAGGTGGATCATGGGGAAGAGCTACTCGTCAGATCTTCGGGTTCGGCTTTATGGTGCGATTGAGGCCGGCTCATCGCGTCGAGCTGCTGCGGGTCGTTTTGGGGTGAGCAT
>Ga0209373_10004016_pt1 | contig 13012 bp, 17 predicted proteins | sample Higcelweek5metaG_FD_187173 | JGI IMG/M metagenome (GOLD analysis project Ga0209373, IMG submission 187173) | Freshwater pond sediment microbial communities from the University of Edinburgh, under environmental carbon perturbations - High... | ecosystem: Environmental > Aquatic > Freshwater >...
TGCTTCGTAACTCCACCATACAACCAAACGGCCCGATGACCACCTCCGCCGATTCACCCAGGGGGAGAGGGGTACCCCTCTCCCCCTGGGCAACCTCAGAATTTACACCACGTCCGAGGACTCTAACTGAAGATGACCAACGACCCGGTATAGCTCATGGAAGCCTAACGTAGTTTCCTGGACCATCCGATCTCCTCCATTGTGGTTTATGCCCCCACAGCCTTACCCGACAGCTCGGACCGTCTGGGCTTCCCTCCTATGATCCACCACCCCGAAGAGCCTCCCCAAGCCAAAGTACAGGGTGCCGTCCTCATCTTTCTCCGTCAGCCACAGCGGGTAGCTTTGTCCGTCTGCCAGCGGTCCCCTCATCTCAAGATAGATGCCCCTGCTGAACACCCGGCCAGCCAGCACCTTGCCTCGGCTGGTAAAGGTGATCTCCAGGGCTAGGAACCACCGGGGCAGGACAGCCAGGTCCAGGGCACAGGGCCAGAGGCGGAAGGTGATGAATTGGAACAGGTCGAAACCGAACAAGGCCGGGGAGCTGTTCTCCAGGTCACACGGGTCATGGTGGTCGAACATAGGCATGGGCTAGTCCTCCTGAATGGTTTTGCCCGAGCCTATGCCGGAACGCATGGATCAAGTCAATTCCCCTGTTTCTTCGGAGAGTTGACAACATCTAGCGGCCACCGTTGGGGGAGAAGGGTCAGCAGGCGACTTGTTGCGGGGAATGCGACAAAGGTGAGTGTGAAATATTTATTCTAGCTCCCTCACCCACTCCTTGGCAGGCCCGGCATGGGCATGGAGGGTCCACTCATCGGGTGCCCACTCGGTCTCTATCTCGGCATTACAGGCCGCCTGGTAGACGAGAATGTCCCCGTCGATGAGGATGGTCTTCTGGGCCATCAGACGAAGGACTCCCCACGGAGAGCCTTCGTGGCAGCGCGGCAGACCTCATCGTAGAGATCGTCCATCTCCTTCAGCAACATGCTGACGAAGGCAGCGAAGGCATCATAGGTGATCCAGACGAGGCAGCAGGCCACCATACCAGCCAGCAAGGGGAAACGGGCGATGTAGCAGACAGGACACTTCATAAGGCTAGAACTCCTTTTTCCATTGGTTGATGTGGTCCCGGTCCCAGCGGTGGCCTTCGCCCCATGCGTCAAGGAAGGCCACGAAGGCCTCGCCAGTGGTGAGCAGGGACAGGCCGAGCCACAGGAGGGCCAGGAGGGGGAAGTAGTAGAGGCGCTTCATAGGCTAGGCGGCTTTCTCGAAGCCGAGCTTCATGGTGAGCTGGTGCTTCTTGTAGAGGCGGGTCACCAACTCCTTACCCTTGGGCAGGATAAAGATGTCGTACTTGCCGTTGGAGTAGCCGCTGGCCTTCTCCTCGAAGTGGGTGTCGCGGTACTGGGAGTAGACACGGTAGCCACCGTTGGCGATGTAGAGGATGCCAGCACGGAACAGGCTGCTCTTGACCTGGCCTTGATGCACACCCTTCAGGGTCTTGGTGAACTTGCCGAGGGTCATCTGGCGGGAGCAGTGCTCATCGAACACGTCCGCCTTGGGGGCGATGACGGCAATTTGATTGTTGCGCTCGGCCACCATCTTCTGGAGGCGCTCGATGGCGTCCAGACCAGCTTGGATAGCCCGCTGACCAACAGCCTCGGCAGTGTCATCCGGCAGGGCCACCACGTAGCCACCAGTCTTGCGGAGAGCCGGGAGGACTTCGTGGGTGATCCACCGCTTGAACTCCTTGGCCTCGGGCTTACGGCTGCGGAGGATCAGGGAGTAGAGGCCAGCCTCGGTGATGAAGGTCTTGGTTTGGGGACCGCCAGGGGTTGCCACAGTGTGGTATCCCTTCTCGTCCTCATCCAACAAAGCCATGGATGAATTAGGGTTGGCCAGCCCCAGGCACCGGCATGTGTCCACACCACTGAACTGTGGCTGGTCACCCTGCATGATGTAGTTGAACTCATGGCCGCTGAACTTGAACTCGGGCAGATTGTTCATGCCTTTCCTACTCCTGTGTGAGGGTGACTTCGGCCCCGGTGGGCAGGATGCGGACGCTGTAGCCTCGGCCTTGGCTAGGGCCACTCCAGGTCTGGTGAGGGTCAGTCAAAGAGGCAATGAAACCGTAGACCCGCAGGACGATGTGGCCGTTCTGCCTGCAATCCTCATCAACGATCTGGGCCAGTTGGCCCTCTTTCAGGTCCAGGAAGTAGTGGCTGTCCTTGTTGTCTTTGGTGACCTGGGTCTTCATGGGACTCTCCTCCCCGGATTCACGCCCTCCAAGACCATTGCTCTGGGTGCGTGTCCGGTGTAGGTTGGCCTCAAATCTATGGATGTGAGGTGTTTATGCTCTTGAGGGACTACGCCCTTGCCTGTGGTGCCTTCCTGGCGCTCTCGGTTTCTTTTGGATGCGCGGCAGAGAAGGCCCAGTACCTGGGACCAAAAGCGGAAGGCCCGGTTGCTGTCGCCCTGGATGCGGGTAGAGAACCGTGGATGGTGGATGTTGAGCAGGCCCTGCGGGCGAAGGGCATCAAGGTCTACAGGATGCCCAGCCAGAAGCAGATGATCGTCAAGGTGGATGAGTCCACCACGACACAGTTCAACGCAGCAGCCACACGGTACGTGCTCCAGATTGATGGGGACACTTATGGCCGGTGCGCGGGTGGAGGGTATGGCTTCACCCACCTGACAACCACACTGGTGGATACCAAAGAGAACGTGACAACCATGGCTCTCACCCAGTCTGGCCACTCCGAGAACTGCCAGCCCTTATCAGGAGCCATCTTCTCGAACATAGCCGAGTCGGTCCTCAAGGCCTGGCAGCAGCCCTAGTGGGTCTCTGCCCAGTTGGCTCCGACCTTGAACTCCCCGTCTAGGGGAAGGCGGAAGCCAAAGAACACGCCCGCCTCAATCTTCTCCAACACGAAGGCATCCACCAGCTTGGCGGCCTCGGTCTCAATCTTCTCCTCGCCCTTGTTCAGTAAAGCGAATCGCCGCTACCATAGGTCTCCTAGTAGGTGCCAAAGCCCTTTTGGTTGGTGTTCACGCCCCAATACTTCACCCCAGCCCCAGCGATCTTGAGACCAGCCCCAAGGTAGTCAGGCTGGGCCACAGGGGCCGGGATGTAAGTCTGGATGGAGGCAATACGGTCCTCGTTCTGGGCCTTCACGCTCCGCTTCTGCTGGTCGAGCTGAAGGGAGGTCATGTCAAAGTTGGACATGACGTTCTGCTTGTAGCTGCTCTCCTGCCGGTAGAAATCGTTCAGGAGCACACCAAGATCACCGTAGCTTGAAGCCATGGCCTGGCCGGTCTTCTGGAGCCGGTTCTTCTGGATGTCCTGGAGCTTCTGGGACACAGCCTCCCGTTCCTGCATGGTCCGCTGGTCGAGCTGGTAGTACTGCTCGTTGGCGGCCTTGTTGCTGGCGTTGGCGTTGTCCACGATCTGCTGGTTGCGTTGGTCTACGAGCTGCTTCTGGTAGGATGATTGCTGGTCAGCCTGTTGCATCTGCCCGGCCACACCGGCCACGGCAGAGACTGCGGAAAGAGCCGTACTTGCCACCAAGGCTGCGCCGTCACACATTCTGCCCCCTGACCACTTCCAGGAAGGGCCGCTTCTCGGGGCCGAACCCCGGGTGTCGTTTGATGGTGGTGAAGCCCATCCACTCAAGCCACTTGATGTGGACAGTGTTCCGCTCGTCTGCGAAGGCCCACAGGATCGGATAGCTCTGGTGGAGCCAATCCCGGCCCGCTCGGGCGTGACGAAGAAAGGTCAGCCAGTTGGCTACCAGAACTGGCGTGGCCAAGAGCCACACCCGGCCCACTGTTGGCTGATCCGTGGGGCACACACCGAACATCCCGGCCAGTTCCCCGTTCTTGTGCATGGTGAAGGCTTTCTTCGACATTCCAAGGCTAACCGCCAGGGCCTGGTCTGGAGGAAGCCCAGATGCTGCACGGGCCTCCCGCTTGTCCTCGTCTCGCAGGTTCGGGCCTAGTGCCAGGGCGTCAGCCACCGTGGCCGGTCTCACGTACTTGTGAATCACAACTTCCTCTCATCGTTACAGGTTCGTTGCCCAAGGTCGGGCACACCAGCCAGCAAGTAACGCCTGATGACCTCCGAGAGCGCCAAGGAACCAGACGGCTTCCGCCCGTCAGCCCCCTTGAGGAGTTCCCGGAGCTGATCCAGACGCTCTTTGTCGAGCACGGTCATGGTGATTGTGGTGCGGGTAGGGGCCGATCCCCTGGCCCGCTTCTTGGTCTTGAGCATGGTTGATTCTCCTTTGTACATAAGTGTCGAAAAGAACTGACCTGGAGCAAAGGCTACAGTGCCCCCCCGCCTGCTCTCCCTAAAGAAGGTGGCCCTAATTCGGCCCGATCTGGCTGTATCCATTGGGGGAGTAAGGACAGGGGTGTGTTCAGTCCGCCGCCTGGAAATAGGCACAGCACCGCCGGAAGGGTGTGCTCGTCTGGCTACACTTCTACAGGGGGATTCGCGCCTAGAACGCGTCGAAAGTTCCGGGATGACCTTGGGTAAGGGACAAGGGCCTACACGCACTCCTGCGGCGTCCTGGCGGCCTTTATGCCGGGATGGCTAGTGGCTTACGAGTCCCGCTGAAGGAGAGTGGCAGGTGTCCTGGTAGGCCCAGGCACAGACATCAGACGGAACTGATACACGTGATAACCGAGGGATCAGGATCACCAAGCCCCTGTAGTATGCAGCGGGCAGCGGCGGGCCACTCTGGAACCAACCTGGAAACAGGTGAACCCCAGAGGCCAGCCGCCACCCACCGCTAGTACAGGAAGAAAGGTGGCCCCACAGGGCACAGGACAAGGGGCAGGAGGGCATGGAAGGAGGATCATCATCACCAGGGCAGACAGGGCAGCAAGTAGGGTCCACAAGAGTCCCTTAATGGAATCGTGAGGTGTTCTTGTGGACTCTACTTGAGTACTCTAGGTTGATAATCAATAAATAACCTAGTGTAGGTCTACAAGGTAGTCTACAAGGTAGAGTATAAGGAATCTATAAGGACTCTAGTAGAATTCTTTCTTACGCCCGCGCGTAGAAGAAAGGAGAGAAAGAATCAAGGGGGTGGTCTTAAAAAACAGCAAGCCACCCAAGAGAATCCCTCACAAGCACATGACGTTTCATGGCACCACCAGGGCGAGCACAAAGGCAGAACCATGTTCCGGGGAACGTTTGCCGTATTTCGCTTCAGGATGCCACCAGGGCGCACGGAACCACACCCAGGCTGCGTTGCACGACTCCGGCGACAGGATCACGCCACAGACCATCCTGACGAGTTCTGCGTGGTGTGCATTCTCTAAAGAGGGCACCAGAACTCATCAGGCCGCGTCGAGGGTCAGGAAGTACTCGAAGCCAGGGCGGCCACCGAGGGGGTTTCTCACCGTTTGGTGAAAAACCACGAATTCCTCGTTTTCCTTGAAGTTACAGGAAGTGATGCGGTTCTTGACCCAGTCACTGAACGCCTTCTTCGAGCCGAGCGCCTTGTGCAGGTGCCGGGCGTTGACGGTGTCGATCAGCCCCTCGAAGAGGGCGGGGTCACGGTGGAGACTGCGCCCTTCCCTAAAGAAGTGTCCAATAAGTCAGGGCAAATGCGAGTTATCCCTACAGCCCCAAACGTTTCAAAGCTCTCTGCAAGGCGCACAAGGACCAAGCACAGCCCCTGGCCGTCCTGATCCCCAAAGTGTTCAACTCCTCGACCATCCGGCGTTGGGTCATGCCCTGGCCCTTGAAGGCCTCCAGGGTGCCCCGTAGGCGCTCTACGCCCTGGTCCGCCTGCGCCTGCCGGGCCGTGTTGATCCGCTCTAGGTTGGGGTTGCCCAGCTTCTTCCCCTGCGCCTTCACCCTGGCAAGGCCATTCTTGGTCCGCTGGCTGATGAGCGTCCGCTCCATCTGGGCAGCCATGGCAAAGGCGTTGATGAGGATATCCGTGGTCATGTCCCCTTCCCCACGGGCCACCACGTTCTGCTTGATTATGTGGACCTCCACCTTCTTGGCAGCCAAGTCCCCCATGATGTTGTGGACTTCACGCATGGACCGGGCCAACCTGGACACCTCGGACACCACCAGCACGTCCCCACGCTTAAGCTTATCCACTAGCTCGACGATCCGGCGCTTGCCGATGTCCTTCCTGGAGCTGATCTCAACCTCCAGCCATTCAGACACCTCCAGTCCCTGCCGTGCGGCGTAGGCCGTGATCTCCATCCGCTGGTTCTCCAGGTCTTGCTTGTCCGTGCTGACCCTCAAGTAGGCGTAGACCTTACACATGCTGGGCACCTCCTCCGTGCTGACAGCATTTATAGACGATCGTTTGTACGATGTCAACAGTGCCAGCAGAGCGCGACAAAACGTGGCAGAGAGCAAAATGGCACTGATCCAGCCCTTCGCTTCGGTATGGCGACCCAAGCGTTTTGCGGCGCATGGGGTTATCCAGAGCGAAAGCCATTCACAAAATATTCTTGGCAGCGGGGTGGCGACATGGTACTTGCTGTATAGAAGTGCATTTAGAACAAAAGCTGTTCAAAGGAAGTCGAAGCGACAGATTTTCGCCACGCAATGCCCCTCGACGTAATGCACGGCAACTGGAGGTATACAAAGTGACAATCAGAAGGCTTGCACCTGTTCTATCAACGTGCTTATGCATAACGATGTGCATGACGACCTATTCCATGGCTGCAACATGCAGTATGCTTTCTTACGCCATCGATGATGCCCGTTCAAAGCTTCGGCGGGCCGCAAATGAAACAACACTTGAAGATGCAAAAGACTATGCGCGTCGCGCCAAGAGCTCTCTAGAGGACGCCGCGATGGCTGCAAGAGACTGCAAATGCAATAATGCTTACATGGAATTCGAAAGCGCAGCATCACGAGCGCGCCGGGCAAGAGATGCCGATGACCCAGAAGAGTTTGTGGACTCTCTAAATAGCGCAATCCGTTCGTTCAACTCCGCAATCAACGCATTGCAACGGTGCGCAAAAACAAGGAAGTAGACATTCACTGCACACAGAGCATGAGAGCGTCTTGACGAGGACGCGCCCGCACGTTGGACAGCGCGGCACCCGGCACGGGGGAGTCAGGGCACGAATGTGTAGGGATATGGCGCTCACATTTTTGGGCAGGAATTAGGCCGGGAGCTGCCCAGGAAGGCCGATGCCTGTCCGCTAGGAACGAGGATGAAGCACGGACAAGACAAACTGTTGGACCGGATAGTTCTGGGGATACAACTGGGCCGGATCGTGGGAGCCGGAATTTCCGATGACAAACAGCGCAGCCGTAGTGGCAAACGCGAGAATTCCCCATGGCTCTCGGTGAATAACGTAAGTACACCGAGCAAGCTCCTCTCCAGCCTTCGTGCTGACAAGGATAGTGGCCGTTGAGTAATAACGTGAGCGAACCAAAGGCTGAGAGTCCACCACGTATTGAGCTTGGCTGACTTCAAGCACTGGATCGTTGTACCAGTGGTCCCGGTTTTGGAGAAGCCGGACAACACCGTTCTCTTCCAACTCCAAATGGTTATACTGGAGCTTGTTGAAGTGTACATACAGCCAGAAATACTTCCCTGGGTTGTCCTTGAACAAGACGCTATCAACGTTGTCCACAGTCTTTGTGACAACTGGGCCAGCGTGAAGAGCGGCATGTGTACGAAAGACGACGTACCCAATCACTGGCTCTATCAGTGTCGGCCAGAGCAAAACAATTACTCCTACAGCTTTGGCCAAGCGTCTGCCTGACAGGTTGGTTATCTTGTCGGGGAGCTTGCGGACAAGAAACCTCTTGACGACAAGCATGTAGGCCACCGGTATACCAACAAGGACCAAGACCATAACCACGCCAAGCCCAACCGCTCCGACCTCCTTGCCAAGTGTTAGCATTCCGCCCCCCTCCCTTTGCAGCCCTGGTCGTTTTCAGAAAGCCCCCATTCCACCATTTCGCGGGCACCTTCACATATACCGATACCGATATCAACACCCAGGATTCCCCGTTCAAGCGCGCCCTGTTCCGGCGCTGTGCCGCTATGGGATCCTGGTCACAAAGCAGATAAATCCGTACGTCGGTTCGAATCCCATCGCGGGATTCACATCACAGATTGAGGCTGGCCGTGATTGCCTGGGATCGTTGACAGAGCAGAGGCTTTCCGGCAGATGACAAGGGAAGGCTAGCCACCGGGGCTGCCTCACACGACTGCATAACACGAGGCCAAACAGCGCCCAAGCAAGCCATGCAATTTCGAGTAGATACGATCACTCGAGCTGTTTCCCACCCTCTCCGCCATTTTTAGTCAACAATTCAATTAGTTAATACCAGTCAACACCTCGAAAAGTGTTTGGCACATGTTTGGCACTACCCCAGGGGGGAGGATGTTTTCCTCCCCCCTTTTGCGTGTGCGGCAGCAGCTCGGCACCGGCATGGCCACAGTCCCTCCCCTGGCCAGGTAAAGCCCCCATCCCCAGGAGCCCCGTGCACGCGCGCTACGCACGCGCACGGGCGCAAGGCCTGGGCATACCGGCAACCACCGGCAAAATCGTCCTGTGCGCCGACCAGTGAGAAACGAACCCCACCTTCACCCGCGGGCATCGGTCTGTTTGGGCATCCCGTCGATAACGCGGGGCTCCGTGCCAGCCGTTGCCGCCGCGCAGGGGGCATCCTGCTCTTTGCAGATCTGACGCGCTCCTGGTACAATACTCCGGCGGGAGAGATCCTGGCGTTCAAGGTGCAGCGCCCCCCCCGGCACAATGTCGTCACGTTGGGGGGGGCTATGGCACGCTGCCCTTCAGCCGCCTGGGAAAATGCGGACTCGCCGTGAGCTTTTCCCCCCAGCAATCCGTCCTTGCCCGCCATGTGCCCGGCAAGGACCGCACCAAGGTCGAAAAGCGGTTCGGCTTCCAGGGACGCAAGCCCCCTCTGATGCACGACAGGCAAGCGGCAAAGAGGTGCTTCAAACCACCACCACAACAACCCCAAGGAGAAGCACGCATGAAGAAATCCCTCGGCCCCGGCACCCTGGCCCAGCCCACCCCCGTCTGGGTCGTGGGCTCCTACGACATGGAAGGCAAGCCGAACATGATGACCATAGCCTGGGGCGGCATCTGCTGCTCCAAGCCTGCGTGCGTCACCGTGTCCGTGCGCAAGGAGCGCCACACTTACCCCGCCGTCATGGAGCGCAAGGCCTTCACCGTCAGCGTGCCCTCGCAGGCGCATGTCCAGGAGGCCGACTACGTGGGCATCGTCTCCGGCGCAAAGGCCGACAAGTTCGCTGCCACCGGCTTCACCGCCGTTAAAAGCGGGCTGGTGGACGCGCCCTATGTGCAGGAGTTTCCGCTGGTGCTTGAATGCAGGCTGCTGCAGGCCATCGACCTGGGCGCCCACACCCAGTTCATCGGCGAGATTCTGGACGTGAAGGCCGAGGACTCCATCCTCGACGCCGAAGGGCACATCGACATGCGCAAGCTCAAGCCCATTCTCTTTGCGCCGGGCTCCAGCAACTACTACGGCGTCGGAGAGCTTCTGGGCAAGGCCTTCAGCCTCGGCAAGGCCATCTCCGGCTGAGAGGACGGATGAACCGGGGCGGGGGCACGACAGGGGTTCCCCGCTCCGGGCTGTCCGCTGGGCGCTGCCCACTGCCTGAAACTCCGGGCATTGGCGGTTTGCAAGGGATCAATTGACGTGCGTGGCGCCGCCGCGTATTTCTCAAAAATCATGAGTGATTCATCTCAGCCCGTCCGCCGGACAGAGGGGCCCATGGCAAAAACGACGCCTCCGACCTTGATCAAATTGGCGGCCGGCGTTGCCGGCATGGAAGCGGGCCTTTCGCGGCGGGGCTTCCTCCTGCTTTCCGCCAGCGCCGTGTCCAGCCTCGCCGCCCTGGGCCTTTGCGAGGCCTTCGGGGCCAACCCGCCGCTGGTGATCCTGGACAACGCCAAGGGCCTGATCCTGGCCGACCCCTCGCGCTGCGTGGGCTGCCAACGCTGCGAGCTGGCCTGCACCGAGTTCAACGAAGGCCGCGCCCAGCCCCCGCTCTCGCGCATCAAGATCTCCCGCTCCCAGAATTTTGGCCCCCAGGGCCCCACCGGCGGCACCGGCATGCAGGGGATCTGGGGCGACGGCCTGGTGGTCCAGGGGGTGTGCAGGCAGTGCCCGCACCCCGTACCCTGCGCCACCGCCTGCCCCGTGGGCGCCATCCAGGCCGATCCCGCCACCGGGGCCCGCGTGGTGGACGCCAAGCGTTGCGTGGGCTGCCGCCTGTGCCAGCGGGCCTGCCCCTGGGGCATGATGACCTTTGACGAGGAGCGCCAGAAGGCCTCCAAATGCTTTTTGTGCAACGGCAAACCCAAATGCGTGGAGGCCTGCCCGTCCGGCGCGCTGCGCTTCGTGCCCTGGCGCGACATCACCCGCGAGGGCCAGCCGGCGGCGGCAGCCCTGGCCGCGATCCCGGCGGCCAAGGCCAAGGCCTGCGTCGACTGCCACGCGCCTACGGGCAGAAAGCCTACCCGCCGCTGAACAATGCCCCGAAGGAGCAAGCAATGACCCGACCCCATGGAGGCTTTGCCGGAAAGGTGTTGCGCGTGGACTTGTCCACCGGAAAGACCAGCACCCTGGACACCAGAGAGAAATACGGCGCCCTGCTGGGCGGCACCGGCCTGGGCTACCAGGTGCTCTGGGAAGAGGTGCCCGCGGGTACCGGCCCCTTCGACCCGGCAAACAAGCTCGTCTTCGCCACCGGCGCACTGGCGGGCACCAGCGTTCCGTGCAGCGGCCGCACCGCCATCACCACCATCTTTCCCTCCTGCTGGCCCAAGGCCCTGGTGGGCTCCGGCCACATGGGCGGCCAGTTCGCGGCCAGGCTCAAGTACGCCGGGTACGACGCCGTCATCGTGGAGGGCCGTGCCGAGAAGCCGGTGTGGCTGTTCATCCGCGACGGCCGCGTGGAACTGCGCGATGCAGCGCACCTGTGGGGTTGCGGCATCCGGCGCGCCACGCTTGAAATCAGCCAGGAAATGGGCGCGGACTGCTGCGTGGCGGCCATAGGCCAGGCAGGCGAGAAATGTGCGCCGCTGGCCACTGTGGTCAACTCCTTGTCCCATTCCGCGGGCGGTGTGGGCGGGGTCATGGGGGCGAAGAACCTCAAGGCCATCGGCGTGCAGGGCAGCGGCGGCGTGCGCATTGCGGGCGACAAAGAGCAGTGGGAGCTGCTGGTCAAATTCCACCTGTCCATTCTGGGGGCCAACAACCAGCACGTCGTGCCGGCCTTCCCCTCGCCCGAGTCCGAATATTACAGCCCGGGCTCCCGCTGGGTGGGCGAGCCCGGCAAACGCTGGGGCGCGGCCAGGCCGCCGGTGGAGATCACCGGCAGCATCCGCGACATGAGCCGCATAGCCTACCGCACCAACAGCGCGGCCTATTTCCTGGGCGAGCAGGCCTGGAAGCACACCGTGCGCGGCAACGGCTGCACCTCCTGCCCCATCCGCTGCCACACCACCCTCAAGGTGCCGGCCATGGCGACCAAGTACGGCGTCAGCGAGATGGCCCAGGGCACCTGCATCGCGCTCAACTTCGGCCGCTTCTTCTTCCCCCAGCAGCCCGGCGGGCCCAAGGGCCAGTCCGCCCTGGAGGCCTGCATGCTGGGCATGAACATGGCCGACGACATGGGCATTTGGAGCAACTACGGCCAGCTCCAGCGCGATTTCATCAAGCTCGCCAACGACGGCGTGTTCAAGGCCAAGCTCGGCTCCGCGGAATACGCCGCCATCCCCTGGGACAAGTGGCGGGCGGGCGACCCGGCGTTTCTGCTGGACATCATCCCGCGCATCGGCCACCGGCAGGAGGAACTGGGCCATGTGCTGGGCCAGGGCTCGGGCGGCCCCTTCGAGCACTGGGGCATCCGCGAGGAGGCCTGGACGACGGACCGCGCCACAACCTACTGGAAAATGGGGCACCCCAAGCACCACGCCAACGAGGACGACGGGCAGTGCGGGGTCATCATCAACACCCAGTACAACCGCGACGCCCAGTGCCACTCGCACACCAACTTCGTGCGCAACGGGCTGCCCCTCGCCGAGCAGAAGCGCCTGGCGGGCGAACTGTGGGGCTCGCCGGACTCCGTGGACGCCCCGGGGCACTACACCCGCATGAACCCGCACAAGGCCCGGCGCGCCAAATGGGCGCTCATCCGCAAGGAGCTGCACGACTGCCTGGGCCTGTGCAACTGGATGGGCCCGTGGGTGGCCTCTCCGCTCAAGGAGCGCGGCTACCGCGGCGACAACAGCCTGGAGTCCCGCTTCTTCAGCCTGGCCACAGGGCAGAAGCTGGACCGCGAGGCCCTGGACCTGGCGGGGGAGCGCGTGTTCACCCTGCACCGCGCCCTGACCATCCGCGACATGGCGACGGCCGACATGCGCGGGGCGCACGACCATGTGCCCGGCTGGGTGTACGAGGACCCGAAGGGCGCGCAACCTTTCAGCCAGGGCACCATCCGCATGGACCGGTCGGACATGGCGCTCGCCATGGACATGTTCTACGAGCTCATGGGCTGGGACAAGACCACGGGCGCGCCCACGGCGCAGGCTTACGCGCGGCTGGGGCTTGCGGACGTGGGGCGGGAGCTCAAGGCCCGCCGGCTTCTCCCCGGGGGAAGCGCCGCATGATCCCCGAAGCCCGGGACGTTCTGGCGGACATGGCGGCGCAGGCGGTGCGCAGCGCCAGCCGGGAGCTGCGGCTGGTGACCCGGGACGAGGTGCTGGAGGAGGTCTGTGCAATCCTGGCAGACATTACGCCCGAAGGCGAGGCGCACGCAACCGCTGCACCCCCGGTGGCGCCGCTTCCCGAGACTGCCGCCGGGCTGGAAGGCCTTGCCGCCCTGGACCGGCAGGAGCTTTCGGCCCTGCTGGGGGCCGTGCTGGCGGCGCATCCGGGCCTGGCCGTCCTCCAAGGCGTGAGCGGCCAGACGCTCCACCACGCCCCGGACCTGCTGAGCCGCACCTACGCCCGCAT
>Ga0209373_10004017_pt1 | contig 13011 bp, 9 predicted proteins | sample Higcelweek5metaG_FD_187173 | JGI IMG/M metagenome (GOLD analysis project Ga0209373, IMG submission 187173) | Freshwater pond sediment microbial communities from the University of Edinburgh, under environmental carbon perturbations - High... | ecosystem: Environmental > Aquatic > Freshwater >...
AGAATCGATGATCACTGGCGAGTCGATGCCGGTAAGCAAAGGCCCAGGCAACGAAGTGATAGGTGCAACAATTAACCGCGAAGGATTGATATCGTTTGAAGCCACTAAAGTTGGAAAGGATACGGCTCTGGCTCAAATTGTAAAGTTGGTAAAAGATGCACAAGCAAGCAAAGCGCCGATTCAAAAATTAACCGATGAAATAGGAAAGTATTTCGTTCCAATCATCATCGGGATTGCGCTGTTTACTTTTTGTGGTTGGATTTGGGTTGCTCAGGTCAACTGGACAGAAGCAATGATCAATGCAATTGCTGTTCTTGTTATTGCCTGCCCTTGTGCAATAGGACTGGCAACTCCCACAGCCATTATGGTTGGCACCTCAAAAGGGGCTGAAAATGGAATTTTATTTAAAAACAGTGAAATTCTGGAGCGCGCAGGAAATGTGAATATTGTTGTTTTCGATAAAACGGGCACAATCACAAAAGGAGAACCGGAACTCACAGACATTGCTGTTTTAGGAAACTTTCCTGCTGATGAAATTCTTCGGATAGCAGCCAGTGCCGAATTGGGTTCGGAACATCCCATCGGACGAGCAATTGTAAGGGCTGCCAAAGAAAAAGGGTTGGCGATCACCAATCCAAAGCAATTTCGTGCTTTTGGAGGTTCAGGCATTCGTGCCGTTGTCGATAATCAAACCGTATCGATTGGCAATCTGAAGATGATGCAAAATTCAGGTATCAACATTGACAACTGGCTGCCGAACATTCAACGATTACAATCAGAAGGAAAGACTGCAATGATAGTTGCAACACAACCGATTGATTTAAATGAACCTGCTACACCAATTGGACTAATTGCAGTTGCCGACACAATTAAACCAGGAGCAAAGGAAGCCATTGCCGATTTGCGCAAACTGGGACTTGATATTGTTATGCTCACAGGCGACAACCAAAATACAGCAAATGCAATTGCCAAACAAGTGGGTATTGAGCAGGTTGTTGCCGAAGTTTTACCTGGCGATAAAGCCGCTGCTATTAAGGAATTACAATCGACAAAATCACTGGGCAATTTTGGACATCCCAAAGTAGCCATGGTTGGCGACGGTATTAACGATGCACCTGCTTTGGCACAGGCCGATGTGGGCATTGCCATTGGTACCGGGACAGATATTGCGATGGCAACTGCCGGCATTACATTGATAAGCGGTGATTTGTCAGGCGTAGGCCGTGCCATTTCATTATCGAGGGGAACCTCACAAACCATTGTTCAGAATTTAATTTGGGCACTTTTCTATAATGTTGCTCTAATTCCGATTGCTGCTTATGGATTGTTAAGCCCTATGTTTGCAGCTGGAGCCATGGCCTTCAGTTCAATCTTTGTGGTAACAAACAGCCTTAGGTTGCGTGCTTACAAGGTTCAAACCTTTGCACCCAAGAAAACCCTGATCCGTCAATCGATAGAACTGATTCCCCGTATTTTGGCACCAGCATTAGCATTAGCCATTCTGATTATTGGCCCAATGGTTTTTATGCCCGGTGCAAACATGGAAATTAAGAATGCAAATGCAGGAACAATGACACCGCTTGTAATGATGGTGATGGCCATTTCAAATGCTCTAATTGCAGTATCGTATGCCTCAATCCCCTTTTTCCTGATTGTCTTTGTAAGAAAACGAAAGGATATGCCTTTTACCTGGATTATCTTCCTGTTTGGCATGTTCATTCTGGCATGTGGTACAACCCACATTATGCATGTAGTTGGTCTTTGGTGGGAAGTAAACTGGTGGCAGGCCACGGTCGATTTGTTGTGTGCCCTCGCTTCTGTGGCTACTGCAATTGTCTTATGGCCTATTTTGCCTAAACTTTTAAGTATCCCAAGTCCAAAACAATTGAGGCAGGTTAATCAAGAACTTCAAAAAGAGAAAGATAAACTTATTTATACCCAAAATGAACTTCAAAAAGCATATGCCGAAGTCGAACATCGTGTAAAGGAACGAACAAATGAACTTCTTTTGGCGAACCAGACTTTGCGATCCGAGATAAATGAACGCAAACAGGCCGAAAAAGCACTACAGGAGAGTGAAAAAAAATTTAGGACAATTATCGAAACCATTCCGGTAGCCATTTATTTGAGCGAAGGTGTTGAGCAAAAGGCCACTTATGTGAACCCGGTAATGGAGAACATGTTTGGCTATAAGATTGAAGATATTCCCTCTGCCAATGAATGGTGGCCTTTGGCATATCCCGATGAAAACTACCGCCAAAAGATTGCAAATGAATGGAACCAAAAAGTGGAACATGCAATCGAAACCCAAACGGCCACCGAACCCGTGGAAACAATTGTAACTTGCAGGGACGGTTCTAAAAAGAACATTTTGTGGGACTATGTTACTCTTGGAGATAAAAACTATTCATTTGGACTAGATTTGACTGAACGCAAAAAGGCAGAAGAAGCCATGCTGAGAAGTGAGGAGTATTTCCGAAATATTTTTGAATATTCTAATGTTGGCAAATCAATTACTGAAATTGGTGGAAAACTCAAAACCAATAAAGCGTTCAGGGAAATACTGGGGTATTCCGAGAAGGAAATTGCAGAATATAAATGGCAGGAAATTACTTACCCCGACGATGTTGAAGACAACGAGAAATTCATCAGTCAAATGTTAGCTGGAGAATACTCGTCAAAACGTTGGGAAAAACGGTACATCCATAAAGACGGCCATATCGTTTGGGTCGATATTACAACCGTTTTACAACGCGATGCCGATAATAAACCGCTCTATTTTATCACCACCATTCAGAACATCACCGATAGCAAGCAAGCAGAAGATAAACTTAGAATGAGTGAGGCGAAATTCAGGGCTGTGGCCGAATTATCTCCATTAGCAATCTATTCTTCTAGTGGCAGCGATCAAAAAGCAGTATATATAAACGATACTTTTTATAATTTATTCGGTTTTTCAATAGAGGATGTACCCACCGTGGGGCAATGGTGGATTAAAGCCTTCCCTGACGAAAAATACCGGCAACAAATAATGGAGCAATGGACATATAACATTGAAAAAGCCAGCAAAAACAATACGGATGTTGAGGTATTGGAGTGCGTTTGTACCTGCAAGGATGGTTCAGAGAAAAATATCGCATGGGTAGGCAAAACGATTGGCGATGAATTCTGGGCGTTTGGATATGATTTTACAGAGCATAAAAAAGCAGAAGAAAAATTACACGAGACCAATGAATACCTTGACAGTTTGTTTAATTATGCAAATGCACCCATAATTGTCTGGGATTCTGCGTTTAAAATTACACGCTTCAATAAAGCATTTGAAAATCTAAGTGGATATACTTCCAATGAGGTTCTTGGAGAAAAAGTTGACCTTCTTTTTCCAATTGATAAAATTGAACTTTCACTTGAAATGATTAAGCAAACATCTGTTGGTGAAAGATGGGAAACCGTAGAAATTGAAATTCTAAGAAAAGATGGAGAAATCAAAATTGTACTTTGGAATTCGGCCAACATCCTTAATGTTAATCAGAATCAAATAATAGCAACCATTGCTCAGGGGCAGGATATTACTACCCGAAAATTGGCTGAAGAGGAGATTAAAAAACTCAATGAAACACTTGAAAAACGGGTTGTCGATCGCACAGAAAAACTTGAGGCAGCCAACAAGGAACTGGAAGCATTCTCGTATTCTGTTTCGCACGATTTGCGTGCTCCATTGCGGCACATCAGTGGATTTATCAATCTGTTTCTCGAAAATAAAGTGACCCAATTAACCGAAGAAGAACTAGGATACTTGAATACAGTAACCAATTCGGCCAACGAAATGGGAAAACTCATTGATGCGTTACTCTCTTTTTCAAGGCTAAACCAAGCTGAAATTCAGAAAACATCTTTCAATACGATGCAATTGATTCATCTTGGGTTAGAACTTTTCGATCAGGAAATTAAAGAACGTAAAATTGAGGTGAAGATTGGTGAACTTCCTGACACCTTCGGCGATTTTAGGCTGATTGGACAGGTGTGGACCAACCTAATATCGAATGCAATTAAGTATACCTATAAGAAAGAAGTAGCCACAATTGAAATTGGCTGCTCGACCAATGAAAAAGAGAATATTTTCTTTATTAAAGACAATGGAGCTGGCTTCAACATGAAATATGTCGATAAACTATTTGGGGTATTTCAGCGTTTACATAAACCTCGCGATTTTGAGGGCGTTGGCATCGGATTGGCAAACATCAACCGCATAATCACCCGCCATGGGGGCCGTTGTTGGGCCGAAGGGGAAATAGACAAAGGAGCAACCTTCTATTTTTCTTTACCAAAATGAGTTAGGGAATGGCATTTGATATAACGAAGCAACTACATTTTTTGTAAATTGGAAAAAAATTGAAATTATTATGAAGGCAATTATTAAAAATATTCTTTTAGTTGACGACAGCCCAAATGATATTCAGCTTATTATGGCTGCACTTAAAGATGCCCATTTTGGCAACAACATTATAGTGGCCGAAGATGGTGAAGAGGCTCTCGATTTCCTTTACAAAAAAGGAAAGTTTGCCGACAATACCGATAGTGATCCAATATTTATCCTTCTCGATATAAAGATGCCAATGCTCGATGGAATTGAAGTATTAAAAATTATTAGAGCTGATGCGGCCTTCAACAAAGTACCCGTAATAATGCTCACCTCTTCGCGCGATTCGCATGACTTGCAGGATTGTTATGACAATGGAGCTAATTCGTTTGTGGTAAAACCTGTTGACATTAAAGATTTTATGGAAGTTGTTAAAGAGTTGGGGCAATATTGGGTGGTAGTTAACGAAAGACCTCTATAATTAAACCTTTGTAAGAATGGAAAGTAATTCAGCAATCAAAATACTTCATTTAGAGGATAATCCGGCAGATGCTCAGTTGGTACAAGCAATGCTTAAAAAATCGAACCTTGTATTTGAGTACTTCTTTGCCGATAATGAAACTGACTATCTCTTCCATCTCCAAAACGAAGAAATTGACATTATTTTATCCGATTATCATCTTCCCGATTACAGCGGGAACGAAGCATTGCAAGTTGCAAGAACCCTTTACCCGTTAATCCCTTTTGTTTTCATAAGTGGGACTATGGGCGAAGATGCAGCTATAGAGTCACTCGTAAATGGAGCTACCGATTACGTACTCAAAAACAAATTAGGGCGCGTAGGTGCTGCTGTTCAGCGCGCTTATAAAGAAGCACAAGATCAGAAGGCCCGTTTGAATGCCGAAAGAGCACTTCTTCAATCAGAAGAAAACTTCCATCGCTCTATTTCTGAATCACCTTTGGGTATTCGAATTGTTTCGCTCCATGGAAAAACAATCTATGTAAACAAAGCATTCCTCGATATTTATGAATTCTGCAATTTGGAAGAATTCAATAATACGCCTTCAAAAAACCGATATACCAAAGAAAGTTATTTACAACATCTGGAACGAAAAGAAAAACGAAAAAGAGGAGAAGAAATTTCTGAATACGAGCTGAGCATCGTACGTAAAAACAATGAGGTAAGGCACATTAAGGTTTGGCGCAAGGAGATTCTTTGGAATGGGATCGGTCATTTTCAGGTAATAAACCAGGACATCACCGAACAGAAAGAACTAACTATTGATTTAATAAAAGCGAAAGATAAAGCAGAAGAGAGCGACAGATTAAAAACTGCTTTTCTCCATAATATTTCTCACGAGATTCGTACCCCAATGAATTCAATTGTCGGATTTTCAGAATTAATTAATGATCCTGATCTTCTTCCTGAAAACCGAAAACATTTTACCAATGTCATTGCCCGAAGCTGTAATCATTTGCTTTCAATTATTACAGATATTGTTAGTATTGCATCCATCGAAGCTGGGCAGGTAAAAATTAATGAAACAAATTTCAACCTGAATGCTACACTTCTACTTATACACAATCAATTAAAGATTCAGGCTAAAGAGCAAAATCTCGACTTTATTCTGCAATGTTCTTTGCCCGATGGTGAAGCCCAAATATTTACTGATGAAACAAAAATAATTCAGGTCATTATCAATCTCGTAAACAATGCGTTTAAATTCACAAGGCAAGGTTACATTAGGGTTGGTTATAGAATTGCAGATTCATTTGATGCTGCGCAAAATGGAAAGATGCAGCAAACAGATTACCTTCATTTTTTTGTTGAAGATACAGGCATAGGAATTCCTTTAGAAATGCACAACGAGATATTCAAGCGCTTTAGCCAAGTAGAAAACTCAACCACTCGCCAATTTGGAGGTTCAGGATTAGGGCTCTCAATATCAAAAGCCTATATTGAATTGCTTGGTGGCGAGATATGGTTGACCTCGGAAGAAGATAAAGGCTCCATCTTCAATTTTACCATTCCATATAAAAGAGGTTAAACCAAGTCCTCTAATTATTCCCAAATTTCAAAAAAAAGACGGGGCTTACCTTTGGTTGGAAATTGAATATACTCAATGGAAATTTAAGTTTTGCCTTACCTTTTTTTGAACACTCCCAGCCATAAATACAATTAAAAAGCCATATATAAAACAGTTAATACAATAGATCTTGCATTAACAAAAAGGAAAAGCAGAAAACAGATCTGATTCAAACCTTCAATCTCAAATTTTCAATTCTCAATTCAATACCATCACTGCTTTATTCTTACTTTTATCGAAATAAACATCAACGGTTATGGCAAAGAAGAAAACACCCATAAAAAAGAAGCCAAGAAAATCGTCAAAAAAAAGATCATTGGGACAGAAAATTATAAACCTCGTCAAATGGTTGATAATTGGCTTTTTCGCATCGACACTGTTTTTTGTCGTTCTCTACAAATTTGTCAATCCGCTGGTTACTCCGTTAATGGTGATCCGCACAGGGCAACAACTTTTTACGGGCGAAAAAATAACACTTAAAAAAGATTGGATCGATATTGACGGTGTCTCCCCTAATATGATCCGCGCGGTAATTGCTTCGGAAGACAACCTGTTTATGCGCCACAAGGGATTTGATACAAAAGCAATTGAACGTGCAATTGAACACAACAAGCAAGGCAGAAAGATACGCGGAGGAAGCACCATTAGCCAACAAACAGCCAAAAATGTTTTTCTCTGGCCCGATCGATCGTTCATACGAAAAGGCTTAGAAGTATATTTCACTTTTCTGATCGAAACCATATGGGGCAAGCAACGAATTATGGAAGTCTACCTTAATGTGATTGAAACCGGCAAAGGAATTTATGGGGTTGAAAAGGCATCGCAAATCTACTTTGGAAAAAACAGTTCAACACTAACTCAAGGCCAGGCAGCCTTAATAGCAGCCATATTGCCTTCACCCCGGAAATACAGTATTGTGAATCCCGGACCATACATGCGTTCGCGTCAAGCACAACTCATTGATTTGATGCCCAAGATTGAAACACTAAAAATAAAACAATAAAAGAATTAAAATCTAACCAATAACTTATTCGAAATGAAGAAACTAACAACTTTTCTATTTCTAATCGTTTTAACGTTTTCCTCGGTTGCCCAATACACCCGGGGCACTGTAAAAGAAAGCTTGACAATCGACAGCAAAATCCTTGGCAAGCAAGTGAAATACACGATTTATCTGCCATACGACTACGAAACAACAAACCGATATTATCCGGTAGTTTATCTTTTACATGGTTTGGGCGATAACGATATGGGCTGGATGCAGTTTGGCGAAGCGCACCTTATTGCCGATGAATGCATTGCGACACGAGAAATACCTCCAATGATTATTGCCATGCCCGATGGCGGCACTTCGTTCTACATCAACAACTTCGATAATTCATTGCGCTACGAAGACTTCTTTATTCAAGAATTTATGCCTTATATCGAAAAGAATTACCGCATACGTGCAGAAAAGCGCTTTAGGGGCATTGCCGGACTCTCGATGGGAGGATTTGGCACACTGAATTACGCACTTAAGTATCCCGAAAAATTTGCAGCTTGTGTAGCATTTAGTGCCGCAGTGTTTTCTGAAGAAAGCATTCTGTCTACCGATGAAAAAAATTGGAACGGAATTTTGAACTACTTATACGGCCCTTATAATGAAGGTAGTGCTCGATTGACCGATCATTATAAAAACAACAATCCTTTTGATGTTTCAAAAACCAAAGGCAAAGATGCTTATCGCGACCTTCGGATTTATATCGATTGTGGCGACGACGATTTCCTTACTGAAGACAATTGCCGTTTACATATCCACTTAAAACAGATAGGGATTAAACACGAATTCCGCATGAGAGATGGGATTCACAATTGGCCTTATTGGCGAACGGGGCTTCCTGTGGGTTTGAAATTTATTGGGGAGAGCTTTCACCAATATTAATAACTGATCAGAATTAAATTTGAGACCAAAATAAAAGCCGGACGCTAGCGTCCGGCTTTCTATTTTTAGAATGGTAAATCATCCATTGGTGCGTCATTATCCATTGGAGGCGGAGCGGGAAAATCGTTGGTAGAGAAACCTGTACCTTCGAATGCGCCAGCCTGTTGCTGAACTGGGTTTATGCGCCATGCATTAATGTTGTGATACCACTTTCCATTAAAATCTCTCGATTCAAGGTTAAAAGCAACATCAACCTGATCGCCAATTTTCAATCCATTAAGCAACGAAAGTTTGTCTCCAAATAAAGTAAAACAGACTTTTTTAGGAAACTGTTCTTCTGTTTCGATAACGAAATCCTGTTTTGACCAGTCTTTCCCAGCTTTGCTTGTTCCATTTTGAACTGGTAAAATTTGTTCAATTCTACCTTTAACTTCCATGCTCATAAATAACTACTCCTTATTTAGCAATTTCGAGCAACTCAACTTCGAAAACAAGAGCAGAGTTAGGGCCAATTTTCTGACCAGCACCGCGTTCTCCGTAAGCTAATACCGAAGGAACGTAAAATTTGTATTTAGAACCAACTGACATTAATTGAACACCTTCGGTCCAACCTTTAATAACTCCATTTAATGGGAAAGTAGCAGGTTCGCCACGTTCAACAGAGCTATCGAATACTTCACCATCAATTGTTGTTCCATGGTAATGAACTGTTACTGTGCTTTCAGCTGTTGGTTTTGCACCTGTTCCTTGTTTGATAACTTCGTATTGAAGTCCGCTTGCAGTTACAGTAACTCCTGATTTTTTTGCATTTTCAGCAAGGAAAGCTTCACCTTTGGCTTTGTTTTCAAGACCCTTTTTTTCAGCAGCAACGCGTAAGTAAGTTCTGATTGCATTGTCAGCTTCTTCTGGAGAAACAAACAATGTGTTTTCTTTACCTTCATAAGCAGCAGCAATACCTTTTGCAATTAAATCAGCGCTAACATCAGGAAAGCTCTGTTTAAGGTTTTTACCAACCGACATACCTAAAGAGTAGGCAACTGTATCGGCACTTGTTTTGATATCACCATCGGCTTTAGCAACCGATCCGCCTTTACAAGCAGAAAAACTAATCACAATTGCAGCTAAGGCAACTAATAAATTTCTATTTTTCATGTGTTTAAAATTTGTTTTTAATTGTCAGGTGGAACTCACCATAATTGTCATCCATATTTAAATAGAAATCCTCTTATGCTTTATTCCACAATATCTTATGGTTTAAACAATCTCCAATAATTCAACATCAAAAATCAATGTAGCTTTCGGGCCAATTGCACCACCAGCACCATGGTCGCCATAAGCTAAGTGCGACGGAATAAAGAGGCGCCATTTCGAACCGGTATTCATCAATTGGAGCGCTTCAACCCAACCTTTTATTACACCATTTACAGGAAAAACAGCAGGTTCGCCCCGTTGAACTGAACTGTCGAAAATGGTACCATCTATCAATGTTCCATGATAATGACATTTCACTTTGTCGGTGGTTTTTGGTTTTGGCCCAGCACCTTCGTTAATAACACTGTATTGCAAACCACTTTCTAAAACCATTACGCCTTCGGAATTCTTATTATTTGCCAAAAAAGCATCACCTTCTTTAGCATTAATCTCACCTAAGCTGCTTTGTTGTGAATTGAAAAATTCTTCAATTACCGTATTGGCTTCTGTTGGCATAATTTTGGGCGTTTTCCCTTCCATTACATCTGTTATTGCTTCGAAAAGCGACTCCAAATCAATTTTATTAATGCGCGATTGAAGCAAATTGCTTGCGAGGCTTAACCCAATGGCATAACTGAATTTTTCTTCTTGTGAATTGAACTGCATATACAATACTATTTTATATTGAATTTTAACGGTGCGAAAATAGTTAAAATTGAATAACCAAAAACGTTAAGGAAGCTTAATTGCTCTTAGCATCTCTTTTTTCCCCGGTGGACCCGGTATCCGCTCTACATTGAAACCAACAGACTGCAAATCGCGACGAACAATTCCTTTAGCACAATAGGTTACAAAAATAGCTTCGGGCGCAGAATGATCATATATTCTCTGAAAAAGCAACCGATTCCATAGTTCAACTTGTTTGTTTGGAGCAAAAGCATCAAAATAAATCAAATCGAAAGGAGGTAGTTTTTCAAGATCTAAACTGTTTGCATCATATTCAATTTTGTGCAGCGAAAAGTTTGATGTCAATTTTAGTTCAGCATTCCAAGCTCTTTTATGCATTTCAATAAACAAATTATGCCATTGCTCTCCCAACGAATCGGTATAGTTTAATACTGAGAATTCCTTCTCTGTTAACGGAAATTTTTCTATTCCAAAATAACGAACAGCGTTACCGTACTTTTCACAATTAATGAGTGTTAACAATGCATTTAACCCTGTTCCAAATCCTATTTCAAGAATGTTTAATGCTTTCTTTTTATGAATATTAAAACCCGATTCAATGAACACATGCATCGATTCCTGAATTGCACCGTGTGTGGAATGGTAATTCTCATCAAGTTCAGGAACATATATTGAATGCGAGCCATCTTCAGTAATAATCAAATTTCTTTCCATTCTTTGGCTGTACTTATTTGATGTTCATCAATTCCAAAATCTTCTTTTCGTAGCTAATTGAAAGTGGCAGAACATCTTCCTTTTCAGTGTTCATCACAATTTCATATCCTTTTTTGGCTTTCCTAAGCTGCTTAACCCTTTTTATGTTTACCGAATATTTTCTGTGGTTTCTGAAAATTGGATAATCTTTCAATTCCTTTTCAATATTCTTCAAGCTGTTTCTGATCATTACCGACTTGCGTTTCTCGTTATCGAGGTAATTTACAACCACATAGTTATCGTTCGACTCGAGGTACAAAACATCAAGACATTTTAACGTAATGCGCAAAATCCCTTTTTCATCTTTAAAAGGTATAAATAGTTCCGATGGATCTTTAAACTGCAATGCAACATGATCCAACTTTTTTTTGATGTCGCTCCATGCAAAGAATAAAATGCTCAACGTATATGGAATAAGCAAAATCAGAGCTGTGTTTTGCACAGCATTAAACATTAGTGCCACAAAAGAACGTTCATCTTTTAAAATAAATATCTCCAAAGAAGTGTAGAAAACCCCCATGAAAAAAATCTCGGCAGCAATTAACCAAATGTAAAAGGCAAGGGTTATTTCGTGGGTTCTTTTCAAATAGGATAGTATTATACGACTAATAATGACCACAATCATACCAGCAACCACAACTACAGCAGAACCAAGCATTAACTCCCATGCCTGTATTTTAAACCAGTTATCGTAACCAAAGGGACGATAAATGTTTATAAAAATATAGGCGAAAATAGTTGTGAATGCAATTTGAATAATTGTATTCTTCCGGGTAGTCAAGTAATCAGGAACAGATTGTTTAAGATTCATGGTACTGCCAGTTTTTTGGGTTAGGTAAAAGTATATATAATAAACCGACTAAATAAAATTCAACAAGGAATTGTTTCAGGCTTAAAAAAAAGTTTTTTTTTCATCCCATTATTTAATTTTTCACCCCATCGTCCATCCCATTCATCCCACAATACCACTGTCTACTACATAAATTTTTAAGTTTCAGAAAAAAGAATTTCATTTGAATCGTTTTTGAAACACTTGATTCTGTTAGCTTTTGTGGCGAACACGACAAGTCCCTAAAAATTTTATTTGAAATTTTTATTTGAATTTCCATAACCAATACAGAATTTCCAGGAACCTCCGAGTTTTTCCAGAACTCGGAGGATTTTTTTTCTATCCAACAGGTTTTAATGATCATTAATAAACTCAAAACTATGATCAATTTCAGAGAAAACTACACCAATTGCACCACCAAATTTAAATCTGACCAACAATGTATTGCTCTTGAGAGTTCGGGATTGAAAATCATGAACCTAAATTTTCATTCCGATTTTCAGGACAAATACACCGACAACAGTGTTATTTCAGGTGATTTATTTTACCATGAACTGGTACAGAATCATTTTACAGAAAATAATGATTTTTCCTATCCTGTGATTTTACCCAACGAAGAACGAAAATACGACAGCGGAATATTGTTTTTCCACGGTCTTAACGAAAAATCGTGGGACAAATACATCGTATGGGCACAATATTTGGCCGAAAAAACCCAAAAGCCTGTAATAATGTTTCCCATTGCCTACCACATCAATAGGGCGCCAAAGCACTGGAGCGATCCAAGAATCATGTCAGAAGTGGCAGCTTCGCGTAAAAAAGAAGGCCGAAATACAACATTTGTAAATGCTGCATTAAGCACACGACTTGAGAATCATCCCGAAAAATTCTTAATATCAGGCCTTCAGAGTTATTTCGACATAAAAAAACTGGCAACAGAGATAAAACATGGAGAGCATCAATTGTTTAATCAGAATGCTCATTTAGACATCTTTTCTTATTCTATTGGCGCTTTTCTTTCCGAGATTGTACTGTTGAACAACCCCGACAATATGTTTGACCAATCAAAATTATTTATGTTTTGCGGAGGTGCCACTTTTGAATCGATGAATGGAATTTCTAAATTCATTATGGACGAGAAGGCGTTTGAAAGCCTCCATCAGCTATCAGAGAAGAAAACACT